>ERZ1034976.3070-NODE-3070-length-10844-cov-4.317824_pt1 | contig 10844 bp, 9 predicted proteins | sample MGYA00520623_ERZ1034976 | MGnify/ENA primary metagenome ERZ1034976 (study PRJEB33766, sample SAMN09781774) | gut metagenome | biome: gut microbiome | host: Homo sapiens | place: Madagascar | study: EMG produced TPA metagenomics assembly of the PRJNA485056 data...
GGTTGATATTGATCAATTTGTCCGGATATTTTTTCATCCGGACAAATGCTGTCCGTTTTCAGATTCCTTTCCTTCTACTCTTCCTCCGGATAGGTGAGTCCCCAATCTCTGCGGATCCGGGTCATCATCCGCATCACATCTTCTGTGTATGCCAGTTTCATGATCTCCAGGTTTCCTGCGATTGCCTTCTCCATGTCTTCTACTTCATAGACAAGTGCATCCGCAGTGGCTCCTGCAGTAATTTCTTCCTTACGACCGTCTTCTGTATAAGTGATGACAGCCTTTTCTCCCCGAGGGTACTCATACAACTCCACATATGCCTTGTCAAAAGAGATCATGCCCCGCTTAGGCTGCTTGGCATGCAGGGATAATGTCACCGTCGCCATCTCCTGTTCCGGATTCATCAAAAGAATTCCCGCCTGCTCGTCCACACCGGTAGGCGCCAGCTTCACCTGGGAAGTGATCTGATCCGGACAGGAACTTAAGAACATTCTGACGAAAGAAAGGGCATACACACCGATGTCCAACAATGCACCACCTGCCAGATTCCTGTTGAAGAACCGGTTCTTCATATCGTAGTCCTTATAGCTTCCGAAGTTCATCTGTATCACTCGCAGTTCTCCGAGATCCCCGGCGTCCACACGTTTTTTCAGTTCTTTATAAATAGGCATATGGTAAATAGTCATGGCCTCTGCCAGCACTACATGGTGCTCCTTTGCCAGCTGCACTGCCTCTTCCAGTTCTTCGGAATTCAACGTAATGGATTTTTCACACAGTACATGCTTGCCTGCTGCCAGTGCTTTTCGTAAAAATTGAATATGCGTATTATGAGGTGTGGATATATAGACGATATCCACCGCAGGATCCGCACATACCTCTTCAAAGCTTGCAAACACCTTCTGTACACCGTATTTTTCCGCAAAAGCCTCTGCCTTCTCCTGTGTCCGGTTCACGACACCATACAGCTTCTGTCCTCTTTTTTCCATAGCCTGCGCAAGTTCATTTGCAATGACACCGCAGCCTGCACTTACCCAGTTTGCCATCCTATTTTCTACTTTCCTTTCCACGCGTCTTATTCTCATACATCTTTGCATCCGCTTCATTGATGATCTTACGGACATCAACACCATAGCCTTCTGCCCAGCCCACAGCACTGGAGACCGGCATCTCGCCCTGACTGTTTTTCTCCTGCAATGCAGCACTGACAGACTCTACCATTGACTCAATCTCTGTTTCTACCGGATTCTCTATCAGCATGACGAATTCATCTCCGCCCACACGATAAACCTTCCTCCTGTCAGTGGATAATTCATATAATACGGAAGACAACGTCTGGATCAGCACATCCCCTGCAGCATGTCCATATTGGTCATTAACATATTTCAGATTATTCACATCCCAGAAAATGGCAGCCAGTCTGTCAACTCCCAGATAGTAGTCAGCAATCATTTCCTCATATTTGTTCTTATTATACACATGGGTTCCCAGATCAGTCTCCTTACGATATGTCAGGTCGGCAATCCTCTGTGCATCCTCGTGGCTGGTAATGCTGATATACCGCAAAATAAAGGTAAATGCCAGAAGGATCACTGCCCGTGGCAAGGATCCGTAGAACAAAATGGTAAATACAGGATCAGGTTCCAGACTAAACTGCATTGTTCCTGCCCCCCACTGCTCCATATACCAGTCTCTGGTATGATTACTGCCAAGCAGAAGATTCAGATCACAGATTCCATGATAAAACCCTGCCAGCATACTCAGTGTCATAGTCACATCATTCACGGCATAAGTAACCCACAGTGTCATCCTTTCCCGGTACTGCACCGCTGATAAAAGCGGCAATACATAGATAAGCACAGCATGAAAAGACAAAAATGCCGCCATGACTGCCGATATTGCACAGATCAGCGCCAGAAGCACATACTTCACCCAATCCCTTGACAAATCCACCTTTTTGTATATGTATAAAACCGGGATCCCTATTACCACCGACATCCCCACTGCCATGGTAAAGATTCCGGCATCCACAATAAAGATTCCCACTAAAGTCAACAGCCAGAGAATCAGAATTGTCACAAAAATCCATAAAAATCCCTTCAACGTCCGCAGGTTGGAATTAATCTCCTGTTGATGTAATTCCTGTTTATACTGTTCCTGATAATTTTCCATGATAACATCCCTATATGTTTCTATGATTTGTCATCCCCTTGTTCCATACCGATAACTATCGTACAATGTCGGGAGCAAAAAGGATTATGACCGTTACATCGTAGTATAACATATTTGTAACAATTCTGCACCCCACTGCCTGTGACTTTTCTCATGACTTTTCTTCCGGTAAACACTTATCCTTCATCATTTTTTCTCTTTTCCTGCACAATATGATGTTGCAGCCATAAGCCCCCTGCTGCAATTCCCATACACAGGATAATTCCTCCTGTCACCAGCCATGCCTTGCCAGCTCTCTGCTGCTCCATTGCCTGTCCGCCTGCCTGTGATACTTCCTGTTCCGGATCTGCCGTTGCAGACTCTGTCGCCGGAGTTGCTGTTGTCACCGGAATCTGGGGAGACTCAGGTTTGGGCGTTGCCGTCGGTTCCGGTGCTTCTGTCGGTTTTGGTGTTGCTGTCGGTTCCGGTGCTTCTGTCGGTTTTGGTGTTGCTGTCGGCTCCTTCCTTAGCACCGGGATTCTGACTGACTCAGGTACCTGCGCTGTCTCAGGGGTCTTCGTTGCCTCTGGCGGCTGCGTTGCCTCTGGCGGCTGCGTCGTCTCAGGGGTCTTCGTTGCCTCAGGCGGCTGCGTTGCCTCTGGTGGCTGCGTTGTCTCCGGGGTCTTCGTTGCCTCTGGTGGCTGCGTCGTCTCAGGGGTCTTCGTTGCCTCTGGTGGCTGCGTTGTCTCCGGCGTCACTACTCTGCTGATGTTAAATGTGGTCACCGCTGTTCCACCGTCTGAAACAATGCCGATACTATGTCTGCCTTCTGCTAATGTCCGCAAAAGCTCCGGCTTCAGACGCACAATGATACTTCCGGACTCCACCGTATAGTCAATATCCCGTCGAAGCTCCACACCATCTAATTCCACACGGATAAAATCAGCAAACAACGCATTTGACCGGAACGTGGCCGCTTCCGTAGTATTTCCATCAATCTGAGTATCCTGTCCTTCAATAATATCGGGACATTTTTTCGGGATTACTGTCCCCTGCTGTATGAGCTGCTGACAATCTGTACAATAGAGATCACCGGTATACCCTTCCTGCGTGCTGTCAGGTTCTTTTACTCCCCGCAGTTCCGTGTGCTTATGATTGGACGCATTGATTTCTCCATATACCTGTTGGCACACTTCACATACCGGTCCTGAGACACAGGTTGCCTCCCCTCCGGTATGGATATGCTCTTCACCGATTCCACTGATCTCAAATGTCAGTCTGTCCGGTGTAACTTCCGTTACCCGAATGCAGACCTTATCCGTAATGTACTTTTCCTCCCCTTGACCCAGTGCTGCATCATTTTTTGTGTTTCCTCCCCCCAGCACCTCATAGTTCCACCTCGGTGCAACACAATTAATATTACTGGGAAAACGGTAGTCACTTTCTGCGAGATAGCAGACCAGTCCCGATTTCAGGTTGATAGCATCCACCTGGCTGCCATCTGCCTTATAAAACTCTTTTATCTGAGAATCATATTTATTGCCAGACTTTCCGAAATTTCTGTATTCCAGGTAAAGCGTCTTGTTTTTTGTCGGAATATTCATCTTGTATCCGATCACTGCACCGGCATTCTGTGTCCCTGATGCCGACAGGCTGTAGGTACCATCTGCTGTCAGCACAGGAAGCTGCTCCGCACCGGCCCAGCCCAAAGCCTCCTGCTCCTTCACAGAAATAAACTGCGGCACAGGGGAAAGATGCTTTGCCATGACGGACATATAATATACCGGCTGTGGCTGTGCATCCTGCGTATTATACAGATCCTTTAATCCCAGGATATGCCCCGTCTCATGGATGGCCGTTCCCAGAGATGTCGTAAGGTTCCCATTCTTGTCCTGATACAGATATCCTTGCAGCTCTCCGGAGCTGTTTGGATACAAGTTCGTTAACTGTACATAGTCCTTGCTGACCAACGTATCACCGTTCTCTGTAGTAATATTTACATAATAAGCCTCATCCCGGTAATTCCATAGTGGCGCTCCCCGTGATACCGAAATATTACTCTGGGTCGTATTTTTATAAATCAATGTTATGGCATCTATTTTGCCATCATGATCCTTATCTAAATCTGCCTTGTTATAAGTGACACTTCCATCATAATTTGTGATCTCAGCTCCTGAAGCTATGGCCTGATTAATTGCCTCCGACCAGTCCAGCTTCAGTTCATACATACGGATTTCACGCTCCTGTGCTGTCTTATAGCCCTCCTGGTTATTCTCACTATATGCGGCATAATATCCTCTTGATTTACTCAGCGTTATGGAGCCGCCTTGATCAAACAAATATACATAATTGATACACAATTTTCCTGCTGATACCGTCTGAAAATAATCTGAGACACTGTATTCTGCCGTATTAAAAGAATTATCTGTGATTTTGCGCACACTGCTTCCACTATATACCGTATTTACAAATTCCTCTTCTCCTGAAAATTTCGCAAATACGATCAGATTGGTAAAATTGCTTCCGGATTCTGTTCCATCGGCAGCCCGGCTTGTCAGTCCTGCATTGAAAAATATCCCTGCTGCCATGACAAAACACATTATATAATGTACTATCTTCTTCATAAACCACCTCTTCTGTAAATATAAAGCCTATCATATGATACCATTGCTGATACCTTTCCGGTAACTGTGAATGCTTCTCTTCAGGCGCTCCAGTCCCTCTTTCAACAATTCCCGTCTGCATGCCAGATTCATACGCAGGAATCCATAACCGTTGCCGTACTCTCTGCCGTCACAGACATACAGACCGCTCTCCTTACGGATGAACTCCGCAAGCTCCGACAGATCTCCGGGCAGCGCATTACAGTCGATCCACAACAGATACGTGGCATCTGCAGATACTGTCCTGAGCTCCGGAATCTCTTCTCTGATAAAATCTTCTGCAAACTTACGGTTCTCCCACAGATATTCACGCAACTCCTCCAGCCACTCTCTGCCCCGGTCAAATGCCGCAATGGGAGCAATGGCTGCGAACACATTGGGCTCTGCCACTTCATCCGTGTTCAGCCCCCGGTTCACCCGGTGCCGCATCCGGAACGATCACTGCTGCCGTCTGGAGCCCCGCCAGGTTAAAGGTCTTCGTGGGTGCCACACAGGTGATGCTGTTATTTTTACAATGCTCCGATACCGACGCAAATGGGATATACTCCATCCCAGGTCTCGTAATATCGCAATGGATCTCATCCGACAGCACCAGCACATGATGTTTGAAGCACAGTTCTCCAATGCGCTTTAACGTTTCACGATCCCAGATCTTTCCCACTGGGTTGTGCGGGTTGCAGAGGATCAGCATGCTGGTCTGGGGATCCGCAAGCTTCTCCTCCAGATCCTCTTGATCAATGCTGTACACACCATTAACAGCTTACAATTCTTTATCACCAGATTGTCGATATAGCACATGCCCTGCAAGCTCTCGATGGTGCAGTTGAGAATAATTGCCTGCCAGTTCAAAATCAGAAATCTGTCCGTATACCATACACCGGCTCTCGCCATCTCTGCCCAGGTACAATCCTGTGCCACCACATTTTTGCTGTACCACAGCGGATATTTCCACTGGAACATACTGTTCTTTAACGTAATATCGCTGCTTTCCTTTAACGGAGATTCTCCCTCTCCGAAGATCGTATCCCCGATCTCCAAATGCTCCCCATGGAACAACGGTCTCTCTCCGGTATAATAACCATTTTGAATCTTCTTTACTTTATTTTCACTCATTTCTTTTTCCCCTGTAATCAACAGATCATTTGTTCTTATTTTTAGTGTTTTTGATATCTTACCTCTTTACTGGGAAATAATCAAGCTGCGGTTATTTTCCCGGTACTCTTTTGGGGAAATGCCATAGATTTTCCGGAAATTCCGCAGGAAAGAGGAGTAATCCGCAAAGCCGGTCTGCTGCCAGCTCTCAGTAATACTCTTCCCCTCCGCCATGGCCTGGCAGGCGGAAATGATCCGCTTGTTCACAATAAAGTTATGCACCGTCATGCCGGTGATCTCCTTGAATTTCCGCAGAAAATGATACTTACTCATGTGCACTGCCTCCGCCACTTCCTCCACTGTGATCTCCTGGCTGAGATGGGTCTCGATGTAGCCGGTCACCTGCTCCACCAGAGGATGATCCACGATCTCCTGTGTGGAAGACAAATATTCCTCCCGTTTACACAACACATTCAGATACCCAAAAAACAGGCTCAAATTGCCTCTGTCCATGACCTTACGGATTCCGCAGTTCTGGACATCATCCCCCTCTAAAATCTCCGACATAGCAAGCTTTAGCAGAAATCCGCGCAAAATTTCCTCATAATAAATGGGGAAATGATACAGTTTCGGCCCCGCTCCCCAGAAGCATTCTGCAAGAAACGGCTCTCCCGCCGCCAGCTCCCGCAGCATCTGATCACTGATCCACAAAATGATCCGGCGGGACGAATCCATTTTCTTCTCCGTGGGATGATATTTGTGCATGACATTCTTATCGATCAGCAGGAAATCTCCCTTCCGCATCCGCACCGCCCGGTCCTCGATCAGGGAAGAAAATTCCCCCTCTATAATATAGATCAGCTCATAAAAATCATGATAATGGAACGACACCGCTCCGACAGGCTCCCCTACCTTCTCATAGACCTCATAGTCACCGCTCAACATATATTGCCGTTCGTCCGCCGCATCCCGGCAGCGCAGGCTGCTTTTTCTGTTCACGACCATCCATTTTCTCTCCTGTATCATTCTGTTCAGTTTTTATTTTCCATGGTTTATATCCCCTGTCTTACTATATAGCAATTTTTGCACTATTTCAAGCAATTCATGCAGTTTTAATGCATTTACCATTCTGCTATGCTTAAGACAGCAAAAAACGAAACCAAAGCATTCCCTACAAGGAGGATTTCTATTATGCAAATGACATTACGCTGGTATGGCAGCAAGTACGACACGGTTACCTTAAAACAGATCCGTCAGATTCCCGGTGTCACCGGAGTCATCTCCACTCTCTACGGCACCGCTCCCGGAGAAGTCTGGGAAATGGATGACATCCTGGCCCTAAAGACTGAGATTGAAGCTGCCGGCTTACAGCTGGCCGGTATCGAGAGTGTCAACATTCACGATGCCATCAAGATCGGTTCTCCCGACCGTGAACAATATATAGAGAATTATATCACTACCCTGGAACGGCTCGGTCAGGCAGGCATCCATATGGTATGCTACAATTTCATGCCGGTCTTTGACTGGACACGCACCGAACTTGCCAGAATGCGTCCCGACGGTTCTACAGTCCTTGCTTACAATCAGGCTGCTGTAGACGCTATTGATCCGGCCAAAATGTTCGAATCCATTGCCGGCGATATGAACGGCACTGTAATGCCCGGCTGGGAGCCTGAGCGTATGGCTCATGTCAAAGAACTGTTCGAAATGTACAAAGATGTGGATGATGAAAAGCTTTTTGCCAACCTGAAATATTTTCTGGAGCGTATCATGCCCACCTGTGATAAATATGACATTAACATGGCGATCCACCCTGACGATCCTGCGTGGAGTGTTTTCGGACTGCCCCGTATCATCATCAACAAGCAGAATATCCTGCGTATGATGAAGATGGTGGATAACCCTCACAATGGCGTTACCTTCTGTTCCGGTTCCTACGGCACCAACCTGGAAAATGATCTGCCGGATATGATCCGCTCCCTGAAAGGCCGCATTCATTTCGCCCATGTCAGAAACCTGAAGTTCAACTCTCCTACTGATTTTGAGGAGGCTGCACATCTGTCCAGCGATGGAACCTTCGATATGTACGAGATCATGCTGGCTCTTTATGATATTGGTTTTGACGGTCCCATCCGTCCCGATCACGGACGTATGATCTGGGATGAAGTGGCCATGCCCGGATACGGACTGTACGACAGAGCTTTAGGCGCCACCTATTTAAACGGTCTGTGGGAAGCTATCGAGAAGTCCCATAAGCAGAAATAATCATCGCACCTGAAAACTCATAAATCAGTTTGGAGGAAACCATTATGGAACTTACCTTAAAAAGTCTTCATGACGACCGGGACGCATTTCTCGCTGCCGGTTATCATCTGCCGGAATTCGATTACGATACCGTTCATAAAAACACCGTGGAACATCCCCACTGGATCCACTTCGGTGCCGGCAATATCTTCCGTGCCTTTCAGGCCAACGTAGCACAGAATCTGTTAAACAGCGGTGTTCTGGATACCGGTCTCATCGCAGCGGAAGGCTATGACTACGAGATCATTGAAAAAAGCTACCGTCCCCACGACAATTTAAGCATTCTCGCCACCTTAAAGGCCGACAACACAGTGGAAAAGACCATCGTAGGCAGCATCATGGAGTCTCTGATCCTGGACAGTAAAAACGAAGCAGAATACGCACGTCTCCGGGAGATTTTTAAAAATCCTTCTCTCCAGATGGCCAGCTTTACCATCACTGAAAAAGGCTATGCTACCGCCAATGCCAAAGGAGAATTCTTCCCCGCAGTAGCCGCTGACTTCGAAAAAGGTCCCGAAGCCCCCGAAAGCTACCTGGGCAAGGTAGTCTCCCTGCTTTATACCAGATACACTCACGGAGCGCTCCCCATTGCCATGGTCAGCATGGACAACTGCTCCCATAACGGTGACAAATTATATGCCGCTGTCAATGCGTTCGCCAAGGCATGGACCGACAACGGACTGGTGGAAGCCGGCTTCTTAGGCTACGTCAATGACCAGACGAAAGTCACCTTCCCCTGGAGCATGATCGACAAGATCACCCCCAGACCTGATGCCAAAGTAGAAGCTATGCTGGCCGAGGATCATATCGGCGGTCTGGATGCCGTAGTCACTTCCAAAAACACCTATATCGCTCCCTTTGTCAATGCGGAAGAATGCGAATACCTGGTCATTGAAGATGCTTTTCCGAACGGTAAGCCCGCACTGGACAAAGGCGGCATCATCTTCACCGACAGAGCGACCGTAGACAAAGTGGAGAAAATGAAGGTATGTACCTGCCTGAATCCTCTGCACACCGCACTGGCCATCTATGGCTGCCTTCTGGGATATACCCTGATCTCCGAAGAGATGAAGAACCCGTTATTGAAAAATATGGTGGAAGTCATCGGTTACAAAGAAGGACTTCCCGTAGTGGTAAATCCCGGCATCCTGGATCCGAAGAAATTCATTGACGAAGTGGTGAATGTGAGGATCCCCAATCCCTTCCTGCCGGATTCTCCCCAGAGAATCGCTACCGATACCTCCCAGAAGCTTTCCATCCGCTTCGGCGAGACCATCAAAGCTTACGAAGCTTCTCCAGACCTGCATACGGAAGACCTGAAGCTGATTCCTCTGGTCTATGCCGGATGGCTCCGGTATCTCATGGGAATCGATGATGAGGGCAGAGAATTTACGCCCAGCTCCGACCCCCTGTTAGAGGAAGCCCGTCAGTACGTTGCAGACTACGAACTCAGTTTCTCTCCCAAGGATCTGTCAAAGCTGGACGCATTACTTGCCAATGAGAAAATATTCGGTGTGAACCTCCACGCCATCGGCATGGATACACTGGTAAAACAGTATTTTGCAGAATTAAGCTCCGGTGTGGGAGCCGTGGCTGCAGCCCTGAAAAAATATGTTCCTGAGAAGGTAACCCTTTGATCTTAGAAGTTACCACTTCTCATAAGGACACCGGTTGACGGCGATTACAGCCCTCAGTTCCACAAAGCAGCCACAGGCGCCACACAGCCCCTCATTCAGATATTTGCATTCCTTACATACAGCAAGGCGGTCTTCATAGACCGCCTTATCTGCTTTACTATCCCCTTCGATCCTGTCTATGTAGGCATACAGATTCTCCATATAGGCATTCTTGTCCATTTCCCGCAACAGACATTTCCGACAGGGATATTTTATTGTTTCTCTTATTTGTTCTTCTTCCATAACTGTTCTTATCGCTTATTTTATCCGGAACATAACGACACTGCATGCCGGCATGGTAAAGGTGATCCTGCCATCTGCGATCTTATACTCCGTAAATACTTCTTCGTGTACCTTATCGGGATCCTCAAAGGTGTTGTAAGCATGCATATCATTGGTTAGTATCGCAGCGGTCACGTGCTTTGGATCACACTCTGCGAAAGCGATCTCCACCTCTTCTGCCTTATCAATGGACAGGTTGTTCAGGGTGATGGTCACAACACCGTCCTTATCCACGGAAGCGGATTCCTGTAAATTGGGAACCTTGAACTTTTCGTCTTCACCGATCTGCTCCACACCATCGATATAGCTTTCCACCAGATCCGCATCCTGATGATATTTGTACATATGGAATACATGGTAAGTCGGGGTACGCAGCATCTTCGGTCCCTCGGTCAGGATCACTGCCTGCAGTACGTTGACCAGCTGTGCGATGTTCGCCATCTTCACACGGTCACAGTGCTTGTTGAAAATATTTAAAGACAGTCCGGCCACCAGGGCATCACGCATGGTACTCTGTTGGTATAAAAATCCGGGATTGGTGCCGGGTTCCACATCATACCAGGTACCCCACTCGTCACAGATCAGGCCGATCTTCTTCTCTGGATCGTATTTGTCCATGATCGTAGAATGCTTATTGATCAGTTCGTCCAGTTTAAATGCTTTGGCCAGAGTCTTGTAC
>ERZ1034976.3074-NODE-3074-length-10836-cov-5.130136_pt1 | contig 10836 bp, 9 predicted proteins | sample MGYA00520623_ERZ1034976 | MGnify/ENA primary metagenome ERZ1034976 (study PRJEB33766, sample SAMN09781774) | gut metagenome | biome: gut microbiome | host: Homo sapiens | place: Madagascar | study: EMG produced TPA metagenomics assembly of the PRJNA485056 data...
GAATGATTGATTTCATTCGAGCTTTTGTATTTTTTCATTAATTATTTTTATGTTATTTATTATTCGTTCGTTTTCCTTATCCGTACCGTAGGCAAGATATGCATATTTTTTTGCAAGAATATACTGTTCCGTGTTGTAATATGCAACACTGAGCAAATCATACGGTGTTGAATCCCAGCAGTAGTACTCGTTTATATAAGTTTTAGGTTTTGCTTTTATTTTCAACGCTTCATTTACACACAATATGCATAACTCATAGTTTTTTATCTCGCTTGCAAACAGTGCGGTTTCTATATACGGCTCACGCAGGTACGGCGCTTCTGCTATTGAGCGCAAATACCATTTATACGCCTGCAAATTATTGCCTTGGTTTTGATAGCATCTTGCAATATATCTCATCGAGGCACAACGCTCGTCCTTCCACACCGCACGCTCTAATTTAAGATGCTGTTTCAACGTCTTTATAGCTTTACCGTATTCATTTTTATACATATATTCACGACCGAGGTAGTGCATATTTCTGTCGTCCTCGGGGTCTTCTTTTACAGATAATTCAAGAAGAGGAAGATACTGCGCCCTTGATTTTTTCTTGTCAGGATAGTGGCTTAGCGTGATTGAGTCGATTATAACCGTACTGTCTCTTTTTTCTCCGTTATATTGTAAAACTTCGTGCACGGGGTGCACCCACTTAAATCCGTGCCTGAGATGGATTTTTTCTATATTAAATGTTGTTCTCGCTTTTCCTTTTTCGTCAAAATCCCATATATAATTGTATGATGCTCTTGTTGCCTCGCTGTTCCAATTTTTTTCAAGTTCCCGTCTCCAACCTTTTGAAAACACTTCGTCTAAATCAGTGCAAACGCAAATGTCAACATCTTCGTCAACAAATTCAAGCGACTCGTTTCTTGCTCTGTCAAAACGCCACGGTTCAATGTTTATTCTTTTTACCTTTGCTCCCAGTCGTTCTAATTTTTCTGCCGTATTGTCCTCAGAACCCGTGTCGCATACAAAAACTTCGTCTGCTTCTTTCATTGAGTTATACCATCTCTCAACAAATTTTTCTTCGTTTCTTGCTATTGCATATACCGCTATTTTCACATAATCATCACCTTTCTATGTATGCCGGCAGTGCCGGCTTTAATTATGCTAATTTTATAATTGTAAGGGTTGATACTGTCGGATTTGTACCGCCTGCGTTTTGAGTAATTGTAATTGGAGAAGTGCTGTTTGTGGGGTTTATAATACTCAAAACGCTGTTCGCCTGTGCGGTTGTTATGACGGTAACACCGTCTATACTTGATCCTTCGGTACTTGTTCCGAAGATTCCGTTTGCTAAACCGTTTGAATTGACCGCAATTTGCAGTTGTCCCGCATTGGTTGAATTTACTCTGAATGCAACAAGATAAGTTCCGGCTTCGGCAAGATTAAATGTTGAATCACTCAGTCTCGTAATGCCTGTGCTTTGAGAAGATGTTGTCGGAAATTCAACAGCATTGCCTGCTGTTACAGCTGTTGGATTGTCGCTCGGTGCCGTGGCATAATAGGACGCATATTCCGATGTTCCGGCAGGACCTGTGGGACCTGTTGCGCCTGTCACGCCCTGAATACCTTGCGGACCTGTGGGGCCCGTTGCACCGGTTTCACCTTGAATACCTTGCGGACCTGTGGGGCCTGTTGCACCGGTTTCACCCTGAATACCTTGAGGACCTGCGGGGCCTGTTGGACCTGTTTCACCCTGAATACCTTGAGGACCTGTGGGACCCGTTGCACCTGTTAGACCCTGAATACCTTGAGGACCTGCGGGGCCTGTTGCACCAGTTTCGCCTTGAATACCTTGAGGACCTGTTGGACCCGTTGCACCTGTTTCACCTTGAATACCTTGAGGACCTGTTGGACCCGTTGCACCTGTTTCACCTTGAATACCTTGTGCACCCGTAGGTCCTTGTTGTCCTCTCGGACCCTGTAAGCCTTGAACACCCTGCGGCCCTGTTGCACCCTGTAATCCTTGCAATCCTTGTAATCCCTGTGGACCTCTGGGTCCGGTAGGACCTGTCGGACCTTGGATTATCGGACAAGGCGGAATCGGAGGCGGGCAAGGCGGAGTAGGGGGACACGGACATCCGATATTTCTTGACTTACAATTACAATCATTATCTGCTCTGTAAATCGTCATAATCATTCTCCTTTCATTCTGTACGCTTTGAGCGTATATTACATTTTATGACATTTATGCTGAATTGACACATTAAAAAATTTTGAAAAAATCTTAAAAAAAGTTATTGACTTTTCTTGACCTTTGTGATATAACATAGTCAAAGGACAAAGAAAGTCAAAGTCAAAGAGCCTTAAACAGATTGAAAGAAGATGATTAAGTTTGAAGATGAGTGATATGATTGCTGATATGATTCTCGATATGTTCGGCGACGGAAATTCGAGCGTGCAAATTCAGCGTAATGATTTGGCAAACAGATTAGGCTGCGTGCCCAGCCAGATAAATTATGTAATAACCTCGAGATTTACTCCCGAGGCAGGTTACAGAATAGAAAGCCGTCGAGGCGGCGGAGGCTATATTTTAATCAGCAGAGCAGATAACAGCGATACGGCTATAATGTCGCTGATTAATTCAATAGGCGATTCGGTTGACGAAAGAAGCGCAAAAGCAAACTTAATCAATTGTAATTACCAAAAACTGATTAATGATAAAGCCACAAAGATGATGGTTTCGGCAGTAGCCGAAAGCAATTATAAAGGAATACCAAAAGAAACGGCAAACCTTATAAGAGCAAAGCAGTTAAAACAAATGCTTTTGGCATATATTGATTAGGAGGTATTATTATGAGATGTTCACATTGTAATAAAAAAGAAGCAAATACACATATCAGAAGAATTATAAACGGTCACGAGGAGGAAATGTATCTTTGTGACGAATGTGCAAGAGAACTCGGCGTTATGAATGATTTTGATTTTGAGCCGTTTTCTTTTGACGGATTCTTCGGAAATTTGCTTGGCGCAGGCTCTGAAGCGTTTAACGCACTCGTCGGAGTTGACAGGTGCACCTCTTGCGGCTCGGCTTTGAGTGATATAATCAACTCGGGTCGTGTGGGCTGTGCCGATTGCTATGACAGGTTTGAGGATAAACTTGCTCCTAGTATTCAAAAAATTCACGGTAATGTAAAGCATATAGGTAAGAATGTTACTTATACAACCACTGCCGATCCTTCACCTGAGAATACAGAAAAAACCGAAATCGAATCTCTTAAAGAACAACTTAAAAATGCCGTAAAGGAACAAAGATTTGAAGATGCGGCGGTTATAAGAGATAAAATTAAGGCACTTGGTGAGGAGAAATAAAGATGAATAAATGGTATGAAAGTAAATCAAATAATTCCGATACTGTTATGTATTCAACCGTCTGTCTGATGAGGAATTTAGCCGATACGGTATTTCCCGAGAGAATGAATGACGAGCAACACAGAAGCGTTGCAAAGAGAGTTCTGGCTTGCGTGAAAAATTCACCGCTTGCAAAGGAATACGATATGCTTAATTTGGCTGAATTCAGCAAGGCTAAAGCGTTGTCTTATGCCGAAAAAAGGCTTGTTAGCGAAAATTTTCCTTTGAGCGGCAAACCTGCATATCTTCTTCTGTCACAGAATGAGGATGTGTCGGTAATGCTCAACAGCGAAGATCATATAAGAATAAAAAGTTTCGCACCCGCTCAGGATTTGATGCAGGCGTATAATAAGGCAAACGACCTGGACGATATATTCATTGGCGGCTTAAAGATAGCATTCAGCGACAAATACGGATTTTTAACCTCGTCGCCGGCTGATTTGGGAACCGCCATGAGAGCGTCGGTTGTACTTCATTTGCCTGCTCTTGCGGAGAATAATCTGATTAATAAACTTTCTCAAACAGTGTCAAAGCTCGGTCTTTCACTTCATGCAATGTATGAAGGCGGCGCAGGTGACATATATGTATTGACTAACCGTGTTACTCTCGGAATTACAGAGAAATCGGCAATATATAATACAAACGCTGTTTGCGAACAAATAGTAAATCAGGAGAGAAAAGCCAGAGAGACGCTATGCGAAAGTGTTGATTTTCAGGATAAAATATATAGAGCACTTGGCGTGCTTAAACTCGCAAGACGGCTGAGCACAAAGGAGTTTTTAAGCGGTATATCGCTTGTAAGACTCGGCGTTGCCATGGGATATTTTGATTATTCATACTCACTTTTGGAAGATATGATTTATAATCTGTTTGACGCAACACTTGTTGATTCGTCAAAATCGGATTTGTCAAAGGAGATGTGCGAATCGCTTCGTGCACAAATAGTAAGAGAAAAATTAGGATAATCGGATAAGGTGATATTTAATATCTCTTTATCCGACGGGCTTAAATTGGCTTAATCGGTCAATAATAGCCATAAAAAGGAGGTATTATTATGTATCGTTTTAATATGTTTACCACAAAAGCAAATGAGGCACTCAACAGCGCAATTAAACTTGCACAAAACTACGGTCATAATTATGTAGGTACGGAGCATATCCTTTTGGGTTTGCTTACCGAGGGCAGTGTTGAAAATGCCCTTAATAACGAGGGCGTAACTCTTGACAAAATTGACGAACTTATAAAAAACGAAATCGGCGTCGGTAATCCTACAAGACTTACACCGGATGATTTTACACCCAGAGCGAAGAGAATTATCGAGCTTTCGTTCCAAATTGCAAGAGCAATGAGACATTCTTATGTCGGCTGTGAACATCTTCTTATTGCATTGCTTAAAGAAGATGACAGTTATGCAGTTAAATTTATAGGTGATTGCGGTGCTTCGGCATCAACAGTTCTTGAAAATCTTGCAAACGAACTTAGTTCAAATGATTCAAATGTTGAATATCAGTCACCGAACTCAAAGAAAAAGAGTAAGAGCAAAACTCCTACTCTTGATGAATTCGGCAAAGATTTAACAGAACTTGCAAAACAGGGAAAAATTGACCCGGTTATCGGCAGGGAAAAGGAAATTCGCCGTGTTGTCCAGATTCTTTCAAGAAGAAATAAAAACAATCCTTGCTTAATCGGTGAGCCCGGTGTAGGTAAAACCGCAATAGCTGAGGGTTTGGCTCTTAAAATTGTTGAGGGAGAGGTTCCGGAAATACTTTCTTCAAAACATATCTATTCGCTTGATTTGACCTCTATGGTTGCAGGTACTAAGTACAGAGGCGACTTTGAGGAGAGAATTAAAAAGGCAATGGACGAGGTAAGAGAGTCAAATGATGTTATTCTTTTCATTGATGAAATTCATAACATTATGGGAGCAGGTGCCGCAGAGGGTGCAGTTGATGCCGCAAATATTTTGAAACCGTCACTTGCAAGAGGCGAGATTCAGGTTATCGGCGCTACAACCATCAGTGAGTACCGTAAGTATATAGAAAAGGATGCTGCTCTTGAAAGAAGATTCCAGCCTGTTACAGTCGGCGAGCCGACCGAGGAGGAAGCCGTAGAAATTCTTAAGGGACTTCGTGATAAATACGAGGCTCATCATAAGGTAAGAATTACCGATGATGCCATAAATGCCGCAGTAAAACTTTCCTCCAGATATATAAACGACAGATATTTGCCGGATAAGGCTATTGACCTTATTGATGAGGCTGCTTCCGTTGTAAGACTTAATGCGAATACTCTTCCGCAAAATCTTCGTGATATGGAAGAAGAAATTAAAAGACTCAAGGGAGAAAAGCAATCTGCTATATCATCTCAGGATTATGAGCAGGCGGCAAAACTCAGAGATAAGGAAAATCAACTTTCAAATCTTCTTAAAGAAGAAAAGAGTAAATGGCAGAATTCTTCCAACCGTGATGTAAAGTCGGTAGGAGAAGACGAAGTCGCTCAGGTTGTTTCCTCATGGACAGGTGTACCTGTAAGTCAACTTACTAAAGAGGAAAGTGAAAAACTTCTTAATATGGAGAAGATATTACATGAGAGAATCGTAGGTCAGGATAAAGCAGTTTCCGCTATTGCAAGAGCGATAAGAAGAGGCAGGGTAGGACTTAAAAATCCTAACAGACCTATCGGTTCGTTCATATTCCTCGGACCTACGGGTGTCGGCAAAACAGAACTTTGTAAGGCACTTGCAGAGGCTATGTTCGGTGATGAGAATGCAATAATCAAACTTGATATGTCCGAATATATGGAAAAGCATACGGTATCTAAACTTATCGGTGCGCCTCCGGGATATGTCGGCTTTGACGAGGGCGGTCAACTTACCGAAAAAATCCGTCGTAAGCCGTACAGCGTTGTTCTCTTTGATGAGATTGAAAAGGCTCATCCTGATGTATTTAATATGCTTCTTCAAATCCTTGAGGACGGTGTTCTTACGGATTCGCAGGGCAGAAAAGTTTCCTTTAAGAACTCTATAATCATTATGACATCAAATGTCGGTGCGGCTAAAATCACTAACGAATCTCAGTTGCTCGGCTTTGGCAAGGAGTCTAAGGAAAATCAGAGCATTGAAGATTTGGTTATGCCCGACCTTAAAAAGACATTTAAGCCTGAATTTCTTAACAGGCTTGATGAGATTATTGTATTTAATCAACTTAATGAGGATGATATTTTCGAGATTGCAAAGCGTATGCTTAAATCTCTCCAAAAGAGGAGCAAGGATCTTGATATTGACCTTTATTTCACCGATGACGCAATTCGAGAAATCTCAAAAGAAGGTTTTGACAAGGTATACGGCGCAAGACCGCTCAGAAGGGCTATTCAGTCGAAGATTGAGGATAAACTCAGCGAACTCATTCTTGACGGCACTGTAAAGCCGAATACAAAATGCACTGTTGATTATAAAGACGGCGAATTTGTATTCAATTCATAAAAATAAGCATTATAAATGCAGCGTGCATAGCGTAAAAGTTATGCACGCTTTTTGCTGTTAATTTAATGATTTATTTATTATACTTGAAAACCTAGTAAAATGGTGGTATTATAATAATATGAAACGGAGTGAACAGGATGAAAATTTCAACTAAAGGGAGATACGCTCTCAGGATGATGGTGGATTTGGCTGAAAATCAAGGGGAAGGTTATGTCTCATTAAAGGATATTGCGGCCAGACAGGAAATATCAAAAAAGTATCTTGAACAGATTGTGGCCGTACTTAACAAGCCCGGAATGCTCAGAACAAACAGAGGCTATCAGGGCGGCTATCGTTTGGCAAAAAATGCAAATGAGTATACCGTCGGAGATATTCTCAGGCTTACCGAGGGCGGACTTGCTCCCGTTGCGTGTCTTGAAACCACACCCATGCAGTGCGACAGAGCGGACAGCTGTGCAACACTGCCTGTATGGAAGGGACTTTATGATGTGGTTAACAAATATCTCGACAGCATTACTTTGCAGGATATTGTCGATAATGATGTCAGCACTCAAAACTTCGGCTATGTGATTTAGGGGTGAATTTTATGAGAAACCATGAGGTTACGACACGACATAATCTTCTTGATTCAAACGGTCATTTGATTGAACCCGGTTGGAGCAGAAGCCTTATCCAAACCTATGACAGGTCAATGATTAAAAAAAGACCCACCCGTATTAAGGAATGGGATTATTACTATATTATGTCAAATTCAAACGAGTTTTGCCTGTGCCTTACCATATCAGATTTGGGTTATCTCGGTATGCACAGTGTCAGCTTTGTTGATTTGATTAATGCAAAGGAATGCACAAAATCGGAGCTTGTACCGTTTCCTATGGGCAAAACAGGTCTGCCCTCAACATCTGCAAAGGGTGATGTTGCGTTCAAAAATAAAAATTTGTGCATATCTTTCAGACATAGCGGCGATAAAAGAAGAATAAAAATGAATTATCCCTCCTTTGACGGTAATAAAGGAATTTCCTGCGATATTACCTTGAGTGACGAACCTCATGATTCTATGGTTATAGCTACTCCTTGGAACGAGGATAAAAACGCATTTTATTATAATCAAAAGATTAACTGTATGAGAGCCTCGGGAACCGTAAAATACGGCGACGAATTATTTGAACTTAATCCCGAAATAGACTTTGCCGGTCTTGACTGGGGCAGAGGAGTCTGGACTAAAGATAATTATTGGTATTGGGGCTCGGGCTCGGGTCAGATTGACGGTGTGCCTTTCGGTTTTAATCTCGGCTACGGCTTCGGCAATACTTCTGCCGCAAGCGAAAATGTAATTTTCTATGACGGCAAGGCTAATAAATTTGACGATATTGTTTTTAATATCAGTGACAATTATACAGATGCGTGGACAATTAAATCATCAGACGGCAGGTTTGATATGGATTTTGAGCCGATTATAGACCGCAACGCATTGATTGATGTTAAGGTTATTATGACCGATCAACATCAGGTTTTCGGAAGAATGAGCGGTACGGCAATTTTGGATGACGGAACAAAAATAAAGGTTAAGGACTTTTTGTGCTTTGCGGAGAAAGTACATAACAGATATTGATATGATTAAATTACCCGGGAAAATACCTAATTTGTCTTCCATTGCGGAAAAAATTGAATATGAACTGGACTTTGATTATAATACCAGTGTGACAAGACTGGAAACTTTTGACGATTTTTTGAGCGAAATTATAGAGCCTTATGAAAAGGGCGAAAAGATTTTTTATCGTGGAGAAAAGGTCAATAAAATTGACCGAACATTGATTCCTACTTTGTTCAGGCAGAGGCATTTGCTTTTTAACGAGGATGAAACATACATAAATCTCGACGCAAACGGATTGCTTGATTTTTATAATTCCGTTCCTGAATATTTAGAGGTTTATAAGAAAATAATCGGTAAAGTTAATGTGTCGAAAATGTATAATTTTCTGTCTTTTTCTCAGCATTATTTTGGGATAAGTCCGCTTATCGACCTTACGAAAAGTCCGTTTGTGGCGCTTTCATTTGCACTGAAAAACAGAAAAGAATATGATGACGATGTGCTGTTTTATACGGTTGAAATTAAAAACGATGCCGATTATACCTGTGATATGAAAACGGCTGATAAATGGGTTTCGGAATATAATGTTACCGTGTTTAATGATAATCTGATGGATTTCTATGAAGATTTCAAGTTCGATTTTAAGCAATATAAGCTGTTTATCGAGGGTTTACGCAGTCAGGGAAAAAATATCAGCAATATGTCGTCGCCGAGCGCAAAACTTATTGATGTCCCGACTAACGATTTAATGAGATTTCAGCAAGGAGTCTTTCTCTTGTTAAACGATTTCACACTCGTCGGAAAAGGCTATCTCACCAAGAATGTCAGAGATGATTTTCTTGTGAAAAAGTGGTTGATAAATAAAGACATTTGTCCTATTCTCCTTAATTATCAGCTTAAAGAACGACCGTATTATAACTATGATACAATCACCGATTTGTCGGCGGTTGTGTCTAATATAAGAAAGTCATACACGAAAGGAAAAGAAAATGACTCAATATTATTCTGAACATTTATTAAACCAATATTCACCGCTTATCGCTAACTTAGTGATATACCTGCTTGCAATTACGGTATTGTCGTTGGCTTTCAGAGCTTTTATTTGCGTTGCCGTAAACTATGACGCAAAAGCAAGAGGTGTTAAGGAAAAAACTCTTTATACGGTTTTGTCGTTCTTCTTCCCGCTTATTGTCGGAATTGTCTATTTATGCACAAGAAAGAATTGCAAAAAGATTCAGCCTAAAATCTGTAACAACTGCCATACTACGGTTGATACAAACAGCACTTTTTGTCCTAATTGTCTCGGTACGGATTTTACGGATTACCTTATCAGAGATAATGAAAAGTATCACAAAAATGCAAAGATATTTTTAATTGTCGGCATTGCCGTATATGTAGTAACCTGCGTTGTAAATGTTTTCTTTAACATCTATTTTGACAAAAACGCAGAGCCGTTCATTAATGATATAGAAAGATATTCAAATTATCTCGATAATTACGGCGATAAAGATGATTATGATAATCATGACTATTCTAACCATTTTGACGCAGACGGTTATTTTGACGACTTCGGATTTCCTAAAGACGGTGAGGAAGAAACGCAACCCGACAATGTTCTGCCGAATAGTTTACAGTAAAAAAACGAGAAGCCTTAGATATATTCTATGGCTTCTCGTTTTGTCTTTAGGTTAGATTTTTAAGGGTCAGATACCATACTCCGAACACTTCTCTTGTAAAAGCCGGAATACGGAATATACGCATTGAATGTGCAGGCAGTCCGGTTGCGTTAATGCCTGCTTTTTTTGCAATCATCAGTGCTCTGTATATGTGGTATTCGGAAGTGCAAATTACGATTTCTTTTGATAAATTATTTTTATCGATTACATCAGAGGAGAATTTGAGGTTTTCTTCAGTTGAGGTCGAGGCATTCTCAATATAAAGACGGGTTTTGTCAATTCCTTTTTCGGTTAAAATACGGTACATACATTCAGCTTCGCTGATGTCCTCGTCAGGACCTTGACCGCCGGAAAGTACGGCAACTGAATTTTTATTTTCGCTAAGGTAATCATATGCCGCTTTGCATCTTGACATTAACGCTCTTGTGGGAACCGTGCCCTTTACTCTGCATCCAAGTACGGTCACGGTTTTTCCTTTCGGTTTTGTGCATTTTTCGCAAAATATTATTTTCAAAAGAGTAATAAAAAATGCCGTGTAAAAAATTATTGCCAAAACGCCGAATGCAAAAAATAAAATTCGGTATGATTTAGTTTCGCACAGCGTTTTAATATTGTCGGAAAATATTCCAAATGATAACAGTAAAATTCCCGTCATTATTCCGAAAATATTTCCGATATTTATTTTTGCTCTTATCAGC
>ERZ1034976.3078-NODE-3078-length-10830-cov-6.090023_pt1 | contig 10830 bp, 9 predicted proteins | sample MGYA00520623_ERZ1034976 | MGnify/ENA primary metagenome ERZ1034976 (study PRJEB33766, sample SAMN09781774) | gut metagenome | biome: gut microbiome | host: Homo sapiens | place: Madagascar | study: EMG produced TPA metagenomics assembly of the PRJNA485056 data...
ATGTAATTTTAATAATGCAGGCAGTTACAATCGCCGGTTTTAACATCGGGAGCAGAATATTCCAGTAAATCCTGAAGTAGGAACAGCCTTCCATTAATGCAGACTCATCTACAGAAATAGAAATCTGATTCAGATACTGTCTGTATAGATACAGGCTTACAATATCCACTCCGGAATAAAGGATAACAACGCTGAACAGGTTATTAACAAGACCCACTCTGGCAAAATCCTTGAAAATGATCAGATGCACGATAATACCCGGCACAAAGGAAGCCATCATATAAAATCTGTCAATAAATCCCTTGCCCTTAAACTGGAAGCGGGACAGGCAGAAGGCAACCATTGTGCACAATACAGTAGATATGATGCAGGCAAATACTATAATAAAAATAGTATTTACAAATCCTCTGAGCAAATTTCCCTTTATCATTACAGTTGCATAATTGCTGAAATTCTTAAAGTTTTCTGGAAGCTCCATGCTGTCCGTGGAGAGATATTCAATTTTCGTTTTAAAGGAAGCCAGAAAAACACCAATCAGAGGATAAATGACAACAAATGCTACAAAGATCAATATGATGTATTTCAGGATAGCTATACTGTATTTTTTTACTTTATCACTCATATGTATTCTCATTCTCCTCCTTGAAAACAATATTCTTAAACACCATAACAACAGCTGCTATCACCAGCATACAGATTGCCATGGCACAGGCCTGTCCATATTTGTTATAGCTGAATGCTGTCTCAATAAGTGTTGTGGAAAAAGAGTTCGTTCCATTCTTTCCATTCGTGAGAACATAAGGAATGTCAAATACAGAAATAGAATTCACAATGGAGAAAGTCGCCATCAGTCCGACAATCATTTTGATATTCGGATAAGTAATGGCTTTGAACATTGCCCATGCCCCGGCTCCGTCAATTGCTGCTGCATCATAATATTCCGACGAAATAGACTGCATAGTTCCAAGATAGATCAGAAAGCTGTAGCCCACATTTTTCCACAGGAAAATAAATGCCAGTGCAAAATTGCAGGTTTTAGGATCTGAAATCCATACCTTAATATAGTCACCAAAACCTGCCACATTCATCAGCGTATCCAATCCACCACCGATCTGATAGAACATACGGAATGCCATAGCTACCGCTACACCATTCATAATGAACGGGAAGAAAATGATTCCTTTAAAAAAGCCGCTCCCACGCAGCTTCTTGTTCATGATCACTGCGAGGAACAGTGAGAGCACCTGCTGCAGAAGCCCTGCCAGAAGATAATAACCTGCCGTCACAAATACATTTCTGTAGGATTCTGTTGTAAAAATATTTTTGTAATTATAAACGCCCACGAAATCATACGGTGACACAGAACCCTTCCAGTCCGTAAAGCTGTAATAAAACATGGTAATGATAGGATATACTGTAAAATACAGAAGAAAGAGCATCGGAATTGTTAAGAACAGAATCAATATCTTTCTTTTCTGCCATTCTCTTTTGGATCCCAGTTTCCCTTTTTCTTGTTTTGCCAATTGCTGTACCTCCATCCTGTTCCGACTTTCTCACTATTTTTTTGTCTTTTTTATACTATATTGATATCATATAGTATAATGAATGGGAGAGCGTATACCGCCCTCCCATCAGGCTATCATGTGCTGAAGGTGCTTACTGGAAATTCTTTCCCCAGAGCTCATTCAGCTTATCATATTCAGGCTCTCCACCATTCATAACCGGCAGCATAACATAATCAAGAAGATATCCATCGAAAGAGTAAACATCTATCTCAGCAGTTCCTGCCATTTCCTGAATCTTAGGATCCTTTGCAGGAGAAGTATAAGTCTCTACATAATCAAGATCCTGCAGGAACGCAAGATCAGGCTGGTTTTCACCACCATCAACCATGATTTCATTCATACCAAGTGCCAAGGACATATTCTCACAGAAGAATGCACAAAATTCCTTTGCAAGCTCAAGGTTTTCAGAATTCTTATTAACACCCATAAACAGATCCTGTGCAATTCTCATTCTGAGCTTATTGTCCGCACTTACATCATTCTTGTAAGGGAAAGGAATAAACCCAATAGAATCAGCGGAAAGACCAAGTTCTTCTGCATGCTCCTGTGCCTGGGATAATGCCCATGTACCTGTAAACATAAATGCAGTTTTCCCTCCGCCAATGGATGTCAGTGAAGAATCCCACTGATCTGCTGTTACAACATCAGCTTCTACATATCCCTTCTTTGCAAAATCAGCCAGAATATCATCAGCTTCTCTTAAAGCACTTCCTTCAGCCCACGGAGTCTGATCTGTCAGAATCTTATTTGCATAATCATCATCACCAGACATGGTGATTGCCAGATTGTCCCAGTAACGCATGGTCCATACAGAACCTGCATTTGTGTAAATACCCGTAATGCCATTTTCTTTACACTTTTCGAGATCTGCATACAGCTCATCGAGAGTTTTGGGAACCACGCCATCACAGTATGTATCCAAAACTGTTTTATTGTAAAGAAGTCCTTCGTATACGATACCGATCGGAATGCCATAGCTCTGGCCTTCATACTGCATATAGTCACCATAATAGTATTTTGATGCCATTTCTGTCGCATCTCCTAGAGGTGCAAAATAATTTGGCAGCTCACTTGCCAGCAGAACAGAAGGAACAAGGATTACATCCTCATATTGTCCACCAGTCAGTCTGGTAACCTGCTGTTCATCATTTGCACCTGACAGTGTTGTAAATTTTACTTCTTTTAATTCAGGGTGAAGCTTCTTGAATTCATCCACAATAGGAACAATATTTTCTTCATAGAAATCTTCCGGATAATGGAATGCAAGAGACAAGGTAACATCTCCTGCTGCCGTACTGTCATCTGCTGCCTCTGTTTCCTGTGTTTCTGCTGCAGTGCTGTCAGTTTCTGTTGCTGTACCGGTACTGCTTCCGCATCCGGCAAGTGTTGTCATAACCATTGCTGCAGTCATAATCGCTGCAATCCATTTTTTCTTCATTATGATGCCCTCCCTTTGGTTCATTTTTATTTGGATTGACTTTATTAAACACCATATCAGTCCCTTTTTCCTCTTTCATGTTGACTATGTTTTATGGTATATTGATCTTCCCTTTTTTTGAATTTCCTATTGATAATTTTTATGTGAACACTTATTTTATAGGTAATCTTTTTTATTGAAGGAGAGAATGATTCATGCTACCTATCTTTCTGAAACTTGCAAAAGAAGAATATGATTTTGGTCCCCGTGCCCTGTACCAAACAAGTGTTGCTGATACTTTTCCAGATCATTATCATGATTTTTATGAGGTCTTTCTGGTAACTTATGGCAAAGCTGTTCACAGCATCAATAATTCCCAGCAGCTCCTGTCCCAGGGAAGTCTTGTATTTATACGCCCTAATGATGTCCACAGCTACGCTGCCATTAACTATTTTGATTTCAAGATCATTAACATCGGGTATTATATAAGTGAAATCGCCCCCGTTCTTTCATACCTTGGCATTTCCCCTTCTGTCATTGACTCTCCTCTGCTTCCTATTCACCTTAAAATAGAAGGAAAACAGTTTGATCATCTGCGTGATATGCTTTTAGAGCTCGCTTCCCTGTACCCCAGTCAAAAATGCCGCCCCTTATTCCGTTCCTTCGCTTCTGAGCTCTATTATCCTCTGCTTGGCGCAGAAACAGAATTTGTCCATACAAGAACTCAGCTGATTCCGGACTGGCTCTACAAGCTGGATATTGAAATGAGCAAACGTCACAATTATATCCAGGGGCTCCAAAGGCTCATGGAATTATGCAACTATTCCCAGGCCCACGTGATCCGCTCCTTTCAGAAGTATTATAAGATGTCTCCCACGGAGTATATCAACAGTAAGCGTATGGTATATGCCTGTGAGCTAATCCTTTCTAATAAGTACAGCATTACTGAGATCTGTTATCAGTGCGGATTTAATAATCTGAGTCATTTCTATAATGTATTTCACTCTATTTATCACTGCACTCCAAAGGATTTTGCCGCAAGGCATATGTAACAGAACTTATCAATACAGCATAATAAAAAGCGCATAGAGTAAAGGTGAATTTTTTACTTCTGTTATACACTGAAATCAGTCTCATTAATCTATTTTTCAGAACTGCAGGATAACAGAATTATATAACAGGAGATCTATACAATGAATAGAAAACATATCCAAGATGCCTTTGATTACTTTTTACATTTTACCGAAATTTACCGCACAAATGAGAACAAGTATCTCCGGGAGGCACGCATACTGAAGCTTCAGATTCCGCACATTCTACAGGATTTCCAGAAGGGAGATCTTCTTGCTGGCAGTATTCACCACACCTTTATTGGCTTCAGTCCGCAATATGGTGGCAAATACATTTACTTTTTTGAAGAGGATCAGGCAAGAAAACTTCTTGACGATAATAGGGAATTCCTGTCCCGGATTGATGAAATAGAAGCTGCCATTGCTTACTGGCATACAGAACGTACTCTGTACAAGCTGAATGATCGTTTTGCATCAAAGCATGGTCATCTCGATCCATATCAAAAGGCTGTACACAGACTGGGGGAAGAAGGGCGCCTTGGCGTTTCCAGCATTCCTGATGGCCGTCTTGCCCTCACCATACCCGATCTGGACAAGCTTCTTCAGCTTGGACTTCACCATCTTTATGAAGAAGCTGCACTGAAGGATCAGACAGATCCTTTTATCCAGGCTCTGCTGATCACGATTACTACAGTTGAGGATGCCATTGATTTCTACAAATATCAGCTCTGCAGCCTTTTGGAAAAGGATCCCGATAATACAGAGCTGCGCCGTATTTACGCTGACCTCAGCCGCATCCGTTATCAGAAACCAAATACTTTTTTAGAAGCCCTGCAGCTTTTCTGGATCTATGCTGTGATTTCTGACCTGATGAATTATGGCCGTATGGATATTTATCTTGGCGATTTCTATGCTGCAGATCTTCAGCAGGGCATTATTGATGAAGAAACAGCTATCCGCTATCTTACTGATCTTTATGGAAAGATCAGGCGAATCGGCAAGATCCATGACGCCCGCATCATCCTTGGCGGCCTTGGACGAAGAAATCCCCAGAATGCAGATCAGCTTGCTCTTCTCCTTATGGAAACCACCAGGCGGACAAAAGAGGTTATCCCCCAATTGACATTACGATGCTACGAGGGTATGAACCAGACTGTTTTTGACAAAGCCCTTCAGGTAAATGCCGAAGGCTGCTCCTTTCCGATCCTGTACAGTGACGATACCAATATTCCCGCTATCCAGAAAGCCTTTCAGGTAAATCTGGACGATGCCATGAGCTATATTCCGGCCGGCTGTGGTGAATATATTCTGGAGGGGCGGAGTGTGGGGACTCCAAACAGCTCCCTGAATCTGTTGAAAGCACTGGAGCTTGCCCTTCATCACGGCAGAGATATGTATTATCAGGTACAGGCCGGTCCCGACACTGGTGCTGTAGAGGATTTTGCAACCTTTGAAGATCTCTGGGATGCCTTTACTGCACAGATAGATCCTGAGCTTACTCTTGTAGCCTTTGCAGAAAAAGACTGTTACGATATCATTGCCGAAAATGCCGGGTGTCTTCATCTGAGTCTTTTGATGCACGACTGTCTGGAAAAAGGTAAACCTCTTTTAGAAGGTGGTGTCCGCTATTTTCACGGCATGACTGAAATCATGGGTATGATATCTGCCGCTGACAGTCTTACTGCAATCAAAACCCTTGTTTATGACAGGCAGATAATGAGTTTAAAACAGCTTGTAAGTATACTGGATGCCAATTTTGAAGGCTATGAAAAGGAGCGCAGGCTTATGCAGTCCTGCCCCAAGTACGGAAACGACAATGATGAAGCCGACCGCATGGCAATCCGTGTCTTTAACTATATCGCAAAGGCCAGCCTCGCCCTTACAGATCAGACCGGCCTTGATAAATACATGATGGTCAGTGTCAATAATAGTGAAAGCGCTGTCTGGGGCAATGTCACCATGGCATCTGCCTGTGGAAGGAAAAATGGAGAAGCTCTTGCCAATGCCAACGGGGCTTCTATTGGCTGTGACAGAAGTGGTGCCACCGCACTTTTAAATTCCATGCGCAAATTTGATCACTCACTGCATGCCGGCGTGATTAATAACATCCGTTTTACAAAAGAACTGTTTACAGACCAGTTTGATAAAATGAAACAGCTTATCCAGGCATTTTTCATGAATAATGGCAGTCAGCTGAATCTGATGGTAATTGGAAAGGATGACCTGATCAAAGCCAAGGAGCATCCCGAGAAATATCAGAACCTGATTGTCAGGATCGGTGGCTTCAGTGCCCGCTTTGTAGAACTGGATCCCATTGTACAAGAAGAAATTATCAGACGTACTACGTTTGCTTCCTAGATTGTGAGGAAATATGGGTATTATTTTTGATATACAGAAATTCTGTCTCCACGATGGTCCTGGGATCCGCACCACTGTTTTTCTGAAGGGCTGCAACATTCGCTGTCTCTGGTGTCATAATCCGGAATCGTTCCAAAAGCAGCCGGAACTTTCCTACACAGCTTCCAACTGCATTGGCTGTGAGCGCTGTACTACTGTATGTCCGGTTCATGCACACTCTTTTGATGAAAACGGACATCATATAGACCGTTCTCTGTGTACTGCCTGTGGCACCTGCGTACAGGAATGCCTAACAAATGCCCTGAAGATTTTCGGCATGGAACGCAGCGTACAGGATATCCTTTCAGAAGTGGTAAAGGACCGGCCTTATTTTGAACAGAGCGGTGGCGGCATCACAATCTCTGGCGGAGAACCTACTACGCAGTACGATTTTCTGCTTGAGCTTCTCACCGAAGCAAAGAAAGAAAATCTGCACATCTGTCTGGAAACCAATGGCATCGTTGCACCGGCACGATTTCGGGAGCTTACCCGTTATGTGGATCTGTTCCTGCTGGACTATAAAGCTACTGGTGCTGGACTCCACAGGCGGCTGACAGGTGTTGATAATCACCTCATGCTGGAGAACCTTGCATATATGAATGAGATCCATCATCCTCTCATTCTCCGCTGCCCCATTATTCCCGGCTGTAACGATACAGAAGAGCATTTTTCTGCTATACGTCATTTACAGGAATCCTACTCCTGTATCCAATCCTGTGAGATCATGCCCTATCACTCCCTTGGCAGCTCCAAATGGGAACAGCTTGGCAGGGATTATTCCCTTTCTGACCTTCCTGATGCCAGTATGGAGCAGAAGGCTTTCTGGAACTATGCTGCCAGCAATCCATCTATGTGCTGACAGATTATCATGGACAGTCAGTCACGATCTGGCTGTCCATCAGGTTTATTTTTCCTCTTGTTATTCTCCTCCTTATTCTTTATACTGTTATTAAAAAGCTTTTCGCAGGAGATTAACAAAATTATTATGAAACATTACTATAAATATTTTCTTCCGTTCTTCCTCATCCTGGCATTCCTTGTTACTTTCCTTACAGGCTGTGCTCCCTCCGCTGAGATGCTTGCGGCCGCACAGGATAAATATACAGAACTTGTACAGATCCATAATGAAGTAGTAGAAGTCCATAAGGAAGTAGATGATACCTCCTATGATGATGCTCTTTCCGTCCTGCAGGATGACCTGAATACCATACAGTCCTATAACCTGAAAGACATGTCAGAGGAGGAGATCACCCTGCTGATGTCCACAATGGATACGCTGATCGCATCCTATCAGGATTATCTTGCACAGCTTGGAAATACAAAAAAAGAAGAGGATGCCGCCGAACTGACAGCTATTCCTCTTTCTCTGACCAATAATACTTCTTTTTCATTTATCATGATCTCCCTGTACCAGGGAGACAATATGGACGCCAGAATCAATATCCTGGACGGACTGGATGATCTTTCCCCTTCCCAGTCCATGACCGGCCTGCAGATTGAGAAAGATGCAGCAAATACACCATGGATGCTTACCCTTGAAACTTCTGACGGTGTTACCTATGACATAGGGCTTCCAGTAGACAGCTACACGGAAGAAGGAGTACACCTTTACCTTACTTATGATGCTGATTCGGATACGCTCTCTGTGTAAGCAGGAAGCGTATCCATTTTATCAGTTATACCATAGTCTTCAGCACTCGATCTCCGAAATTGCATTTTTGCTGTTTTCTCCCTGCGTTGCCATGGATTTGGATTCCTCATCGATTGCATCAATCTTGGTGATCAGCTCTCCAGATTTCTTGATGAAACGATACAGAATACATCTACCAGCAGTACAACCGCCAGTGCGATCTCATAATTGACGATCTCACTGCTTCCTGCCCTGACGTTGCCATCACAAAAGTATAAAGGATCAGGCAGCCTCCGACTCCAATATACTTGATTGCCACGCTTTCTTTATTTTTAACAGAATACAGCAGTTGATTTTTCTATGGTTTTTCCATTGACTTTCCTGTTTTTCTGTGGTATGATAACATCTGTTCGTGAGAATTATAATAACATATCTGATATGCGGGTGTAGTTCAATGGTAGAACACCAGCCTTCCAAGCTGGATACGTGGGTTCGATTCCCATCACCCGCTCTTTGCATGCACTTTTTTATCCTGATACCCATATACATCCAGCAGGTATTCATGGCGCTCCCGGCGCATTTGTTTACTCTGCACCATCCAAAAGAAAGGAAGCATTCCTATGAAACATAATTTACGTGTTACCCTGCCTGTCCTGACAGGCGCTGCAGTTCTTTCTCTGTCAGCCGCTCCTCTGCTTCCGGTAAACGCAGCGCCTGCTGCGCAGACAATATCTGCCGGTGCGGTTTCTCAGATTACAGACTATTCCGCTGTGTTTGACGCTGATTATTACTATCAGACCTATCCGGATCTGCAGGCTTCTATCGGCAATGACCCTGCCTCTTTGCTTTCCCATTTTATCAAAACCGGGATGGCAGAAGGACGGAACGGCAATGCCCAATTCAATCTGAAGGCTTATATGTGTCAGAACCCTGATCTGATGGCCGTTTACGGTACAGATCTTCCCTCTTATTACCGTCATTACATCACAAATGGCAAAGCAGAAAACAGAAAGGCTGTTTTTGATGCCGGTAAAGGCTTAGCAGAAGGTGTTCTTGGCAGCTATACCACAACCTTTGATACCACAGAGGCCCGCGCCACCAATGTGATCCTGTCCGCTTCCCGTATTAATGGACTTGTGATCCCTGCAGGCGGACGTTTCTCCTACAGCACTTCCGTAGGTACAAGAACCACTGCAAACGGTTATGTGGAAGCGCCTTCCTTTGCCAGCGGCAGAGTGGTTACCAGTGTAGGCGGGGGTATCTGTCAGGTATCCTCTACTCTGTATGCAGCCATGGTAGTTGCTGATATCCCGGCTACTTCCCATTATCTGCATTCCCTTCCTGTTGACTATGTTCCAAGAGGACTGGATGCTGCGATCGTAGAGGGCTACAAGGATCTGTCCTTTGTCAATCCTTACAGCTATCCCATTATGCTGCAGACTTCTTCAGACAACGGAGTTCTGACTGTCAGCATTGTGAAGGCTGGCTGACTTTTTGATTATTAAATGGGAGGTATACCTGTGAAAAAAAATGAGAATCTGAAAAGTCTTTCTTTAAAAGAAATAGAATATTATAAGGTACACGGAAGGAATATTTCCGGTCAGTGTCCGCTTCCCCTGTTTTTTAACGGAAGCGGTATTGAGGTCAATGTAACCGGTTCTGAACTGTGGATCGATCTAGAGGTAGACTGTGATTTCCACGAGCCCTGGATCTATACAGCATTGAATAATTCCTTTATGAGCCGCCAGATGCTTCTGCCCGGTTCCTATTCCATCTGTCTGTTCCGCAATATGAGTCCGGACAGTGTCAAGAACATGAAATTCATGCGTGAGCTGCAGTCAATGACAGAGGATGATGACTGCCACATCCTTGTAAAAGGCTTTCAGACAGATGGCTTTTTCCTTCCAACCTCCGAAAAGCGTTATAAAATAGAATTTATCGGAGACAGCATCACCTCCGGTGAAGGTACCTATGGTGCCAAAGAGGATACCGACTGGCTTGCCATGTATATGAGCAGCAGCCGGAATTATGCCGTCATGACTGCTAATGCCCTGAATGCTGACTATCATCTCTTTTCCCAAGGTGGCTGGGGAGTTTACTGCGGCTGGGACAATGATACAAGGCACAATATCCCTTCCCGCTATGAAGCCCTGTGTGGTCTTTGCGGTGGAGAATTCAACGAATCCCTCGGTGTATCCAAACCCTACGATTTCCACAGCTGGGTGCCAGACGCTATTGTGGTAAATCTTGGTACCAATGATGCCTCTGCTTTTGAACAGCCTCCTTTCACCATTCCGGAAACCGGTGAAGTCTGCAAGCAGCGCAAGAATCCAGACGGCACCTATAACAGGGAAGACCTTCTGAAGTTTGAACAGGCTGTCATTGACTTCCTGAAGATGCTCAGAAAACACAATGAATCTTCGCATATCGTATGGACTTATGGCATGCTTGGTTATGATCTGACTCTTGCTATCACAGAAGCTATGAATACCTACCGTAACGAAACCGGTGATTCCAATGTTGCTTTCCTGCAGCTTCCGGATTCCACACCGGACAACCTCGGTGCACATGCACACCCGGGTTCTGCCTCCCATGAACGGGCTGCAGCAATCCTGACCGAATATTTCAAAAAGAAATGGGAAGTCTGATGACTCCCCATTTCTTTTCTTCTCGTTTTTTCAACCTCTGCGGGGCGCCTCAGCTTCTTTTTCTCTCCATGCCCCGTCCGAAGCTCTTCTTTCTCTTTTCTTC
>ERZ1034976.3080-NODE-3080-length-10830-cov-3.866821_pt1 | contig 10830 bp, 1 predicted proteins | sample MGYA00520623_ERZ1034976 | MGnify/ENA primary metagenome ERZ1034976 (study PRJEB33766, sample SAMN09781774) | gut metagenome | biome: gut microbiome | host: Homo sapiens | place: Madagascar | study: EMG produced TPA metagenomics assembly of the PRJNA485056 data...
ATTCCGCCTGCCCCCCGAAGCTCCTTTGCGTCCGGGTCGTCCGCGTCGTCCGCGTTCATGATGATCCCGTCCTTTGTCAGCGCCGCAAAGAGCGCGATCAAACCGGAACCGGTCGTCGCGCGGCCAATGGCAAGCGCAATATTCCGCTGCTGGAGGGCGCTCATGTTTTGGATGCCGCCGTTCTTCTGCGCCATTGCCAGCGCATAGATGGCCTTTGCATACCCAGCCGGGGTGAACTCAATGGAGCGATGCACCAATGCGCCCGGAACCTGTGTATACTTTGTCAGCAAGTCGCCGAGACCGAATTCATGCACCGTCAACCCGCCGATCTTCTGCCCGGAATCGCCAAAACCAACAAGGTTTCCGAGCTTTTTGAGCTGGGAAAGGGTTGTTCCTACAAGGGTATCGTCCTGGAACGTCCGATAAAGCATCTCCTGCTCCGCCGCCTGAACCGCTTCTTCCATCGTCATCTTCCCGGAATCCACAAATCCCTGAAGCTGCCGCAGCGTCTCCGCCCGAATCGAACCTTTTGTCACCTCGTCCGTCAGGTTCAGCTCATATCCTAACAAACGCTCCACACGGGACAGATTGCGGGTCAGCAGATTGCCGGTCATCTTGTTCGTCCTTCGCCCGGTTCCGTACTTCCCGTTTTCGGCAGTCTCGATGTCCAGTGCAAGCTCCGGCTGCACCTTGGAATACCCTTCCATGAATCCTTCCCAGTTGGCCTTTGAGAAGATGGCCTGATCGAATCCGACGCCGCGCTTGCCCGTAATGGCTCCGAGCACCATGTCCGGAATCTGGCTGATGTCATTTGCCGCCGCCTCGACCGCAGAGAACGCGAGGTTAGAAACAACGTTTCTCATGCCTGTTCGCATATTAAACAGATGCGACATCGTCTGGTATGTTGCCACGCGCCGTGCCATAGAAGGCTTCACATAGTCCTTTGCAATCTGAAGATATTGCGTGCTCGCCGCGTTCCACAGCCATTCGAAGTTTTGCTTCTTCAGGTTGTTCAGCGTGGCCTTGCTCACCGGGGTCTTGCGGATCTTGGCCTGTCTCCGGATGACGTCGATCAGGGCGTCAACATCCCCCTCCTTGACCGCATCCAGCGCATCCGCCATTTCCGTCAGGTTCTTTGTGATCTCATTCGCCTTTGCGTCAGTAATGCCCTTGTTCGTCGCCCGGAGCGCATCCAGCCCGCCGTTCAGGATTTCATCCCGCTCGGCTTGCAGGTTCGCAAGCATATCCTCAAACTTCTGAATCTTCCGCTCCTGTGACCTTGCGTCCGTCTGTTGCTGCTGCGTCTGTCCCTTCTGGAACATCTCGTCATACGCTGCCTTTGCGAGGTCGATCTTCTTCTGCCACTCCTCGATACGCTTGTTGTAAGCGTCCGTAATCCGCCGCATTGCTGCCGCATCCTGTCGGCCTTGACTCATCTGCCCCGCGAGCACCGCATCTGCAAGAAGTGCGTCCCGCTGCTTGTTCAGTTCCTTGATCTGATTCTCATACCGTTCGCGGATTTTCCGCAGCTCTGCCGCGTCCGCTCTGCCCTGTCCCATCTGGCCGGCGAGTTTCGCGTCCTGAACGGCCTGTTTCTGCTCGGCACGGAGATCTCGAATCTGCTCGGTGTACGAATCGATCATGGACTGCACAACAGGGTTGACATTCTTTCTCTGGACAGGGTTCTTCGCCTTATCCACCTCGTCAATAGCCTTGACCAGAAGTCCCTCCGGCGTCGTCCGGTTGTACTTGGCAAACGCCTGCACAAACTGGCCACCCTTCGTTGCGTTCTCGCGGATCTTCTGCGCCATCTCTACGACCTTTGAATAGTCGCCGCTCTTTTGAGCTTCTTCGCGGAATACGGAAAGTGCGCCCATCGCCGTATCGAGATCTTCGCCTGTCCAGTCCGTGCGCTTCAAAAGGTCGTCCACTTCGCCGTCAAAGTCCTGTGCCAGCCGCGCCGCAGCGCCCTCCAGAGACTCTTTCTCGCGGATGACGTCGTAGGTCATATCCTCCTCGCGCAATCCTTCCATGCCCTTCTCCGCTTCGGAGAACAGCTTTTCGAAGGTGTTCGTTCTGGCCTTGGAGGTCTTTGTCTGGGTTTCGTTGGCGTTCTTCGCCGCGCCGACGGAATCGTATGCCGTTTTAAGAACCGTGTCATTCCGGTATCGGTCAAGCAGCGTTCTTTGCGCTTCGTCAAATCCCTCCTGCGTGACTGCTGTCTGTCCGGGGTTCTGCTCGCGCCATACATCCATCAGGTCAGTGTCGACAGAATTTTTCTGCTGGTAACTCTGAATCCGGTTCGCGTCCTCCCGGATCGCGCTCTGCTTTGCGGCTTTCTGTGCGTCGTTCAGGAATCCATCCGGCACATATTTCAGGAAATGACCGTCTGCGGGGTTGACATTGGCGAAAATCTCTGCTAAGTTGTAGCTAGAGATTGGTATCAGGGAGCGGGAGGTTCCATTTTGGTTCATCGTGCTCCCAAGGACGCCGGTCTCTATTTTTGTCATAGCGACCGTCATGTAAAGGGTACCGCCAGCATCGGCAGTATCCTTTATTTCTATCTGCGTAGGAATGAGCGAATCGCCATCACGGAATACGCCGACAAGTACAGATACAGAGTTTAAGTAGGGATTTTCTCGGACTGTCCCAGCATACTTGTCCTTATGCTGCTCGATGAGCACTGCGTTCTCGAGAATACCATCCAAATTGACCAGTGCCTTTGCAAAGTCTGCATACGTTCCGCCATAGCGGAGCTGCTTGCTCATACTCTCGCGCAGTCCCTTGTTCTTGGAGAACGTAAAATCGATCTCCACATCCGGCGTTTTCATCGACCGATTCAGAATTCCGAGACTTTCCGCCAGCGGTCGGATGACCTTCTCGGCCTTGCTCTTGGCCTTCGCGTTGAGCTGTTCCAGCGTGTGGATGCTTGCAAGCTGCTCGTCGGTGTACTTCGCCTCCGGCGTAACGGCCACAGTCTTTCCGCGAAGCTCCTGATACCGCTCGTCCTCGGTCATATCGCTGTCAATGGAATACCGAATATCACCCATCGAGGCATTGAACCGCTCACGCAGCGGGATCACGTCTCCGCTGTCGTTCCGCGTCACCGGCTCCGCGCTCTTGATCTGCTCCGGCGTGAAGGCTACATAGACCTTTCCTTCGCCCTCGCCCTGAACCACACCATCAATTCCGGTGCTGTCCTTGAGCATTTGCAGATACGCCTCGGCCACTTCAGCGTTTCGGCCAGCCGTCGCATTGATGAACCCGGAGATTAAATCCGTGTCGCTGTCGTAGTCGTTCATGTAGCGCAGCTCAAAGTCCTTCTTGATGCTGTTGCCCTTCCACGCGCCGTCAATGTACTCGTCTCTGTGCTCCTGCGCGTAATCAAGGAACTTGCCCCACTGTTCCGGTGTGATCGTCAGCTTTGTGGTGCTCACGGGGTTCTGAATGTCAAGGTAGACCGGAAGCACCTTTCCGCCGCCCCGGGCATAGTTTGCAGCGTCCGCTTCATGCTCCGCAAAGTAATACCCCACGCCGAGCATTTCGCCGTTCTTGCCTCGATTTCGAAGGCTGAACGTCCAGAAGTCGCCGTCCGTCCCGTGGTAGGCTTTCTTCGTGTACCCGGCCTCGCTTGCCGCCGCGTCCACCATCTTCTGAAGCGCCGCATGGTTCTCACGCGGATTCTCCGCCAGTCTGCGGTATTCTTCATCTGCCTCCTGACTGTACCGAATATCCGGATTATTCCTATTGAATGTCCCGACGTTGTCCGTCGCGCTCTTGATCTGCTCTGGCATGAACGCTGCATAGAAGGTGTCGTCAACCAGTTCGTTTCCACTATCCAGCACAAATACCACGCCGTCGCGTCCTTCCGACTTTGCCTGCCGGATATAACGCGCTTCCTGCGTCGGGTCTGTAAAACTCCGCTCCTGCATACGGACGTAAAGCGGGTTTCGGATGCTCAGATATGCCTCCACTACGCGCGTTCCGCCCCGTTCTTCTGCCATGCTCTCCGCATAGTCGCGGCTTTCCGAGAAGAAATACACGCCGTTCTCCTGCCGGAAAGTGTTGAACGCTGCATTGGTTCCATGATAGACCACCTTCGGCGTTCCGTCCGCATTGACCACCTTGCTCGCGCGCTCCGGATGGTTCTGCCAATCGCCAAACCACTCCTTGAAATTCTTACTTTCGGTAATCTCGTCCACAACCTCCGAATTTTTCTGCTTGACAGATTCAGCGTTCCGTGCTACCCTTGAATCACGCAAGTCACCATTATCCGACCGCGTTTCATTCACAAGGGATGAAACGAAAGAGTTGGTATCTGTGACTTGCACAGAGGAACCTTCCTTTATATCGCTTGTGGCATTTCTGCCTGCGGCGGTGGTGGAGGGTTCCTCTTTTATTTTGAAGTCTGCGGGCGACATATCGACCACATCGTAGAAGACATATTCTCCCTCAGAGGTAATGCCAACAACTGCTCTTGCGTCATATTTGTTGCCACCTGCTTGAATCAAAACATCGCCATGTGCGAAATCTACGAAATTATCCGTTCTCGGATGCTTCAATTTCCCGTCGTTCGCCCAAGACGTAGTTGCAACAATAACGTCATCCGCAATATCTGCCATCCGCATTTTGTCTGCAAAGTGTTCCGGGTTTCGTCTGAACAACCGCTCTGTGTCTTCAGATCTGGTATATTCTCTGCGCGTAGTCCGGTTCACTTTATAGGTAATGTCGTTCACCTGAACTCCGTCTTTGAATTGCAGGAGCGCAATCTTGGCTGCTCTCTTGGCCTCGGCTTTTTTCTGGTTGTCCCATGTTGACGTGTCAAGGTCTTGCAGAATATCACTGTCCACAACGGCAACCGCTCTGCCATCCTCGGTGGCCTCCACGGAATTTTTCTGCATAGAAGAAGCAGCCTCACCATTTCTCGGTGATGCTGCTTTTATTTGCTCGAAAATATCCTGATAGGCCGTCACATTGACGCTGCGGATGCCGTTGAATCCGCCGTTCATGTCCGCAAAGACTTCTTCCAGCGCAGAATTATAATCATCCAGCGCCAGCTTTTCCATGTACTGGTTTACCAGACTGTCCAGGATCTCCTTGTTCCCAGTCGCCTCGTTGAACGCCTCGGCCATCGCTTGAAGGTCAACATCTCCGTTGGCGACCTCGATGTGGAACACCTCATGGTTGCCGATCTGGTCATAGCTCAGCCGGAAATAGTTCGCGTTCACAAACAGCCGTTTCGATTCCTGGTCGAACAGACCTCTGACAATGACGTCCCTGCCATCCTGCCGCTGCACGAAGTCTCCGTCCGTATAGACCACATCATAGCCATACTTGGCCTTTACATCCTCGCGGAACTTCCGCATCGGCTCCGCTTCGTCCTCTTGCAGGACTTCTCTGGCAGTTTTCAGCGTCGTGGCGTTCTTCAGGCCAAAGTCCCGGCTGCTAACAGCCTTTCCACGGCCTTTTACTGGTTGAACTTTTTCCTGTACTCCTGCATCGCCGCTTCGATTCTGACCTTCCGTTCCTCGGGCGTCAGCTTCAGCATTTCCTGTCGGCGCTGCATCTGTGCTTCCGTCAGACTGGCCATCGACCCGTCCTCCAGCTCCACGAAGTACCGCTTCTCCGGTTTGCTCATTTTCTGCTCCTTTCTCCGTTTCCTTCAGTTTACCATGCTCCATGAAATACTGCAACCGTTCATCAACGTCGCTCTTGGTCGCTTCAACCACGCGGTCTGCAATATCCATCTGCCGCATCTGCTCCGCTTCAAAGGCTCTCTGCTGCTCCGCTGCGGCCTGTGCGTCCTGCGCGGTGCGTTCCTGTGCCTCTGCCTTGATCTTCGCTTCAAAACCGTCTCTGGCGCTCCGGTAGTATTGCATCAGGTCTTTTTCTTTGACAACACCGTCCGGGATCTCCACGCCGGTCAGCTCATAGAGCATCTGCTTTGTCAGCTTCGCGCCCATGTGGAGCTTTCGTAGCTCCGCGTCGCTCACGCTCTGCCCGAGGATAAGCTTGTTCATAACCTCGGTGCGGTTCTTCGCGTCCCTGATGCCAACGCCATTTTCTGCAAAAACAGTCTGATAGTGGCTCAACGTTTCGCCGGTTGTGGTCTGCGCAGATTTCGCTTTTGTATTCGGCTGTTTTGCGGCTTCTTTGTCTGCTTCAATCTGGCTTTTCAAGGATTCCACAAACGCCTTGCTCGGCAGTTGAGAGCCGACGTCGTACTGCTCCGTCATCGCCATTGCCATCTTGAAGCTCTGCGTCTCCGGACTCATCTCAAGCGCTTGGTTGAGATACTTCGACGCATCCTTGATGACCTGATTGTTCGTCATTGCCGCGAACCCAAGCATACGGTTGCTCAATTGCTTTCCTTCCAGAACTTGGTTTTTAAGCTGCTCTGCTGCATACTTGCCGCCCGCATATTCTCCGGGGATCTGCTGTGACAGGAGCACGGTGTTCATCTCATCAACAGTGTACTGCGTTCCCTTGAATGTCTCTCCGGCCTTCATCTCCTTGCCATACTGCGCCGCCTGAAGGTTCGCAGAAACCACATTCCCGCCGATCAGAAGGAACGTCGAGAGATACGCCGCCGCAGCCGCTTCAATGGAATCTCCAACAAAAAACTTGCCGAACGCTTCCATATCTGCTTCGGCCTTGCTCATGCCCTCTCGCTGAAGCTGTGCGGAATACTGCCGGAATTCAGAGTTGTCCTTGTTGTACCACATATCAAAGAGGTTGTCTGCAATATTGCCAACAACTTCCTCACTGGCCTCTTCCATTCCCTGTTTCCGGATCATCTCCGCGATCTGCTTCACGGTCACAACACCGCCCTCACCGATGGTGTTGATCTTGTCCAGCAAATGCTCCAGAGGGAGCTTTTCGGTCATGTACTCAATAAGGCCAGAGACCGTACTTGTCACAGCGGCCTGTTCCTCAGAAAGGCCGGACTTCAACCCCTGATACGCGCTCTGTCCCGCCGCGCTCGCCGCCATAAACGGGAGGCTGGCCGAACCGAAGAGCGCGAACTGCACCACATTCTGCACCGAAGATGTCAGCGCACCGGATGCCAGATTCAGCGCATCCTCCCATTTCCCGGTCGTAGCGTTGTACGTCTGCACGCCCTCCTGAAGCGCCGCAGCCGTCCGTGCTCCACGGTACAGGTCTCCGTTGACATCAGAGAACCGATATTCACCCTCACCTGTTACATCAACGAGCTTGTTGTTGATAGCGTTGAACGTGTTGTCGATCCAAGCACCCGCCGGCGTCACTGCCCCGGCAAATCCAGCGCCGATGCTTCCTCCGAGTGCCGTTCCAAAATTCTGCGATGCCCAGTCCTTCAATTCCGAATACTGGGTGTTGGCGTAGTTCGCTGTCATCGTAGACTCATATGCTTTGTAGTAGTTCGCGGCAGAAACATAGTCCTTATCAGCAAGGAATTGCAGCATAACCTCTTTCGCATCATCCGGGAGATACTTCATGTTGCGGTCAACCTGATCCCGAAGCGCGATCTCCGTTGTATTCCCGGCGTTCTTAGCAATCCGTTCTCCGTTCACCATCTTCTCAAAGACGTCAATGAGATTCTGCCCCGCAAGGTCATACGTCGGTTTCGCCGCCGTTCCGTCTGCATAGGATTCATATGCGGCCTTTGCGTCATTCATTTCGAGCTGATTCAACGCCCTTTGAATGAGCCGTTTCTTCTCATTTGCACGGTCGATGGTTTCATCCGAAAGATTCTGCGTGTTGAAAACCGGGAGGCCCGTATCCGTCATATACACAGGTTTAGCTTCCGCGCTGTGGCTGATCGCGTCCAGCCGGTCATATTCCTGCTGAAGCTGATCTTTGTTCATCAGGGAATAGGAATATTTCTCTGCCCGGTCGATCTCCTCCTGATACTGTTCCCGAAGATTCTGCCCTGTTTCTGCGTTTTTCTCGCTTTCCCCGGTCTGGTCAAGCTGATCTGACAGCTCTGTAATATACTGCTGCATCCCGGCGTAGTCCTTCCCGGCATAACGCGTATTGTCATCGTACTGTCCCTGATATTGCGTGACAAGCGAATTGACCTCGTTCGTTAATTCTTCGGAACGATTCACTGCTTCCGCAACAGGCTCCCACGCTTTCTGGCAAGCGTCATATGCTTTCAAATACCGCATACGGGTCACGCCGTTTGGATTCTTCTCATACGCCTCCTGCGCATCCTTCACAGCTTGTTCCGCAGTCTGATATTCTTTGTATCTTGCCTCAGCAAGTGCGTTTTGCTCATCCAGAACCTTTTTATAATCGCCGATCTCCTGCTCCTGATATTGCCGGATCTGCTCCGCGTCATAATGATCTGCCGAAGGTTTCTGAATCCTGCCGTTCTTCGTCTCTTTCTTCTGCTCTGTCTGTTCCAGCGCGGAATTGACGCGGCTCTCCCAATAAGACATAGACAGAGGGTCTTCCTCTTTCGGTTCATCTTCCTTTTTCACAGCCTGACCGATTTTCTGATTGAACCAATCTTCCTTCTCCTGATAGCTTGCGCTGAACGAAGGCCGTTCCGGTTCTCCTTCCTGTTTCTTCCCGGGAACGACGCCGCTCTCCTTCTGCATCTGATATGCCATCTGCTGTCCGGCAAGCCGCTCCTGCCGTTCTTTCCAGCTCTGGCCGCTTCTGGACGTTTCGCCCGGCTTCTGTGAAGATGGATTGACCGTCTCGATTTTCGAGGATGGCTGTGAAGAAGTCTGGCTCTGAGATTTCTGAATGTGGTTTTTTCTCCACGTGTCCGCCTGCAAATTGATACTCTGTGTGAAGTTTTGAATAGCTTTCTGCTTTTCCGTGTTTGCCGTGTTTCTCTGCTGTTCTCTTGATACTGTTTGACGAGTGCCCTGAGAATACAGAGCACTCGTCACCTTCTCGATTTCCAGTTGCTTTCTTGTCTTTTGTCCCATCAGTTAGGCCTCCCCGGAAAGTGGAACCGAAAATCCGTTCCGTTCAAACACTTTTACAAGTTCGTTATACTCGGATTCAGAAACACTCGGTCTGCTTGCAATTTCATTAAAAATCCTAATCGCACCAGCAAGGTCAGCACGGTTCAAATACTGCGTCATCAGTTTTTCGGTGTTTTGGATTGCGAGTTGGCCAATTCCTTTCCCGAATCCAGAATCCACGCGAGAACTACCAGATGATCCGCCGGAATAAGAACCTCCGCCAGAAGCTCCCGCCGATTGTCCCGCCTGCTGTTGAGATAGCATCAACTGAAGTTGTGGAATTGTGTATCCCATCGCTTCCGCCTGCTCTGCACTCGGCAAGATCCCGGCAGACAGCAGCGCCTTTCCAGCGGATGCAAGGTCAGACGCCTGTGCATTTCTGGCCGAAAGCGTCTGCTGCCCATTGTATGTGCCCATCAGATTTGCCACGGACAGATCATATTCCTTTTCCCACTGCCGAACAGATTCATTGAACTGCGCCGCAGAGAGGTCATATTCCGCTGCCCATTGTTCCAAAGATACCAACTGTTGCAGGTAGCTCTGCGAGATTTCCAAGAGCTTATCGGCTTTCTGAAACTCGCCCTGTGCCCTGAGGTCTGCAATTTGTCTCTGCGTATCCGTCGCAAGCTTCACCTGTGCAGAGTTGACGGTCTGCCGGTTCTGCGCCGCGTTGTTCTGTACCGAGGAATACTGCTGCTGCCCAATCCCCCCGCGGTCGCCGCGCAGTTCTGCATAGAGCGCCGCATTGTCGAGATTTCGCGCTTCATCCGCGTCCACTTGGTTGCGCTGCGTCTGGAATTGCTTCTTTGCGTCCTCCTCGGCTCTCTGAAGGTCGTTCACGCCCTTGTTGACCGCGTAGTCGATCCGTTTTTGCGCTTGCTCATTTGCCGCCTGCCGCCACGCATCGAGATATCCGGAAAGATCGCTGTTCCGGCTGAATGTTCCGCCCTTTCCGTCTCCAACCTGACCGGGGGAGTAAGAATAGGAGCCGCTCCCATATCCGGCCATCCCGACGCCGCCGTTTCCCGCGCCATTCCCCGGTGTCGCGCCCTGCGCATAGGCGTTTCCACGGATCACGCCGTTGTTGGCGTCCGGGGCATTCTGATATGCGGGGTTCTGGTGTTGCAGCGTGTAATATCGGTCTGTGTTCTTCACATATTCGTCGATCTGTGCATCCGTCAGTCCGTAAATTCGTTTAGCATTCTCACGGTCATAGTTCGCGATGTCGCCATATCCAAGGTTGGCGTTCTCGGTATACCATTTGCCGGTTTTCGGGTCGTATTGGCTCTCTACGCCGCCGGCATACTGGTTTAGCAGATTATTCAGTTCGAGGTTCTGCTGATGCAGATAGTCCTTTTCCTCTTTCGAGTCAGCCTTGTGCCAGTTCTGTGAGTTTTCCTGCATCTGCTGCCGAATGACATTTGCCTGAGACCGAAGGTTGTCCTGCGCATCATAGTTGTTGTTCCAATACTGCTTCCCGCCGAAATTGTATGTCTGGCTTGCGTTCTCGTTCCGGTAATCATCGAGGTAGTCCTTGACCTGCGAAGATGTCTGAGACGGACGAACAGAAGTGTTTCCACTCCCATTCACGCCGCCAGTATATCCAGCTTGATTTCTGACATTTTCCGCAGCGGCGTGCGCTGCCTGCATTCCGGCCGTGTCGCCGCGTGCCTTCGCCGCATAATATTGATCTGTATAACTCTGCACGGCGGATTGCTGCGCAGAGTTCAGTTTGTTTTTGTCCGTGGCGCTTACTGCCATGCTCTCACCCCTTCTTGCTCAAAATGGGAATGTTCCCCTTGTTGCTGACATCCAGCTCGAGTGCCTTTGCGATGTCGCGGATTTTCACATAGTTGGTTCCGTTTTT
>ERZ1034976.3088-NODE-3088-length-10807-cov-6.240513_pt1 | contig 10807 bp, 8 predicted proteins | sample MGYA00520623_ERZ1034976 | MGnify/ENA primary metagenome ERZ1034976 (study PRJEB33766, sample SAMN09781774) | gut metagenome | biome: gut microbiome | host: Homo sapiens | place: Madagascar | study: EMG produced TPA metagenomics assembly of the PRJNA485056 data...
GCATAGAAGTTTTCTTTTTACAGATACTATGATTGCAATAATCAGATCTGTATGTTAAAGGGAAATCCCCTTTTCTTGGTCAGTTACTTCCTTCCGATGTAGCCTGACATTCTATAGATCAGAAAATCCATGCTTTACAATCCAAACTATTTTGAATAAGCAGAGGATTTTCAACAGTCCATAGAATCCTCTGTGCGCAAAGGAGGAATTTTATGGGGAAATACGATACTTGCATGAAGGAGTTTCTGCAGAATAAGGATCGGTTTGCAGATCTCTTCAATGGCTGCTGCTTTCAGGGAAGGCAGATCATCCGGGCAGAAGATTTACGGGAAGCTTCGGAAAACTATGTGATCACAGATAAAAGGTTGCCAGGGAAAACACGGCAAAAAGATACGGAAATCATCCGTGATGTAAAAATGGTACTCGGATCTGGCATGGTTTTACAGGTACTTGCTGTAGAAAACCAAAGCTACATTGATTACGCCATGCCGGTGCGGTGTATGGGGTATGATGCCGCAGAGTACCGCCGGCAGCTGAAAGAAAGAAAACAGGAACGCAGACTGCTCATGAACTCCGAAAACAGACCGAAAAATCCAGCTGTCAGCATGGATGAAACACTTTCCGGTATTCTAAGCTCGGACAGACTGCATCCTGTATATACGCTTTGTCTTTACAGCGGAACAGAACCGTGGGATGGTCCAAGAAAGCTGTCGGATATGATGGCTTTTGATCCTCAAAACAAAAATTTGCAATCGTTGTTTGAAGAATATCATCTGCACCTGTTCTGCATTAATGAGCAGTATGTATTTGACGCATTCCGCTCCGATCTGAAACCATTGTTTCAAGCCATAAACTGCAGAAATAATAAGAAGAAAATGATTGAGCTGATGAAGGATGAGACCTATTCTCATCTGAATGAAGATACATGGGACGCCATTGCTGTCATGACAGATAACGCAGCTATGCTTCAGAAGAAGGATTTATATAAAACAGAAAACCAGAAGGAGGAATTTAATATGTGCCAGGCTTTACAAGAATTGATGCAGGATGAACGTAATGAAGGCAGAATTGAGGGCAGAAATGAAGGCAAAATTGAGGATCAGAAAATCGTTATCCGGAACATGATAAACAGAGGGTATAAAACAGAAGACATCTGTGCAATAGCTGAATGTAGTCCTGCGTTTGTAAAAGAGGTCGAAACAGAGTTAGCACTTACCTGAATTTATTTTGGCAATTGAGGATAAACGTACCAAATTAAAAAATTTCAATTTTCCTAAGTGCCGGCATTAATAATGAACGCAAAAATGCAACACTTTACTGTAAAATGTTGCATTTTTCATTCCACGTATAATAAAACTGGATCAGCCCGATCCTGTTTTGTGTACCGGTTTTCTCATTCAGAGATGCAATGTGCCGGTAAAGCATGGCTCGTGAAATATAGATCTTCTCTGCCAGCTCCTGTATCCCTTCATCAGAAGTAAGCAGTGCTTCCATCACTTCCGTTTCCCGTTCTGTCAGCCCAAATGCCTCCGCAAAGTGCCGCATTTTGTCAGGGTTATCACCAGATCCTTCCTTCCCCAGATTCTCTGTTGCATCTCCTGCATATATGATGTTTGAATTTACAGCATAAAGATACAGGCTGATCCCCACAAAAACAAACAGCACTATTGTTACAGAATAAATCAACAGACTGTTTCCACTCTTTACCAGAGAAAGGGATACCGCACCGGTACATACCGCACTGAAATTATTCACAGCCCGCCCAAGTCCTGCAAACAGCCTCTGTTCTTTCATATAAAACGACAGCTCCAGAAAGCTGACAGCAAAATACACTGCAAAAAATCCGGCTGTCAGATAAAATATGATAAGTCCGATCAGGAATGGACCACCCGACTGGATCAGCAGGATACAGATTGTAGAAAGCAGCATGACACAATACATGATCACTTCCCGGGTCTGATCGTTCTTCCAGTCAAACAGAAATCCGGTGCACAGACCACTGAGCATCAGAAGCAGTCTTGGCCAGCTTCCGATGTTCACCCCTCCGGCTGCATGCACCAGTGTCACTTCATTATCCAGCGTAGAAAAAATGCAGGTCATCAGTACCACACTGATGATCAGAAAAAAGGCAGCCGGAACCGGATGTTTCATGTGCATACCTGCATTTCTACATCCGGCAGACCTCTGCCTAATACGAACCTCTCCAGTATCGTTATCTTCTAAATTGCCGTTCACAGGTCTTCCACCATCTGTGCATATATTGCCATCCATCGTGAGCTGTATTTTTACTGTAAGAAATACAGAAATCATAATCGCCGCAAGCAATACTGCTGCCTGTATATCATTATGACGGATCAGCATATTATTGACGAACTGAAGCATGATTCCCAGAGCATAACCCATGCCTGCTGTTCTTCCAAATCCATAGGTGTTTCCAAGCGCCGTTGCTGTCACATAATATACCCTGCTGCCAAGAAGTCCCAGCATCACAAACAGGATACATCCCGCTGTCAGCATTGCCTGATAATTCTGATTTCTCAAAACCATCAAAAAGCTTCCCATACAGATCAGAAAAAACACAATACGCTCTGCCCGGTGAAATCTCTCCGGGATCAGTCTGTCTGCCAGAGGGAACAGCAGAAAGCCGGCCACGCTGCTTCCCAATACATAATTTTGGAAAAGTACTGCTCCTTCCGCATCTGCCTGTACTGCCGCCACATCTACAAATACATATTCCGTTCCAAGAAATACCAGGTTAAATAATGCTAATAAAAGGATGCTCCGTATTCTGTTTCCGGACCAGAATTTTTCTCTCATAATGCTCACTCCGTCTTTATAGATAAATTTATTATATACAAAGACGGTTCAAAGGGAAAGAAGCATCCTGTTTATTTCTCTTTACTGTCCTCCGATCACTGCACCGTATATCCGTACAATTCACAGAGCTTCAACGGTCCATACCAGTCACATGCCGTATCTACTGCTTTTCCTGCCGGTATAGTTACCTCATACTGCTTATGCAGATATTCAAACTGCAGCTTTACTGTCAGATCATTTCTTTCTGCTATTTTCTCCATAAACCATCTGGGATAAGAACACCACCGCCCCATGTCCAAAGTGATCGTCTGACCCTGCTTTGCTGTCACCAGCTTTTTTGCTGCCTCTGTGCAGGCATAGCCGTATGCAGAAACCGGCACACTTTCCTGATAGCTGCCACAAATTGTGCAGGCATAGGCTTCCAATCCATCCTGCTCGGCCGTCGCTGTCTGAATCGTCTGCCATTCATAACTGTGGATATGTCCGCCTGAGGCTTTCTCTTTTCCTGTCTTTACTGTATTTCCCCCTGTTGCCGGAGAAATTGGCATATAATTATTTTTCGCTGTTGTCAGAGGCACCAGTATATATGTGGAAAACTGATCAGAACCAAACTGCAGGATTTCCGTCGAAGGATCATAGTTGGAGGGGATATCTTTATATTCCCCATTATGCTCCCTGATCACCGCATAACCGGCTGCACTCTGTTTCATCTTCAGGGAAATTTCTGCCTCCCCAGTCAGATCTGACTTTGGAGTTTCCCAATATGTTCCATCTCCTTTTGACAGCTTTTGTTTAGTAGTAATATCAACAGACTGTATCTTCTTCGTCTGATCCTGCTCTTCCCCATCAAGTAATGACGCGTTTCCAGGCAGACTCCCTACATCTGGAACAGCATTACTCAGTATCATTTCAGCCGTTCCATTATCCGCAACCGCCTTTCCATTTCCAAGCGTACCGGATGATACCACATCTCCAGCCTGATTCACTACTGTATCCGATGCTGCCGAAAAGATTCCCTTCAGATGAATATGAGCTGCCGGCATAGTGAACGTAAAGATACTTCTTTCGCTTTCTGCTGACAAAGAAGCTACTCCATTTAAAGAGACACCTGATATCTGATATCCATAATTCGGAATCAGTCTGATCTTCACACTTTTTCCTGTTTCTATATAAACCGGTCCCTGCGTTTTATTTACAGTATTTCCATCAATACTAATTACTTCTACCCTTCCATGCTCTACAAGTGCATCCTGTCCAAAAGCATCATCATATGCCCACTGGATGCAATATCTGCCATCCGATTCTGTCGTTACTGCAATCCTGTATTCCGATGCTGTTCCATAATTGTTACAGACTGCTTTTGTATTCCCATCAGACATGGTAAAACGGTTCGTCACATCAGTCTCATTGATTGTAATTTTTTTAAATACCTGGGAAGGATGTGCCTGCAGAAAAATTTTATTTGTATTATTTGCATCTGCAGTTACAGATCCATTCCCACTAGAAACAGGTGTATCATTGACCCTGATATCTGCAACCTGACTCACATCATAAATAACCTGTATCGTATCTGCTGCCTGTACCTGAAAGGATCCTTCTGCAAACACCAGCGTCATCAGCAGCAGTGTCATAAGGATCCATGAACAGCTTTTTCTTACCCTCTGTCTTCTTTCTCTCATTCTCATTTCTCCTCCTGTGCCTGGATTACAGCAGATATTCTCTCCTGTCCCATCTGTTACAAAAAGCAGTGCGGCTCACATATTTTCTGCTGCACTGCTTTTTTCATGTATAAAACCTCTTATACCTCTTTTACACATATCCCTTTATCTCACAAAAGGAAAAATCTGACAAGTTTACATTTGTCTCATTCTGAAAATATCCTTTATTTGTTTCATTTTTTTAATCCAGCTCTGTTACAGTCAGTCCAAGTTTTTCTGCCACTCCGAAATAGCCATACATGATATCTTCATCATTCAGTACTGCTGTATAGTCGGTTCCCGCCGGGAATATAATCTGATAATTCTTTCCCTTATAAGTAAATCTGACTGTTACCGCTACATCCGGTCTTTCTGCCATCTTTTTCAGCACATAGTCACTGATCGTATGCCATGACCCGGCATCATACTCTACTGTACCATTCGCCGACGCATCCTTTATGTTTCCAAACATATTTTTCACATAAAACTGACTGCCGGGAATCACCTGTGACTGTTCTACCAGTCCGCAGCTACAGCGGTATTCTTCCAGACCATCCACCCCGACTGATGGTTCTGTCACAGTTACCCAGTTGAAAGAGTGGGTATGGGAAGAAACATTCGAACTGGATTCCACATTTTCAGCAGGTTGTTCAGCTATCTGATTTATATATACTTTAAATGTCAATATTAATATTTTCCAATTTTTCTGTTCCTGCACTTCCTTACTCTCATAACCACAGCTGTCTACCTCTTCCCCTTTTTCTGTTTTCGTTGGAGCATAAATCTTAAACTCGCCCTTTTTATCATTACTCCTTAAGTACGCCACATATTCTTTTCTAATAATCTCCTTATTATAAACTATGTTATAGACAGCACGTACTTCATCATATTCGCTCATCTTAATAATAAACCAGTTTCCTGGCACAAATTCATAAGAGCCATTTTTTATTCGTTCTGCTTCAGCAGTATTAAAGTCAATACTCACGCCCTGCGCCTTCACTTCCATTCCGTTTCCGGCAAACAGACCAACAGCTATAACACATGCTGTTATCCATACCATTACTTTTTGTTTTATTCTTCCCATACAACAATGCCTCCTCTTTACTTCTGATCTGTATTTTTTATCTCACCAAAGGCCTGTTCTGGCAAGTTTACATTTGTCTCATTCTGAAAAAAGCAGTGGAAAATCAGGTTTTTCCTGACTTTCCACTGCTCTTCCTGCATCTAAATGACTGCTCAATATTTCTCATACGCCAGCCGTTCTGTTCCATCCTCCACATATATGATCCCACAGTATTCAAAACCTGCCTTCTGGAGAATATGCTGCATTGTATAATTATCTTTATGGGTATCTGCACGCAGATGTCTTTCTTTTTCCATGCACCAGGCAAAAATAAATGCTCCTGCTCCTTTCACACTTCCATCTGAAGCCATTCTGTGTATTGTTGCATATGGCGTATCGCTTTTCCAGCTTCCCTGCTCTATCACTGCATAGGTTTTATCCCTGCCAGGTATCAGACTGAAGGCTGCTACAATATGTCCCTCTTCCTCGACCACATAACAGACTCCTGCCTCAATATCATGCAAAACCAACATTTCCTGTGGATAGCCGTTTCTCCACTGGGTCGGGTTCCCATGTATCCTCTGATATTCTCTGGCGATTCCGAAGATCTCCATTAATCTGCCAATATCCTGTTTTTCTGCCGGTCTGATCTTCATTTACCATATCCCTGCCTTTTTATCTGAATCCCCTGTTTCCTGTTTCTAATTCTATTCCGTTACATTCCCAAGCATCTCCTTCATCCGCAGGATCCGCTGATTTGCAGAGCCACGGAATGCCAGGCTGATATCCTTCTTCTCCTCCACGAATTCTCCATCTACCAGTACATCCAGAAGCGACAGCATTTCCTCTGTACATTCACAGTGTGCCCGGCTCTTTCCCTGAAGCTCCTCCAGGGTATATCCGGAATAACACCAGATATTTTTGTCCGGGAGCTGCTCTCTGACCCGTTTCAGGAAAGGCACAAGCACTCTCTGGTTTGCCGGTTCAAAGGGTTCCCCGCCAAGCAGCGTCAGTCCTGCAATATAAGATGGCTTAAGACTCTCAAGAATCCTATCCTCTACCTCTCTGGTAAATGGTTTTCCATAATTAAAATCCCAGGCTTCCTCATTAAAGCACCCTTTACAGTGATGGGTACACCCGGAAACGAACAGAGAGGTACGTATGCCCTCTCCGTCTGCAATATCATTATATTTAATATTTGCGTAATTCATTATAAATGCAGCACCCTTTCTCTGATCTCCTGCGTTCTTCCCTGATTCCAGAACTGTGTACCAATATAGCCACAGGTACGTCTTGCCACATTTAAGGTATTCTGGTTACGGTTGCCGCACTTCGGGCATTCCCATACCAGCTTGCCATCATCCTCCACAATCCGGATTTCTCCGTTATAGCCACATTCCTGGCAGAAATCACTCTTGGTATTCAGCTCTGCATACATGATATTGTCATAAATAAATTCCATGATACTGAGCACCGCCGGGATATTATCCTGCATATTGGGAACTTCCACGTAACTGATCGCTCCCCCTGTGGAAAGAGCCTGGAAATCTGACTCAAACTTCAGCTTGGAAAAGGCGTCGATCGGTTCTGTTACATGCACATGATAACTGTTTGTGATATAACCCTTATCCGTTACCCCTTCAATAATACCGAATCTTCTCTGCAGGCACTTGGCAAACTTGTAGGTCGTACTCTCAATCGGTGAACCATAAATACTGAATGCAATATTGGTTTCTTCCTTCCATTTCTCGCAGGCCTTATTCATATATTTCATCACTTCCAGGGCAAAGGGCTTTGCCTCCGGATCGGTATGTGACTTTCCTGTCATATATCTGACACATTCACAGAGTCCAGCATATCCAAGGGAAATTGTAGAATATCCTCCATACAGCAGCTTATCGATCGTTTCTCCCTTTTTCAGCCTTGCCAGTGCACCATACTGCCACAGAATCGGTGCTGCATCAGAAAGAGTTCCCTTCAGACGGTTATGCCTGTACATCAGTGCCTTATAGCAAAGCTCCAGTCTCTCATCAAAGATCTTCCAGAACTTATCCATATCTCTTTGGGAAGAAAGTGCCACATCCACCAGGTTGATGGTTACAACACCCTGATTAAATCTTCCATAGAATTTATAATTTCCATTCTCATCCTTCCAGGGATTCAGGGCGCTCCTGCATCCCATAACAGGAAAACAGTTTCCTTCCTTGAGCTGCTTCATGATCTTCTCGGAAATATAATCAGGAACCAACCTCTTGGCAGTACATTTTGCTGCCAGCTCTGTCAGATAAAAATACGGATCTCCCTCATGGATATTGTCATCCTCAAGCACATAGATCAGCTTGGGAAACGCCGGTGTGATATAGGTTCCGCTTTCATTCTTAACTCCCAGGATCCTCTGGTTCAGCATTTCCTCGATCACAAGCGCAAGATCCTTCTTTTCCTGTGCGCTCTTTGCCTCATTCAGATACATAAACACGGAAAGGAATGGAGCCTGACCATTGGTGGTCATCAATGTGATCACCTGATACTGGATCGTCTGTACACCCTTTTCGATCTCTTTGCGGAGCCGTCTCTCAACAACCCTGCTGATCACTTCGTCTGATGGTGTATCGCCCATCAGCTCTGCGTCCTCGAGCACTTCCCTGCGGATCTTTTCTCTGGATACCTGTACAAAGGGAACCAGATGTGTCAAAGAAATACTCTGACCGCCGTACTGGTTGCTGGCTACCTGCGCAATGATCTGCATGGCAATATTGCAGGCGGTGGAAAAGCTGTGAGGCTTGTCAATATATGTCTCACTGATAACAGTTCCGTTCTGCAGCATATCCTCCAGGTTAACCAGATCACAGTTGTGCATATGCTGTGCAAAATAATCTGCATCGTGGAAATGGATCAGCCCCTCCTGGTCTGCCTTTACAATATCCTGGGGAAGCAGCAGCCTTCTTGTCAGATCCTTGCTTACCTCTCCTGCCATATAATCACGCTGCACACTGTTGATGATCGGATCCTTATTGGAATTCTCCTGCAGAACCTCTTCATTATTACATTCGATCAGAGACAGGATCCTGTCATCTGTTGTATTGCTTTTTCTTACAAGAGAACGGGTATAGCGGTACTTTACATAACATCTCGCCACATTGAAGGCACCCTGTGCCATGATCTGGTTTTCTACCATATCCTGCATTTCCTCTACGGAAATAGCTCGGTTCATCTTGCTGCATTTGAAATTAATATAATCCGCGATCTCCTCGATCTGCTCCTCTGTGAGCTCTTCCCTGATCGCCGCCTTGTTCGCCTTGGCAACTGCAGCTACAATTTTTCTGATGTCAAAGTCTACCTCTGACCCGTTCCTCTTAATTACTTTCATGAAACCCCTCCTTGCACCAACGATGTACGTTTTTAATTATAGTACAAGATATAGTATTGCACAAGACAAAAATAACAAAATATTGTAATTATAAGCAGCATTCTTATTTTAAACGGTTTTACGGCTCCTTCACTATATTCTGCAGCCAGATATCACTGCGGATCATAAAATAACCAATGGTAACCTTAATGATCTCTGTGAAGGATACAAAGAAAAACACCATTTCTATGGTAAGTGCTGTATGCTTGGCAAGTATTGTAGCGAGCGGAATTACAATTACCCAGGTATAAACACTGTCAAACAGAAAGGTGATTCCGGTCTTGCCCCCGGACCTCAGTGTAAAATAGGATGCATGTGAAAAAGCACAAAGCGGCATGACCAGGGCTGAGATCATAATAAATCTGCCGGCAAGCTCCTTGATACTGTCCTCTGTCTTGTAGATCATCGGAAAATAACGGCCTGCAAATATCATAATAAGTGACACTCCCATACAGCAGAACACACAGAAAAAAATCATCTTATTATCTTTATCTCTGGCTTCCTCCAGCCGGCCTGCACCAAGAAGCTGTCCGACTACGATGGAAATGCACCCGCCAAGCTGCAGGTAGACAATATTAAACAGATTGCTTATGGTAGAGGAAATATTCTGTGCTGCTACTACCTCAAGGCCACGGACTGCGTAGCACTGGGCGATCACAGCCATTCCCACTGCCCATAGCATTTCATTGAACATCAACGGTGTTCCCTTTTTAATAATTCCGGACAAAATATATCCCGGAACAGAGAATCCATGATAGGCTCCCTTCAGATACGGGTTCTGCTCCAGATGGGTATGTGCCCAGATCACCACAATGGCACATTCCACAAATCTGGCTGCCACTGTCGCTATGGCTGCACCCTGCACCCCATAGGCCGGGATCCCTCCTATCCCGAAGATCAGCACATAATCCAGCACCAGATTGGTTACCACTGCTGCCAGACTCGCCAGCATCGGCACAAATGTATGCCCGGTTTCCCTGATCGTATTCACATAGGCCTGGCTGACAGCAAATGGCACAAGTCCTGCCATCATGATCCTCAGATACTGCTCTCCATACTGAAGGGCAAGTGCAGTGTTCCCCACACTTCCTCCATCACTTAAGTACAGGGAGATCAGATTCGTATCAAAGAATCCAAACAAAAGCAGGGCGATCCCGGCGATAATGATACAGGCATACATTTTAAACCGGAATGCATACTTCTGCCCTTCATAATCCCCTTTACCATAAAACTGGGTGCCAAATATTCCGGCGCCGGACACACCGCCCCAGATACAGATATTAAATACAAAAATAAGCTGATTGACAATGGCTACACCGGACATCTGCTCTGTTCCCACCTGCCCGACCATGATATTGTCAAGAAAGCTGACAAAGCTGGTAATGGCATTCTGAATGATCATGGGAACAGCAAGCACCAGTACATATCTAAAAAATGTAGTATCTATATATTTATTCTTTATCTTCGTTAACATTCTCTTCTCCTGTTTCTTTCTGCTGCGCAGCAGTATTTTCAGCCCCGGCCGCCACCCGCAGCTTCTTCTCCATCTTTACTCTCACCCGAAGTCCCTTAAAGAATTCTTTCAGCATACTGGAGCACTCCTCCTCCAGAACTCCTCTTGTCACCTTCACCTGGTGGTTAAATCTTTCATCCTCCAGAATATTCAGTATGGAACCCCCACAGCCTGCCTTGGGATTCATGCATCCCATTACCACCTCATCAATCCTAGCCTGTACGATCGCCCCCGCACACATCTGGCAGGGTTCCAGTGTCACATACAGCGTGCAGCCCTCAAGCCGCCAGTCACCAAGTTTTTTGCTTGCC
>ERZ1034976.3096-NODE-3096-length-10787-cov-49.241334_pt1 | contig 10787 bp, 5 predicted proteins | sample MGYA00520623_ERZ1034976 | MGnify/ENA primary metagenome ERZ1034976 (study PRJEB33766, sample SAMN09781774) | gut metagenome | biome: gut microbiome | host: Homo sapiens | place: Madagascar | study: EMG produced TPA metagenomics assembly of the PRJNA485056 data...
ACATGCCAACCGTTAGCCGTAGCATTACAGATATCACCCGTCTTTCTCCTTATGGCGGAAATGGAATGTCATTCGCTGGTGCAGATGGCCGTACTGCCAACTTCACTGTGGATGGTGCAAACTTCAACAATAATTTCGGCTTGACTTCAAAGCTTCCAGGTGGTGGTGCTCCTATCTCTTTGGATGCTATTGAGGAAATGCAGGTTGTTATTTCTCCTTATGATGTTCGTCAGACTAACTTTGTTGGTGGTGGTGTCAATGCGATTACCAAGTCTGGTACCAACAACTTCAAGGGTAGCGCTTACGTATATCACAAGAATGAGAACATGCGTGGTGATGCTATCGAGCGTGAACAGATTTCTGGTGCACGTGAGAAGGATCAGCAGACTACTTGGGGTTTCTCTCTCGGTGGTCCTATCATCAAGAACAAGTTGTTCTTCTTCGCTAACGGTGAAATGGTCAAGACTCCTACAGTGGTAAACCGCTGGAGAGGTTCTGAGAATGGTATCGGTGATGCTGAGAACTATATCTCTCGTACCAAGCTTGCTGATTTGGAGAGAGTTTCTAATTTCGTAAAGGATAAGTATGGTTACGATACAGGTTCATGGACCAACTTCCCTGCAGACGAGAGCAACTACAAGCTCCTCTTCCGTGTTGACTGGAACATCACAGACAAGCATCACTTGGCTGTACGCTACAACTATACCAAGAACCGTTCTTGGCAGGCTCCTAACGCATCATCTATGGATGGTGGTACACGTGCATCTGGTAGCCGTATGTCTCAGTACTCTATGTCATTTGCCAACAGTATGTATGCCAATGACAACCTCGTCAACTCTTGGACTGTTGACTTGAACAGCCGTTTCACAGATAATCTGTCTAACCAGTTCCTGTTCACATACTCTAAGTTGGATGATACCCGTTACACCGATTCTTCAGAGTTCCCATTCATCGATATCCTTGATGGTGGACAGAAGAGTGTTGATGGAACAGCTGATGCTGATGGTACCAACAACTACATGGCTTTAGGTTATGAGTTGTTTACCTGGAACAATGCTGTACACAATACGGTTTGGAATATCAAGGATGATGTGACTTATTATCTCGGTAAGCACAAGATCATCGCCGGTCTCAACTATGAACACCAGATGGCAGATAATGCTTATCAGCGTAATGGTACTGGCTACTATCGTTACAAGAGTCTCGACGACTTCCTGAATGGTGGTGTTCCAGAGATTGTATGTTTGACCTATGGTTATGGTGGCAACAACAATCCTGCTGCCCGCGTACAGTATAACAAGGCTGGTATCTACGCTCAGGATGAATGGCAGATGACTCCTAAGTTTAAGTTGACTTATGGTCTTCGTCTGGATGGTCTTTTCTTCGACAATTCAGACTTGATGACTAATAATAAGATTCTCGACCTCAATTATAATGGTCGTCACATCGACTCTGGTAAGTGGCCAAACAGCTCTTTGACAGTTTCTCCTCGTATCGGTTTCGTGTATGATGTATTTGGTGACAAGACTTTGAAGTTCCGTGGTGGTACCGGTTTCTTCCAGGGACGTTTGCCATTGGTATTCTTCACCAACTTGCCAACCAATTCTGGTATGGTGCAGTATCAGGCACAGCTCAATGCAACAAATGCATTTAATCCTAAGACTGGTAAGAAAGAGGGTGTAGATATGACTCCATTTGCGGGTGGTTTGGTATGCGATACAAATGGTAAACCAACAGCTGCAGCTCTGCGTGATAAGTTGATTTCTCTGGGTTATCCTGAGAATATCACTCCAGAGACGGGTACACTTCCTTCTGCTATCTCTGCTGTAGATACAGACTTTAAGTTGCCACAGGTATGGAAGACATCTTTCGCTATCGATTATCAGATTCCTGTGTCTTTCCCAATGTCTGTTTCTGTGGAAGGTATCTTCAACAAGACTTTGAACGCAGCTACACTTACCGACTGGAGTGTACAGGATGTAAAGGGCTTCCCACGTTTCAATGGTGCAGACAACCGTCCTATATATCCTAAGGGTTCTACAGTAGGTACAAGTGCTTATGTTCTTGAGAATACTAGCCGTGGTTATGGTTGGTCTTTCTCAGCACAGGTGAATGCTCAGCCATGGGAGTGGTTGAACCTGATGGCAGCCTATACTCATACTGTATCTAAGGAGGTAACTTCACTTCCAGGTTCTAACGCATCTTCTGTATTGAACTACATCTCTACAGTATATGGTCCTAACAACATCAAGTTGCACAACGGACAGAATGTAACTCCAGATCGTGTAATTGCATCTGCAACCATCCATGACAAGAGCAACAACCACTATAGCTTCATCTATGAGGCATGGCGTGGTGGTTACAACTACTCTTACATGATGGTAAATGATATCAATGCTGATGGTTACAACTATGATGCTATCTATATCCCAACCGACCAGCAGGTAGCTGACAATGAGTTCCGTTTCAAGACAGAGGACGACAAGACTCGATTCATGGATTATGTTCATAATAATAGCTATCTGAAGAATCATCAGGGCGAGTATGCAGAGGCTTATAGCCTTTACAGCCCATGGGTACATCGCATCGACTTCAGCTACAAGCACGACTTCAAGTTTGATGTAGCAGGTCACACCAATACTATCCAGTTGAGCTTCGATATGAAGAACGTACTCAACTTCTTTAACTCTAGTTGGGGCGTCATGAAGTACTTGAACCCTGAGATAGGTTCAGATCCACGCATCTTGAGATATGAAGGTTATGACAAGGATGGCTATGCTACCTTCTCAACACCAAAGTCAATCAATGGTAACACTAAGACTTTCGTACCAAATCACGCTATCGGTCAGTGCTGGTATGCATCAGTGGGTCTCCGTTATATTTTCTAATGTTAGGTGTTATTCATTTAAGAGATTATTTATATGAAACTAAAATATTTATTTACCGCACTTGTTGCAATCTTGGCATTGTTTACAAGTTGTAACGACGACCAGACCTTGGATACTCTCGGCAAGGTGCAGGTGTCACAGTCATTTGTTTCCATTCCTGTGGAGGGTGGTAGTGCATCATTCAAGGTTAATGCCGCTTCTGACTGGAAAATCGTTTGTATGACCAAGTACAAGTACACGTACACGGATGCTGACGGTAAGAAAAAGGAAAAGACTGCAGAGAAAGACTCTATCCCTACTTGGCTGAAAGTTACTCCTACTGTTGGTGAAGCTGGCGAGACTGTTGTTACAGTTTCTGCCGAGGCAACAAAGGGCGCAAACTCAACTATGCTACAGTTTGTTTGTGATAATGAGATTCAGCGTGTCAACATTCTTCAAGGCGTCTTGAATCCTCCATACTCTACCTGTGAAGAAGTTTTGGCAGGTAATGATGGTGAGACTTATAAGATTAAGGGTACTATGACCAAGATTTCTAACACCCTGTATGGTAACTGGTATATCAAGGATGCTACCGGTGAGGTATATGTCTATGGTACGCTTGATGCCAATGGTAGTGACAAGAACTTCTCCAGTCTGAAACTGGAAGAGGGTGATGAGGTTACTATCCAGGGTCCAAGAGATACTTACCAGGGTACTCCTCAGTTGAAGAATGTAACTGTTTTGAGCTACACCAAGTCTTTGATCAAGGTTGAAGAACTCGATAAGGCTACCTTGAGCAAGGCTGGTGAGGACTTCAAGGTTACCTTGACTGTAAAGGGCGAAGGCGTAACTGTTGATATCCCTGAGGCAGACCAGAGCTGGTTGTCTGTAAAGGGTATCGTAACCAAGGGCACAGAGGCAGTAGTTTCTTTCCATGCCAACGCTAATGCAGGTGGTGCCCGCTCTACAAACATTGGTTTTACATCTACCAAGGGTAAGCAGAGCTCTACTGTTACAGCTTCTATCACACAGGAAGGTTCTATCGTTCCTCTTACCATTGCAGAGTTCAACGCAGCAGAAGAGGGTACAGCACAGTATCGCCTGACGGGTGTCATTACCAAGATCATCAATCCTAATAAACCTCAGTTTATCATTGCCGACTATTCTGGTGAAACCACCGTTTATGGTCTCGGTGAGGCTGGTGATTTCGAGAAGTTAGGCTTGAAGGTGGGTGATATCATCACACTCGTAGCAGCTCGTTCTTCTTTCAAGGGTCAGCCACAGACCAAGGGTGCCCAGTATGAAGATTCTTATGCCGCTTCTTCTTTGCAGAAGATTTCTGTAGCTGATTTCCGCAATGTGGCAGAAAGCAAGGAGAAGTTCTACCGCATCTCTGGAACGATTGTGAAGTCAAACGAGGCGAATACCAAGTTCGATTTGAACGAATATGGCAACTTTGCCTTGAAGGATGAAACCGGCGAGGTTTATGTATATGGCGTTTCTACCGGATGGAATGGTGAGAAGAAGCAGGCTGCCAAGCTTGGTTTAAAGGAAGGTGACAAGATTACCGTCATTGGTTATCGCTCATCTTACAATGGCTTGATTCAGGTTGGTGGTGGTATCTTCTATACCAAAGACTAATCGTAAGATTTTTATTTTTAACTTGATATGGGGTGCACTTCTCTTTCTCGAGGGAAGTGCATCCTTTTTTTCGTTTATTTGCATATTTTTGGTATAAAACATCATATTTCTCTGTTTTTCGCTTGCCATTTCAAAAGTTTTAGTTATATTTGCAGCAAAATCAGTTTTAGGAGGGGGTGAAGCACACGGTACGAGGTGCGCGGTTCTCTCTTTATTTATTCACAAAAGAATCTAAACAACATGCAGAAAAAATTGCAACTACTTCTGGCTTTGCTCGCCTTCGTGGTGACTTCAGCAATGGCTCAGATTACCACTTCGGGCATTAGTGGTAAGATTTCTTCCAATGGCGAAACCGTTATTGGGGCTACAGTTACTGCTACACACCAGCCATCTGGTACTGTGTATCGTGCTGTAACAAATGTAGATGGTCGCTATACTATTCAGGGTATGCGTCCAGGTGGTCCTTACAAGGTAAGTATCTCTTATATCGGATATAAGGACAAGGTTTTCAACAATGTCAGTCTGAACTTGGGTGAAAGCCAAAATCTCTCTTGCTCTCTTCAGGAAGATGCCAAGCAGCTTCAGGAGGTTGTTGTTTCGGGTAAGGCTGGTCTGAATGGTACGAAGACCGGTGCGGCCATGAGTATCAATGCTCAGCAGATAGCTGATATGCCTTCTATCTCGCACAGTATTGCGGATGTGGCTCGCCTGAATCCACAGCTTACTACAAACGGACAGTCTGGTTCTATGTCATTTGCCGGTATGAACAACCGTTATAATTCATTCCAGATTGATGGTGTGATGAATAACGATGTGTTCGGTCTTACTGCTAATGGCAGTAATGGTGGTCAGGCAGGATCTCAGCCTGTTTCTATGGAGACTATTGATCAGATTCAGGTAAATATCGCTCCTTTCGATGTTCGCCAGGGTGGTTTTACCGGTGGTGCCATCAACGCGGTAACCAAGAGCGGTACCAATGAATTCCATGGAAGTGGCTATTTCTATGGGAACAACCAGGATTTGGTAGGTCGTCATTATAAGAATATGGACGGTACCTATGCTCAGCCTTATGATGATGAGAAGGAAACCTTGTTCGGATTTACGCTCGGTGGTCCAATCATCAAGAACAAACTCTTCTTCTTCGCAAACTATGAGAATTCAGAAAAGTCGTACCCAACTCAGTATACCATCGATTCTCCAGATGTTAAGTTTAATCCGGATTTAGCTAAGGACTTGATGTCTAAGATTTATGACTTGGCTAACCGTCAGGGTTATGATTATGCTACTTCATGGGCAGATAAGGATAAGAGCGTGAAGAGCCAGAAAGCTGGTTTGAAGTTGGATTGGAACATCAACGAGTTCAATAAGTTCTCTGTTCGTTGGAGCTATGTAGATGCCAAGCAGACGCTTGGTCTGGGTGGTATTGCTACATTGAATACTACCGACCACTTGTATGATTTCACATCTAAGACTCATTCTTTCTCAGCAGAGTTGCAGAGCCGTATCTCTCCAAACCTGAGCAATGAGGCACGTGTATCTTACGTTCGTGTTCGTGATGCGCGTACTTCTGGTCAGCCAGCTCCATCTATCACTATTTACAAGGTAGGAAATGGTACCGTGAATATCGGTAATGAATATTCTTCTATGGCTAATGGATTGAATCAGGATATCTATACGCTCGAAGATAACTTTACATGGTTCAAGGGTAATCATACGCTGACATTCGGTACACATAACGAACTTTATAAGTTCTCTAATCTCTTCATCCAGAATCTCTATGGATGCTATTATTTTGATACTCCAGACGATTTCCTGAAATATTATAATGGTTGTGGAGCTGATGGCTTGGGAGGTGATGGTAAGTATATCAAGAACTTCTACTTCAAGCAGGCTAATGTTGAGGTGACCGGTAATCCTCGATGGGCACCTGAGTTTAGTGCAGCTCAGCTGGGCTTCTATGTACAGGACAAGTGGGATGTAACTGACAGTTTCCAGCTTACCTATGGTCTCCGTATGGATATGCCTCTGTTCTTTGATACTCCTGCCGAGAATGCTAAGTTCAATGAGTGGGCAGCAGGTAAGGGATATGGTTTCAAGACCAATCAGAAACTTTCCAGTACGCCTATGTGGAGCCCTCGTGTAGGTTTCCGTTGGGACATTGAGAAGAACCGCAAATATATCCTTCGTGGAGGTATCGGTGTATTCACTGGTCGTATTCCTTTCGTCTGGTTGAGCAACAACTTTACGAATACTGGCGTGCAGACATCTTCTTACTCTGCAAAAAATAATTCTGCTGTGCAGCTCATCATGGATCCTAACAAGCAGACTCTGAATGCAAATAATCTGAAGGCTACGGGTAGTCAGGAAATCAATGTATTTGATAAAAACTTCAAGTTCACTCAGACTATGCGTGTTAACCTTGGTTTCGATTTCAATCTCCTGGGTATCGAATGGACTGCTGAGGGTATCTTCAGCAAGAGTCTGAATGATGTTTATTACAAGAACTTGGCTTATGAGGAGTCTGGTAAGACCTTGTCTCAGACCTCTTACATGAACTGGGATAACCGTCCTCTTTATACAAAGGTGGCAGATGCTAAGTCGTTTACCAACATCTATGCAATGTATAATACCAGCAAGGGCTACAGCTACAGCCTGTCTTTGTCTGCAGCTAAGCACTTTGCGTTCGGTCTTGATCTGAATGCATCTTATACATTCACTCACTCAGAGTCTGTAAGCAGTATGACCTCATCTGTTGCTCAGAGCAACTGGCGTAATACTCATACTTATCGCTTCTCAAACAACCCAGAGTTGGCTAATAGTGGTTATAATGTGCCTCATACAGTGAAGGCTTCTGCTTTCTATCACTTCAACTGGGGAACCAACAAGTTGTTTACCACTACAGTAGGTCTTATCTACCAGGGTCAGAGCGGTTCTCCTTACTCTCTCGTTTATAGTGGAGATATCAACGGAGATAATGGTACAAGTAATGACTTGATTTTCATCCCTACAGATGCGCAGGTAGACCAAATGCAGTTCTTGGGTACTGATGCTTATACTGCTGAGCAGCAGCGTGCTAATTTGAAGCAGTGGCTTGCTACTACTCGTTATGTGAAGGATCATCGTGGTGAGTACTTCGAGCGTTATGGTGATAACTTGCCATTCGAGAGTCATTTCGACTTCCACTTCGGTCAGAAATTTGGCATCCGTACAGGCAAGTATGTACATGCTTTGGAACTGACTTTGGATATCATGAACGTGGCTAACCTCCTGAACAAGGATTGGGGCCGTACCTTCAGTAGTGGTTATAACAGCGAGTTTGTTTCTCCGATTACGTACAAGGGTGATGGTGTATTCCAGTTCGTTAACCCATCAGATATGCCTCTCAAGTATCCTAGCTCATACTACAGCCGCTGGCGTGGCCAGGTTGGTTTGAAGTATACATTCTAAGGTATATACGAATCGAGATTAACAAAGCATTAATATAAAAAGAGGGTGAATCATAAGTTAATGATTCACCCTCTTTTTGGTTTTATAAGAACAAGTCTTTCTTTGGCATGTTTGCCATATATTTCTTTCTCAGTTTCTCGAAGAAAGCCATTGTATCGTTAGAGAAACCATGTCCCTTCCAGGTGGATGTGTTCGTGATGAGAATCCAGCATTGGTTATCCGGATATTTCAGAATGATAGCAGATGTGCCTGCCAGCGAACCTGTACGAATCCATGGCTTGTTGCTCTTTGGTGTATAGTTCCAGCCGATGGAATACTGATGGTCGGGCTGCTCGGTGGTCATAAACAGGATGCTCTTTTTGCTCAGGATATCCTTGACATGTGGCAAACCATCGATGCTGGCAATAAAGCGGCTCAACTCTGCAGCCGAACCACACCAGGCACCTGCACCTGAAAGGCGAGGGAGGTCGGTATCTCCATAGCATTTCTCTACCAGTCGTCCACTGTTGTTGTATTCATACACAGGAATGCTGCCCTGGTGCATGTAGTACTTCGTCTCGTTAGGGCGGCGGTCCTTTAAGTAAGTGCCGGCAATGTGCATGTCGTAGCATCCGGCTGGGTGGAGCACATACTTCTGCATGAAGTTTTCATATTTCATTCCGCTCTTCTTTTCTATAATCATGGAGAGAATCATGTAGCCCAGATTGCTGTAGCATTTGCCTTCGCCAGGAGTATAACCCAAGTGGCGCTTCAAGAGAATCTTGAGCAGAGTAGGGTGATCAGGTGGCGTCTTAAGATGGTTCTGCATCATGATGTAGCGGGTGGAAGATACCGGGTCGCCGGCATAATTGTTGAAACCTGCCTGATGGCGCAGCAACTGTTCTACGGTGATGTCGTAATATCGCTGGTCCTTGATACTGTTGTTGTAAACGGTATCGCGCAGGATTCCCTTTTTGCCAAACACCTTCTCGTTCAGCTTGAGTTTCTTCATCTCCTGCAACTTCATGATGCCTACTGCTGTAATCAGTTTCGATACCGAGGCGAAGCGCATCAGCATGTTAGGCTCCATTCTGATGCCTCGCTCCTTATCTGCCATTCCGAATCCGCGGGCATAGAGTAGCGAGTCGTTGCGGGTGATGACGAGTTGGGCTCCATTGATTTCCCATCTCTTGAGATACCTTTCTATTACCGAGTCCATCTCATGATATTCCTTCCCCTCTGTCAGGGCATTTGAGATGGAATCGTTGATGTGAGCCTTAGGGAGCGAATCTGCCGCCTTGTTCTTGTCTGATGCTGATGTACAGCGAGATACACAGCTGTGTGTAGTCCATCCTACGATTGCCGTAAAGGTAAGCAATATGATTGCTATGCGTTTTTTTCTTAGTCTTCTTGCCATTTTATTTAATTTTTCTATGCAAAGATACTGCAATCTTCTCAAAAAACAAAACATTGAAAATATATTTAAATTTATTTTGTATTGTCTCTGAATTATCGTACCTTTGTACCCAGTTTATAAAGAAAAACAATGAAGAAGATAATAAAGAAGGTATTAAGATCCTTATTCTATATAGTAGTCATGTCGGTTCTGGCATTCCTGCCCGACTTCTGGCTTTGGCACATCGGGGTGAGTGAGTGGCCTTTGCTGCTAGCCATCTTATGGTGGGTTCCCTCGTTGTTACTTGTTCTTGCCGAAGTGGGCTTGCAGATGGGGTTCTTCCATAAGTTGTCCGTCCGTGTACTCTTTACCACGATACTTTTCTCGGCATTCCCTAAGGTTGTCTTCATCCTGTTTGATGCATTCCTTCCTTGGTTCTTTGCTCTGATTCCTGCTTTGGGTGTAATGGGTTGGTTTGCCTTCGGCTTTATAGAGGGTTGGAAGCGGTTAGAACTGAAACACATCACCTTTACCTCGCCCGACTTGCCACCTTATTTTGATGGTTACCGTCTGGTGCAGATTACCGACTTTCATCTTGGCTCGTTTCCTCCCGGCAATGATTTCGTGCAGAAGGTGGTGGATGCGACCAACAATGAAGAACCCGATATGATTCTCTTCACGGGCGATCTGGTCAATAACCAAGCCAGCGAAGTGGAGCCTTATCTGAAGACGTTGGGGCAGCTTCATGCCCAAGATGGTATCTATTCTATCTGGGGCAATCATGATTATTGTGAATATGGCAACAATCATTCTATCGGCGCTTTGAAGAGAAACCGACGTATGCTATATGGTTATCAGGAAAGTTTGGGGTGGCATCAGCTGATGAACGAACATCATGTGGTGAGTCATGGTATGTCATCTATTGCTGTAATAGGCGTAGAGAATCCCGGTCAGCCTCCTTTCACCAATCGCAGTAATCTGAAGAAAGCGATGAAGGGAGTGGATCCGGATATGTTTAAAATCCTCTTGAGTCATGATCCTCATCATTGGCGCAGAGAAGTAGTTGGTAAGAAAATACAGCTCACGCTGGCAGGACATACGCATGCCGGACAATTGAAAATAGGTAAATGGACGCCTGCCCGTCTGGCTTTCAAAGAGTGGGGTGGAGCTTACCGGATTGGTGAGCAGATGCTCTATGTATCATCGGGTATCGGTGGGTCTTTTCCTTTCCGCCTAGGCGCATGGCCCGAACTGACCGTTGTCACGTTAAAGCGTGATTTATGAGGCAAGTAGATGACATAACTGGTGCTAAAGTGTTAAAACATAGTTAAATATTAGCTGTTTGAACCATTGTGAAGAAAATAATGAGTTAAAAATTTGGTGGTTCGAATTAATGTTGTAACTTTGCACTAGTTTTCGCATATATTTGGGCAAATGGGGGGTGTCGTGAGATTGTA
>ERZ1034976.3099-NODE-3099-length-10782-cov-27.951151_pt1 | contig 10782 bp, 6 predicted proteins | sample MGYA00520623_ERZ1034976 | MGnify/ENA primary metagenome ERZ1034976 (study PRJEB33766, sample SAMN09781774) | gut metagenome | biome: gut microbiome | host: Homo sapiens | place: Madagascar | study: EMG produced TPA metagenomics assembly of the PRJNA485056 data...
AGGTTGAGATGGTAATATCTTCAGTTCCTGTAATGGATGTTATCAATGCTACAAGGAAGGCTCTCTATACTGGTCATATCGGTGATGGTAAGATTTTTGTATATGATGTTGAGGATGTAGTAAAGGTAAGAACCGGTGAATCAGGTTACGATGCACTTCAGGGTGAAGACGATTAATATAAAGATTCAGTAATAATAAGAATATGTAAATCGTGGAACTGGACTTTTCCGATGTTTGGACATTGGAAAAGTCCAGCTTTTTAATGAAATTGTATTGATTTTAATAATGAAATAAGCATGAAATCTCACATTTATGCCTTTACTTTTGGAGATAAAGATAATAAAATATTAAGTAACATGTAGGGACGTATAATGTATATCTGATTTTATTATGTCGGGTACATTTATGCCGCCTAAATTTTCTTAAGGAGGAAATATTTATAATGGCAAGACAGAAACAGTCAATGGATGGTAATACAGCCGCAGCTCACGTAGCTTATGCTTACACAGAAGTAGCTGGTATCTATCCTATCACACCTTCAAGTCCAATGGCTGATGTAGTTGATACATGGTCAGCTCAGGGACTGAAGAACATTTTTGGTAACACTGTTAAGGTAGTAGAGATGGAGTCAGAGGCAGGTGCTGCAGGTACAGTACACGGTTCTTTAGCAACTGGTGCTTTAACTACAACATTTACAGCTTCACAGGGTCTTCTTCTTATGATTCCTAACATGTACAAGATTGCTGGAGAGCAGCTTCCATGCGTATTTGATGTATCAGCTCGTACAGTATCTACACATGCTCTTAATATCTTTGGTGATCACTCAGATGTTTACGCCTGTCGTCAGACTGGTTTCGCTATGCTTTGCGAGACTAACCCACAGGAAGTTATGGATTTAAGCCCAGTTGCACATTGTGCAGCACTTGAAGGCAAGACTCCTTTCATTAACTTCTTCGATGGATTCCGTACATCACATGAGATTCAGAAGATTGAGAAGTGGGATTATGAAGATCTTAAGGATATGTGCCCAATGGATGCAGTTGATGAATTCAGAGCACATGCACTTAATCCTAACCACCCAGCAGCCCGTGGTTCACATGAGAATGGAGATATCTTCTTCCAGCATCGTGAAGCATGTAACTCATTATATGATGAGCTTCCAGATGTTGTTGAGAAGTACATGGGTAAGGTTAATGAGAAGCTTGGTACAGACTATGATCTCTTTAACTACTACGGAGCTCCAGATGCAGACAGAGTAATCGTTGCTATGGGTTCTATCAATGATGTAGCAGAAGAAGTTATTGATTATTTAACAGCTAAGGGTGAGAAAGTCGGACTTGTTAAAGTAAGACTTTACCGTCCATGGTCATCTAAGCATCTTCTTAAGGTTATTCCTAAGACAGTTAAGAAGATGGCAGTACTTGACAGAACTAAGGAGCCAGGTTCTCTTGGTGAGCCACTTTACCTTGATGTTGCAACTACTCTTCGTGAGGCAGGACTTAACGACATCGTATTAGTAGGCGGCAGATATGGTCTTGGTTCTAAGGATACACCACCTTCATCAGTATTTGCTATTTATAAGGAACTTGAGAAGGACGAGCCTAAGAGCAGATTTACAATCGGTATTGTTGATGATGTAACTAACTTAAGCTTACCAGAAGTTAAGCCAGCTCCAATTACATCAGCTCCTGGTACAGTTGAATGTAAGTTCTGGGGTCTTGGTGGAGATGGTACAGTTGGTGCTAACAAGAACTCTACTAAGATTATCGGTGACCACACAGATAAGTACATTCAGGCATACTTCCAGTATGATTCTAAGAAGACAGGTGGTGTCACAATTTCTCATTTAAGATTTGGTGATAACCCAATTAAGAGTCCATACTATATCAATCAGGCAGACTTCGTAGCATGCCATAACCCATCATATGTTATTAAGGGTTATAAGATGGTTCAGGATGTTAAGCCAGGCGGAATCTTTATGATTAACTGCCAGTGGTCTGACGAAGAACTCAACCAGCATATGCCAGCAGAAGCTAAGCAGTATATCGCTAAGAACAATATCCAGCTTTATACTATCAATGCTATTGATAAGGCTATTGAAATCGGTATGGGTAAGAGAACTAACACAATCCTTCAGTCAGCTTTCTTCAAGCTCGCTAATGTAATGCCTATCGATGAGGCTGTTGATTACATGAAGCAGGCAGCTAAGAAGTCTTACTCTAAGAAGGGTGATGCAGTAGTAGAGATGAACTATAAGGCTATTGATGCCGGTGTTGATGCTGTACATAAGGTAGAAGTTCCAGCAGACTGGGCTACAGCTACTGATGATAAGAAGGCAGCAGACAGAACAGGTCGTCCAGCTACAGTTAAGATGGTTAACGAACTCCTTGATCCTATCGGATTAATGGATGGTGACAGCCTTCCAGTATCTGCATTCAAGGATATCGCTGATGGTCAGTTCGAAACAGGTGCTTCTGCATATGAGAAGAGAGGAACAGCAGTTATGGTTCCAGAGTGGGATCCTACAGCCTGTGTTCAGTGTAACAGCTGTGCATTTGTATGTTCACATGCTACAATTCGTCCATTTATCCTTTCAACAGATGAGGTAAATGCAGCACCTTCTAATATTAAGCTTGCAGATTCTAAGCATGCAATTGATAAGACAATGAAGTACACAATGTCAGTATCTCCATTAGATTGTATGGGATGTGGCGAGTGTGTTACTGTCTGCCCTAAGGCTGGAGAAGCTATTAAGATGGTTCCACAGGAATCTCAGGCAGACGAGCAGCCAGTATTCAACTACTTAGTAGAGAATGTTGGTAAGAAGGAGATTACTCCTGCATTAGTTAATGGTCCTATTGGATCACAGTACAACCAGCCACTTCTTGAATTCTCAGGATCATGTGCAGGTTGTGCAGAGACATCTTATGCAAGATTAATTACACAGTTATTCGGTGAGCAGATGTATATTTCTAACGCAACAGGTTGTTCTTCAATCTGGGGAAATCCAGCAGCTACATCACCTTATACAGTTAATAAGGATTCTAAGAAGGGACCAGCTTGGTCTAACTCACTTTTCGAGGATAACGCAGAGCATGGTTTCGGTATGTACTTAGGTCAGAAGACTTTAAGAGATCAGCTTATTGCTCAGGTTGAGGAAATGGCTGCATCTGAGAAGGCATCTGATGACTTTAAGGCAGCAGCAGCTAAGTACTTAGAGACTAAGGATGATACTAAGGCTAACACACCAGCTACAGAAGCTCTTATCGCAGAGTTAGAGAAGGCAGCTAAAGATGGTTGTCCTACAGCTCCACAGATCTTAGCTAAGAAGAACTTCCTTGCTAAGAAGTCTGTATGGATCTTCGGTGGTGATGGATGGGCTTATGATATCGGTTTCGGCGGTCTTGATCATGTACTTGCTTCAGGTGAGAATGTTAATGTATTCGTATTCGATACAGAGATGTACTCTAATACAGGTGGACAGGCTTCTAAGGCTTCTAACATCGGTGAGGTTTGCCAGTTCGCTGCAGCAGGTAAGGAAATCGGAAAGAAGAGCCTTTCAGAAATTGCTATGACATACGGTTATGTATATGTAGCACAGATTGCTCTTGGTGCTAACCCAGCTCAGGCTGTTAAGGTTATTCAGGAAGCAGAAAGCTACAATGGACCATCACTTATCATTGGTTATGCTCCTTGTGAACTTCACGGTATTGCTAAGGGTGGTATGAACCATTGCCAGGATGAGATGAAGAAGGCTGTTAAGGCTGGTTACTGGAACCTCTTCTCATTCAACCCAGCACTTAAGGCTGAAGGAAAGAATCCATTCACACTTACATCTAAGGAAGGTGATGGAACATATCAGGATTTCCTTAATAACGAGGCTCGTTACACAAGACTTGTTAAGCCATTCCCAGAAAGAGCAGAGAGACTCTTTGCTAAGTCTGAGGAAGTTGCTAAGGAAAGATATGATCACCTTACAAAGCTTGTAGAACTTTACAAGTAATTAATATACAGCTTAATAAAGTGTATGATTGCTCCCGCAGGGCTTGTTCCTGCGGGAGTTTTTTGTGGTGGGGAGTATGCGTGTGGGACAGCAAGAGCAACGGTTTCGTAAAGTTTGGAGGGAGTTTTGTAGAGTTAAACTTTTTGAGAGAGAATTTCGTATATATTAGTAGAAAGGGATTGTGGATTGGACTTTGAAGTGGCGGAGAGGCAGGCTGAAGTCCAAAAGGAATGGTAAAGAGTGCAGGTTGGACTTTAAAACAGAGAGAAGGCAGGAGGTATCTTATGAAGAAGAAAATTAATGGAAAGGTTATAGCAGCAATTATTGTGGGATTGGCAGTTGTGGGGATTGCAGTGTATCTGATAAGCAGTATATCAAAACAGGTAGTTAATATTGATATCAGTGGCTATAATGATGTGTCAATAACTTCTGGTGGTACGGGAAAGACTATAACACTGAGTGAGGAGCAGAGAACACAGATAAGCAGTCTGGTAAAGAATATGAATCTCAAGGCAAAGAAATTTTCAGAGTCTAAGGGCTGGGCATATAGGATTACATATTATAAAGATGGGGTGGCAAATACGATTGTACTTGCTGGTAAGGTTACATGGAATGGCGCAGATTATAAGGTGGATAAAGAATCGTATGATAAACTGAAAGAATATATTGATACTTTGTATAAATAACTTGATAATCAAACTAATATGTATTATAATTTGAAAATCAAAATAATTGGAGGCTCAAATTGAATACAAATATTATAAATAAGAAAAAGTTGATTACAAGTATTATTTTTAAGGCAATATCGCTGATTGCTTCGGTGTATGGTCTTGTATTTACGATTGACAGTATTAAGTCATTCACATTTTTTACAACGCTGTCTAATGTGGCACTTGATATTGTGCTGGCAGTGTTTATTGTGCTTGATATTATACTGCTTACTAAGGGAAAGGATTATAAAAGCAACGGGCTTTATATTCTTAAATTCCTTATGACACTTTCAATTACACTGACATGTCTGGTGTATATGATTATTCTTGGACCGACTTCAGAAGATGGACTGATTGGTGCATATCTTCATAATTATGCAGGAAGTCTTGGTGTACATTTGATTGGTCCGGTATTTGCAATTGCTGATTTTCTTATGTTTGATAAGGAATTTGAGACAAAGAAAATATATGCAATATATGCAGTTATTCCACCACTTTGTTATGTTGCATTTGTATACATACTGGCTGCATTTGGAGTAAGATGGTATGATACAATGACAGCACCTTATAACTTCCTTAATTATGCTGCACCGACAGGCTGGTTTGGCTGGGATTTAAGCAAGATGGGATCTGAATCTCTAGGAATCGGAGTTGTGTATATGATTGTGGTTCTGTTGTTTATATTTATTGGAATAGGGCTTTTATATCTTGCAATTAACGGAGCAGGCAGAGGAGCTAAGGCACAGAAAGCAGAACTTGTGAGCGAGTAGCCGGATAGAGGTATTGAAAATGTGATTTAGAAGTTGCGATATAGAAGAACGTACAATTTATAATAGAATATAGAAGGTTAAAAATGTCCGGCATGCGATTTAAAATGAATTGCATGCCGGACATTTTACATACTTTTTCATTGTCTTACTTTATGCTATAATATCGGGCAGGAATTGAAGAAGATTAAATATAGAAAACAGGAGAAGATTATGAAAGAGAATCTTAAGAAGCTGGCTAAATACTACAAGCCGTATTTAGGCACATTTATACTTGATATGATACTGGCGATGATGTCAGCGGCGGTGGCACTTGTGATACCACTTGTTGTAAGGTTCATTACATCAAAGGTCGCATATATGAGTGCCAATGAAGCACTTTCAAGAATTATGTTTATTGTTGGAGTACTTTTTGTGCTGGTGCTTATACAGTGGGGCTGCAACTACTATATATCTAATTATGGACATGTAATGGGCGCAAAGATTGAGTACGATATGAGGGCAGAGATATTCAATCATTATCAGAAGCTCTCATATTCATTCTATGATGACCAGAAGGTTGGACAGTTATTGTCAAGAATAACATCGGATTTGTTCGATATTACAGAGCTTTTGCATCATGGACCAGAGAATATAACTATTTCACTGATTAAGATAATTGGTGCATTATGCATATTAAGTTCGATTGACTTAAGACTTACGATTGCCGCATTTGTGCTGATTCCGTTCATGCTTGTATTTGCGTATGTGCTTAACAAGCGCATGAAGAGGGCATTTAAGAGAAACAGGGTAAGAATAGGTGAGATAAATGCACAGATAGAGGACAATCTGTCTGGAATAAGGGTTGTCAAGTCATTTGCAAATGAAGATATTGAATGTGAGAAATTTAAGAAAGGCAATGACTTGTTCCTTGAATCTAAGAGAGACAGCTATCATTATATGGGAATGTACAATGCGGGACTTACTGCATTTACAACAATGATAAATGTAATCGTAATCGCAGCAGGCGGTATTGGAATTGCAAAGGGCTGGGTAAATATTACGGATTTCGTTACATTTTTACTGTATATAAATATATTTACGGAGCCAGTTAAGGTGCTTATTGATTTCACAGAGCAGTTCCAGAATGGCTATTCGGGTTACGAAAGATTCTTAGAGATTCTTTCAGTAGAGCCGGAAATAGCTGATAAGCCTGACGCAAAGGAACTTACTGATGTGAAGGGTGCAATAACATTTGAAAATGTGTCCTTCAGATATAAGGACGGCGTGGACGAGGTGCTTTCCGGGGTTAATCTGTCAGTAAGACCGGGAGAATATGTTGCACTTGCAGGTCCTTCGGGAGTAGGAAAGACAACACTCTGCTCGCTTATTCCAAGATTTTATGAGGTGACGGGCGGTTCGATTAAGATTGACGGAACAGATATCAAAGATGTTACGCTTAAAAGCCTGCGTGACCATATTGGAGTTGTACAGCAGGATGTGTATCTGTTTATGGGTACAATTAAAGAGAATATAAGATATGGAAAGCCAGATGCTACAGACGAAGAAGTAATTCAAGCGGCAAAGCTTGCAAATGCGCATGATTTTATTATGAGCTTTGAGAACGGATACGACACAGATATCGGACAGCGCGGAGTCAAATTGTCAGGCGGTCAGAAGCAGAGACTGTCAATTGCAAGAGTATTCTTAAAGAATCCGCCAATTCTTATATTTGATGAGGCGACATCAGCACTTGATAATGAGAGTGAGCAGATTGTACAGGAATCACTTGAGAAGCTGGCTAAGAACAGAACCACATTTGTAATAGCACACAGACTTACAACTATTGAAAATGCGGAGGAAATCCTGATGCTTACTGACGAGGGCATCAAGGAGAGAGGAACTCACGAGGAGCTTATGAAGCTTGATGGTGAGTATGCAAGAATGGTTAAGATACATAGTAGAACATAACATACCAGTTTACAATGTTTATATGCAATGCTATTATATAGGAAACGTTGGAAGGAAGATGATAATCATGGACAGAACAAGAAGATTAAGAATGAATGCGACATTAAGAGATATGGTAAGAGAGAATCATGTAAGGGTGGACGAGCTTATATACCCTGTATTTGTTACGGAGGAGAACGATGTAATACAGGAAGTACCATCAATGCCAGGAATATGTCAGTATTCGCTTGACCATGTTCTTGAAGAAATCGGACGTGCTGTAGAGGTTGGAATTAAGGGAATTCTGCTTTTTGGAATACCTGTACATAAAGATGAGGTCGGAAGTGAGGCATATGACGAGGAAGGTGTTGTGTGTAGGGCAATCCGCCTTATCAAGGATGCTTATCCAGAGCTTGTTATCATGGCTGATGTGTGCCTGTGTGAGTACACATCACATGGACACTGCGGACTTGTAAAAGATGGCGTTATATTAAATGATGAGACACTGCCGCTTCTTGCAAAGGCGTCAGTTGCTTATGCAAAAGCGGGGGCAGATATAATTGCACCGAGTGACATGATGGATAAGAGAGTTGAGGCAATCAGAAATGCACTTGATGAGGCAGGACTGGTTAATATTCCTATATGTTCATACAGTGCCAAATTTGCATCAGGATATTACGGACCGTTCAGGGATGCCGCACATTCAGCACCGGGATTTGGTGACAGAAAGACATATCAGATGGACCCGGCTAATGGAAAAGAAGCGTTAAGGGAAGTTGAAGAAGACATATTAGAAGGTGCAGACATGATTATTGCAAAGCCGGCACTCGGATATATGGACGTTATGAAAGAGATAGCGCTTAACTTCAATATTCCAATTGTCGCTTACAATGTAAGCGGTGAGTATGCGATGGTTAAGGCAGCAGCAATGAATGGCTGGATTGATGAGAAGAAGATTGTAATGGAGAATATGACAGGCTTTAAGAGAGCCGGAGCTAAGATGATAATTACATATCATGCTATAGATGTGGCAAAATGGTTAAAGGAAGAGTAACATTTTTAGCAGTATTAAATTAAGCAGGAGGAGCTGGTTTTATGAATGAAGAGATGTCAAAGGATTTATATGAGAGAGCAGTAAAACATATGCCGGGTGGTGTAAACAGTCCTGTCAGGGCATACAAGGCAGTTGACAGAGTGCCAAGATTCATAGCTTCTGCCAAGGGAGACAGAATTACTGATGTAGACGGGAATGAAATGATTGACTACATATGTTCATGGGGACCGGGAATATTAGGTCATGCACATGACAGAGTAATTGCAAAGGTTAAGGAAGCTGCGGAAGCAGGCCTTACATATGGTGCGCCAACCAAGAGAGAAGTTGAGATGGCAGAGCTTATATATGAGCTTATTCCTACAATGGAGGTGAGTCGTCTTGTAAGTTCAGGAACAGAAGCTGTTATGAGTGCAATCCGTTTGGCAAGAGGCTACACCGGAAGAGACAAGATAATTAAGTTCAGAGGCTGTTATCATGGACATTCGGACGGACTTTTAGTAAAAGCCGGCTCAGCAGCACTTACAACATCAGTTCCGGACAGTGCAGGAGTTCCTGCTGATTACACTAAGAATACACTTGTAGCAGAGTACAATGACTGCGATTCTGTGAAAGAGCTTTTTGATAACAATAAAGATGAAATAGCTGCGGTAATAGTTGAACCTGTTGCAGCTAACATGGGAGTTGTGCTTCCTAGACATGGATTTCTTGAATTCTTAAGAGACATAACTAAGGAAAATGGAAGCCTTCTTATATTTGATGAGGTAATAACAGGCTTCAGACTTTCAATTGGCGGAGCACAGGAGTACTTTAACATAAAGCCAGACCTTACAACTCTTGGAAAGATTGTAGGTGGGGGGATGCCAGTCGGCGCATATGGCGGACGAGCTGACATTATGCGTATGGTAAGTCCTGACGGCCCTGTATATCAGGCAGGAACATTGTCAGGCAATCCAATTGCAACAGCAGCAGGCTTGGAGACTTTAAGAATCTTAAGAGATAATAAGGATATATACGACAGACTTGAGACTAAGACAAAGCGTATTGCTGACAGTGTAAGAAAATGTGGAGCCGGAAGGGTATCGGTTAATCAGATTGGTTCACTTATGAGTATATTCTTTACACCAGATGCAGTTGAAGATTATGACAGTGCAGTAAAGTCAGACACTAAGAAGTATGCAGAATACTTTGGACATATGCTTGATAACGGAATATACATTGCACCATCACAGTTTGAAGCAATGTTCGTATCAGACGCACACACTAATGAGGATATCAACCGTACAATAGAGGTTATGGAAGAATTCTTCAGGAAATAATTCGGATAGTAAGTGGGAATACAGATGCAGTTAGGATATGTAGGAATTAATTATAAGAATACAGACCTTTCAGTAAGGGATAAGATTACATTCACAGACAGCGGGATAGCAGACTTTATGCAGCAGGCAGAGGAAGCAGGTGTGAACCAGTGCATGTGCCTTTCAACATGCAACAGATGCGAAGTGTTTTATCTGTATGAGGATGAAACATTTGTACAAGTAATGTCCGATTTATTCAATGATTATTTTGGACTTACTGATACTAAATTAACCGGAGTCAAATGTGGTGAAGAAGCACTGGTATATCTGTTTTGCATAGCCGCCGGACTTGAAAGCATGGTGCTTGGAGAGGATCAGATACTAGGTCAGTTAAAGGATGCGGCAGACCTTTCAAGAACGCTTGGACACAGCGGGAAAGAGCTTAATTATATAGTAAGAGAAGCGGTAAGCTGTGCAAAGCGGATTAAGACAGAGTACAAGGTAAGTGAAAAACCGGTATCTGTATGCTATGTCGGTATTCAGGAGTTAGACAGAGTATGTGGCATATCAGGAAAGCACGCGCTTGTTATAGGAAGCGGCAAAACAGCGGTTCTTGCCATAAGATATCTGGCAGAATATGGCGCTGATGTAACAGTGTGTTCAAGAACTTATCAGCATGCGAAGGAGCTGCTTAAGGAGTTTCCGCAGATTGGGGTTGTGACGTACGATAAGAAAACAGAAGAACTTAAAGACAGTGATATAGTTGTCTCAGCGACTTCATCACCTCATCTGGTAGTTAGAGTTTCTGAATTAGCAGGTATCAGCAAGATGACACTTCTTGATCTTGCTGCACCAAGAGATATAGAAAAATCGGCAGGTGACATTTTTGGAGTTACTCTTATTGACCTTGACAGGATAGGTAGGATTGTGAAGTCTAATCAGAATGAGAGAGCACATTTGCTTAAAGAAAGCCAGTGCGTGATTGATGAGTATATAGCGGAAACAAAGAAATGGCTCACATCAA
>ERZ1034976.3101-NODE-3101-length-10779-cov-6.604905_pt1 | contig 10779 bp, 2 predicted proteins | sample MGYA00520623_ERZ1034976 | MGnify/ENA primary metagenome ERZ1034976 (study PRJEB33766, sample SAMN09781774) | gut metagenome | biome: gut microbiome | host: Homo sapiens | place: Madagascar | study: EMG produced TPA metagenomics assembly of the PRJNA485056 data...
GTTATGATTTCCTCAATTGTATCATCTATATTTTCTGTAAATATAATATCAATAGTCATTTTATTAAAGTCTATACTAGAAGATTCGATTCTTTTGAGAATATTAATCTTCTCGATAATCTTATGAAGATAGATATATTTACAATATACTGATTTCCATAATTTTTCTCTACATTTTGCAAAGTTTGTAACACATGTTGATCTAACAAAAGTATTCATTTTGATTTCCTTTCTTTATACAAATGATAAATTCATATTGTCTTGATAGTCTTTTCTCTTTATAATATTGTCGTACTGCTGTTTACAATATACTGCATTAAGATAATTAAGATCAATTTCTACTCTCGGTAATATAGAATAATACTTATCAATAGTAGCTGATACTGTTAAAGCGTCATCTATCCAGATATTACTATTATACATATCAGCATATAGTTTTTCTATATTATCGAAATCAGGTTTTACGATAGGTCTATTAAGACCTATCTCTGCCATAAAAGTTTCAATCTTATTGTATGACTTAGGTGTCGGAAAATAAGCTTTATAATGTACATCACATGGTGTACATATTAAATGATTTAATTGAATAAGTTCTTTTTCATCTACAATACGTTTCATATATTGATGATTACTGGCAGCGTCTGGAGAATATACATGGATATATCCAGGATTTGTAATTGCTGATGTGATAAGATTCTTTCGATTAACTGTAAATCTGTATCTTGGTCTTTTTGCACCTTGAGGCACTTGATATAATATCACTTTTAGATTCGTATAATATAAAGAGTTCATTCGTCTCTCTTTTTCAAATAGAATGAAATCCATATCTTCTACACTCAATCTATATTTATCACACATCCAATCTAAACGTTCTTTGTAATTTAGCGGTATATCTCCGTACTTATTTTGATAATCATTCATCTTTTTCTTTAGGTTACTCACGCACAAGCACCTCCTTTTATCTAATTGTTTAAGATGTGTTAATTTTGCGACAAGACCGCCTGTCGAGTATAAACCCGACAGGCAATACTTGCTGTAATCAGAAAATTCCAAAACACAAATAGAAAGGTGAATCTCAAATGAACAGTTAACCACGCCATTCATTTATCATATAGTTATACACTTGTTAAAAATAAATTCCTGGTAGATTTCTCCACCAGGAATTTTAGGAGACACAAATACCGACAAAGTCAAGAAACTCACTATTGAGCTAAGATATAATCTCTGGATTACATCTTTACTATATAGTTATATATTTAAAACCAGAAATTGTTATAAACATTCAAGACTCTATTATGAAGATATTTTTCAACCCCCAGTTCTAGATTAGGAATAAAGTCATATACTCTATTTTCAATATTGAATGCACACCATAAACGAATCATTCTAAAGATATCAGGTTCATTTATATTAATACCGCATAAGTTTGCAACATAGTCCATTTCTGAAACATTCTGAAGTGTCTTTCCTTTAAACATACTTTCAGTAGATGTCATACCCATAGAACTATATAAATCTTGAATTGAGAAAGTTACATCAACAACGGTTGGTAAACCATCTTTTGTCCAGGAACCTTCTTTACCTTTATTAAATGTCATTTCTGTAATAATACCCATATCAATATTAAACATTCCTTTATAAAATGCCTTTACTAAGAATGGTGTTGTATATGAGTTTACATATTCTGACCGAGGTAATACAAGTGCCATAAGGTGACATAATGGCACATAGATATTATACCACCAAGATACTTTGTCTGTATTTGGAGTAGTTAGTTTAATAGAAATACTATATGACTTAGAAAATGTACTATTTGACCAAATCTGTGGGAATAGCATACGACCACCTGAAACAATAGTCTTTACACTATTTGCAATAGTAGTGAAGATAGAATTACCACCTGCTACTTTCTCTACAATAGAATTGATTTGATCTTTAATTGCACTTAGTGTACCATCTACTTTATCAAAGGCTTCGCCAACTGCTTGACGAGATGTACCTAATAGGAATTGAATTTCTCTAGCTTTATCAGATAAAGTATTAATTGTAGTAGATAATGAAGATTCTGTTGTTTCATTACCAAATGAGTCTGTGAAAGAAGAATCTGAATTTATATAAAATGCAATAGCATTACCATAATACAATCTACTTTCAAAGTCAGATATAGTTTCACTAAGTTTAGAGAAGGATGATGTAAAAAATTCTGAATAATCTTCTTCAAATTTAGCTTTCTTAGGTTCAGTTTCTTCCTCATCTTCTTTTTTATCTTCATCGGTTGAATCAGTTTTATCTTCATCAGATTTTTCATCTTTATCTGCTTTTTTGTCATTTTGTTCTTTGTTATCTGAATCTTTTTCACCATCTTCTACTTCTTCATCTTCTGTATCTTCTTCATCTTCCCAGATTTCATATGCAATACCTTCATTAATACCCCAGTTAAAATTTCCGAATTTATCACTACCACTACCATTTTCACTATCAAATGATTTTTCACTAATATCTAAGAAGATTGCACCAGCTCTACATAAAGGGTTTACATATTTAAAATATTCTGTATAAGCTGGCATAATAGTATATAGTTTACCATTGTACTCTCCAAGCATTGTTTCTAGAGATGTTTCTGTTAATGCATCTTCGGCAGATGCTGCACCAGGTGCTCTATCTCCAAGTGAACCTAATAAAGCAGTTCTATAGTTTTCAGTTGTACCACCCATGAATGATGTATTACCTGGAGTAATATACAATAATGGCATTCTAGAAACAATCTTTTCAGCAAATTCATATCCTGTTTGTTCAAGTGAAGTTGAATAGTTATTTCCAACTCTACAGTCTGTAGTAGGAAGATATTGATATGGAATTCCGAATACAAATCTTAACTTACTATAATCGATACCTTTTTGAATTGTATTAGAGCTAGCATAGTTTTCATAACTATTATTCTTTGTATAATCTGCCATATTATAAATATAAGTATATGGACTAACTTTTACAGCATATTCATAAGTAACATTTATTTCACCACTATTAGCATTATCATTACTAGAAGATATACCACTAGCTGTAGATGATGATTTAGCATCTTCATTATCTTCTGCTGCGGCATTATTTTCTTCATAAGTTTTTATTATTGCATTTTTATCTACAGTTGTTGAACTTGAATTTAATGATTTATATGAACTACTAGCTCCATACTCTCCTTTTCCTACATCTTTATTTTTTATTTTATCTTCTGTTACACCTACATTGATATAATTTCCTTCAGTCCATCTATATGTTTTTCCATAGTCCCTCACTTCAATTGCACCGATATAAACCCATCCATCTTTTGAGCCACATCTTATTTTTAATGCATATTTACCACCAGGTGAATATTTTTCAGAAACTCTAGCAGCATAGTTCCCTCTTACTTGCATCATAGCATTACTATTATCACCAGTAACTGAATTATTTAATGCTAAACTAGCTGTAGCATATATATTTGTTGCCGATTTAGTAAGTATATATGTCCCACTTGTTACACTTTTATTATGTATAAATTTAGCCATAGCACTATTTTGTTCATTTTTTAAAAGATGCATATATGTACTCGCCATGATATTTTCTCCTTTCTTGTTATTTTATCCTAATGTTCTAGACGTAAAAATATGAGGACTGGAAATATCCCAGTCCTCATAACTTTTAGTTTTGAGCAATTTGATATACTGCTTTAGCAATGTCTATACCGGAACTATTTGAATCAAGAGCATTTCTCAATGCAGATAATCCATTTCCTCCAGTATTAGATGATTTATTGTTTTTGTTTGTAACAGCTGTAGTTGTGTTTTCAGTATTAGTTGCAATAGCACCTAACAACTGTAACACTGCGTCTATTTTATCACTATTATTTGCTATAATACCTATTAGATTTATCAATTGTCCTAAATCTATTGATGCATTGGTTGTTAATGTGTTTTCACCAATATATGACGATTTTGATAGATGGTTGTTTCTTGTATTATTATTTGAGGAACTAATATTAGACGATGATAAGTTATTAGATGATGTTGAGAATAATTTTCTATTTATACTATTTTGTTTAACTTCATCTAATGATTTCAATATACCTCTACCAGTTTGATTTTTATATGCTTTTAATCCTTCTCTGCCGATTTTATCTATTTTTTGTTGTACTGACCATGGAACTTTTTTAATATGTTCTTCACTACCAATACTTGCTTTTTTATATTTATTTGTAGATGTATTTGAAATATTTTTCTTGTTTTGATTTTTTTCTTTACCACGTCCAGAACCACTACTTCCTTTATAACGTACGACATATAATGCTTCATTATCTTGTATAGTTCCAGCACCAAAACTACCATCATCTGTAGGTAACTGATTTCCATGTTCAAGATAATATTTAGCTAATTTATATGAATCTTCAATACCACTACCTTCAGAATCGCAATGTCCATCAGGGAAAAAACCACCTGAACCTGCATTAAAACCTCTAACTCTGCCATTAGTATCAGTAAATACATACATATCAATATGACCTACATCATCTCTAATGAGCATATCACCAGGCTGTCTATCATTTGGGTCGAAATCCTTATATTCCCAATCTGGACTTACATTACCGTCTTTATCACATATACGTTGTGCCCAGAAATTAGTTACATTATAACCTAAACCGTGGAAAGTATCAGTATATGTAGATCTATTAGAAGGATATGTATAATAACCCATATATTGTGCTACGGCTGACATCATACCTGAACAGTCTGGTCTAACTTTATCAATTTTTTTACCATCTCTACATTCAAGATCGAATAATCTATCGCAACATGAACAGTATCCAAATGTTGGGTTTGCACGACCCATAGCTTCAAATACCATTGCTGCAGCATATATTACACCACTACCATCAGTATAACCGCCATTATTATCTCCGGAACCCTCTTCTACTTCACTACCATATAATGCATCATAGAAATTACCATATACACCCTTGATAGTAGCTTTTGTGTAAGAAGCAAGTTTACTTAATAGAGTTTTAGCACCAGTTGTGCTACCAGATGAAGAGGATGAACTACTTGTAGAAGCATCAGTATCTTCTGATTCTTCGTCATCTTTTGATTCTTCATCTTCTGAATCAGTTGATGATGAGTCATCAGAACTATCAGAGCTTGATGAAGAGGATGAACTACTAGGTTTTACTGCAGTATTAACTGCCGATGTTATTGCATTTGAAATATTAGCAGCAGGATTTGTTATAGAACTATATAATTTAGCTCTACCTGATCCTAATTTATTATTTCTAGAAGTTGCTTTTCTAATAATTTCTTTACCACGTCCAGAACCACTATCTGAATCTGAGTCACTACTACTTCCTGTACAAGCGGCTAATATTTCTTTTGCATATCCAACTCTTAATGAAAGAGCAGCTCCTATGTTTTCAGGTCTTTCAGCACACTCTAACCAAAGTTTAGTAGCTTCTTCTAATGAATATGAATTAAATGTGTTAAATGAGCCTCTAGCCTTAAATAATTGCCAGTTATATGTCATTGTGCCAGCACCAGTTTGACCATTAAACTTAGATGCATTTGCATCATTTTTTTCAGAATCAAGGTTAATTCCTTTAATCTGTGCAACTATACATTTTGTTTGACCATCAAGTGTATCAGGATCACAGTTATTTGCAGTACACCAGTTATATAGACAAGCTCTTGCTGCGGAACCACACCATTGAATAAGTCCATATGCATGACTTTGGTCATCCATTACAGTACCGGTAGCACCACCATATAGAATATGAGGATTAAATCCGGATTCAGCTCTAACATTAGCAAGAATACCTGCAGCAAGATTATCACTAAATCCTTGAGATTTCATATATTTAAACATATTCTTCATATTTTCTTCAGCAGTACCTTCGGTCAAACTACCAGTAATTCCTTGATTATTATTAACACCTTGAACCTGTGTATCACCATATAATGCATCATAGAAGTCACCAAATACACCTCTAGTTAGAGCATTTGAATATTGACCTAATAAACTTATTAATCCGGTTGCTTGAGAATTAGAAGAAGAATTTGATGAGGTATCTGTAGTTGTTTCATCAGTAGTTTCTTCATCTGTAGTAGTATTTTCATCTGTTGTCTCTGACGATGAATCATTAGTATCATTACTAGATGTTATATCATCTTTAGAAATGACCATGTTATCGTTTTTACTTGCTTCTTTAGCATTGTCAATTAAGTCGTCAACCCCTCTACCAGAACGTAGTACAGTATTGCTATTTGTTGGTTTTTTCTTAATTCTACCAATTTTCATATATTTTTTAAATTTATCCCACCAAGGTGCTTTTCTAATTGCCTGTAAATTGGCAATTGTGTCACCGATTTCCATACCGTTATTACCGATAAATGGCTTTTGAAGATTTTCACCATATCCTTTACCAGTAACCAATATTTTTCTAGATTTCTTACTACCTTGAATGATATTTTTATTTATATTTCCTTTTAATTCTTTAATTCTATCTACAATAGCACGACCACGCCCAGAACCAGATTCTTCGGTAGTTGAATCATCATCAGATTCTGATTCGGAAGTAGCAGATACACTGCTATTACCATTTGTATGAGCTTTAATGATTTCATATAGTTTTTGATAGTCTGCTGGGTGAACGTTACCTGCTTCATGAGGAACATTTTTAGAATCTTCATAGATATCAATTAGAGTATAACCTTTACTTTGAGCAAATGGTTTGATATAAGTTTCATTAAACTTTTCTACAGCAGCAGCATTATAACTACCTCCATAACCTGAATTTTCAGGTACCCAGATTACGGTTAAGATATAAACATTTGTATTGCTTGTATTTCTTCCACCATAACCTAAAATTGTATCAATAGATTCTTGATAGCGTTTAAAGTAACTTTCTGTATCCATATTAGCAAATACTTCATTCATACCCCAGAAGAAGATAGCATCTTTTGCATTTTTAATAATATCACTATGAGCTTTAAATTGTGATTGATATGTTTGTCCCATACTACCTTGACAATTGATATCGGTTGTACCAGATACAACGCCCATAGCTCTATCAGCTAGACTTGTTCTTTCACTCAAACCCCATGTGATAGAGTCACCACAAATAATTGTAGTTTCAGCATCAATATCAACATTTGCACTACCACTAGAAACAGTTCCTGAATTATTAGAACTAGAAGAACTGTTAGAAGTTGCACCTAATCTAGATAATACATTATTTGTATAGTAACTAATTGTACTAGTAACGTTATTTAAGAATTTTTTAGTAAATGTAGGACGAATAATATTATCATTCTTACCACGACCGGAACCAGAAATGTGATCAGCAATAATAGCTGCAACTTTACAAACTGCTTCACCCCATGGTCCATATCCTGCATTTTCACCACCAGGAGGACAATATCTACCACCAATTTTTTCAGGTGTAGTTAAACCATTTCCATAATATCCATCACCCATAATCAAATCACCGAAAGCTCCAAAAGCATCAGTTAAATCATTATAATCTTTCCAACGACCATTGGAAGAATTAGGGCTACCTTCAATATTAAATACGTTCCAGTTACCATAGTTTCCACCAGTTGTGTTAACACCGACTGGACCATCCCAGCCATGTTCTTGAACCGCCACTGCAATTGTAAATAATGCGTTAACACCTTTAGATTGTTCAACTGCGATTGCAGCTTCAGGGAATTGCAATGCAGAACATCCTGGATTAATACTACTAATTGCTGCTTTAAGTTGATCAACTGTATATCCACAAGATGTATTGACATCATCATCTTTAGCAATTTTACCATTAACACCTTTAGTACCAGCAACTTTATTTGCAGCATTATTACCAGTAGATTTATTAGAACTGTTACCAAGAGTTATACTGCCGGCTACATTACCAATAATATTAGAAATAGCAGCTGATATTACAGAGTTAACCCCACCAACATAACTATCCATAACATTATCTTTTGCTCTACCATATCGACCTTTACCGGTAGTAATTCGAACTGAAGAATTATTAAGTGTATCAGCAAGACTATATCTTGTAGAACCGTTTTTGTCTTCAGAGTCTTCTACAATTACATTACCATTCTTATCTAATCCTCTTGCTACAACGTAATGAGAATATTTAGAGCCATAAGGCGTTTTACCGCTATTGGTCGAATCTCTACCCATAAGGATTACAGGTTTATTATGAATTAGATTATTAACAACGTCATTATTGTCAGCATTAGAATTTGTACTAATACCATTCTTATTTAAATAATCATTGAAGTATTGAGGGTATGTACCACCGTCTACTTCCTTATATTTATTATTTAATGCATAATTAACAGCATTATTCATATCGCCATCTTTACCATACATTCTTAACAATGATGCTGCTGCAGCTGGACCACATCCTGAATCAGCAATTGTTTGACTTTCTGAGTCACCAGTTGTATGGAAAGAACCTTTATAATCTCTTTGATAAATATGATATGGGTCATCACCATAACCAGATTCATCATCTCGACCTTTACCAAATAAACCTTTAAATGCACTTACTACTTTTTTACCAATAGATTTACCAGCTTTTGCCAGTTTACTTAACATTCCTCCAGATTTATTTCCAGAAGAAGAAGTCGAATTTGTACTAGTATTATCAGAACCACCGTTAGAACCAGAATTGGAATTATTACTTGTATTAGAATTACCTGATGACTCAGATACATTACTAGAGATCGTATCCAAACCAGAACCTAATGAAGCTGCTGCTAATGCGAATGGTGCTTTAACAACTCTGTTCATAGATTCCATAAAGTTAAAGATTGAACTTAAGAACGGATTCTTTTTATCCAAACTAATCTTCCAATATTTCTTATCAATCGGTAGTAATGATAAAGTATCAATAGATTCATTAGTACTCTTATTTTTACTAGATAGATTCTTAAACATATCTTCTACATTTTCAAATCCACCAGTTATTGAACTAATTGCATTATCGATAATTTCGGATAATTTCATTCCAATCTTTCCGAATGGAGTATCTTTTACTTTATCACCGATATTAGATACTAGATTCTTACCTTTTCCAAAGATAGCTGCTAATTTTCCCTTGATAGGAGATAATTTACTATTAGCATTTGCATTAGTTGTAACCCCTTCTACACCAGATGTTGTTTCAGAGCCTACAGCTTGAGTACCAATATAATTAGATTCGTCAGTGTCATACTGAGTCATATTTAAATCATAAACACTATTGTCTGTATTTTCATTAACCCAGTCAATTACATCACTGTCACTACCCTTAGAAGTAAAGTAAGCAGGAATCATTTTAGATACAATAATTCCGGTTACAGTTGCTTTGTCGTTTAGTGGTTCAAAGATTTCATTGATAATTGCACATACACCAGCAATCGCCTTAATACGTTTCCAACTTGCATGCTCTTCATCTATATTAAATTGAGTTGTTGGGTCTTCTTTACCCTTCTTAAATACTTTTCTCAATCTGTTTCTAGAATCAACAAATCCTACAAAATCATGAGAATTACTATATACATCACTAATTACTTCTGGATCAGCTTGATCTAATAATGTAACCAAACTTATAATAATTTCAGATGCAAGATTTTCAAATTTTAGTTGGTTTGCATTAAGTTTTTCTTTACCAGATAATTCATTACCATCTCCATCTTCAGCATAGTAATTAAAATCAGACTTACCAAATGACTGCCAAATAGATGAGAATATTGTAGCAAGTTTCTTTCTAGTTTTATTAGACTTTTTATTATCCAGTTTAACTTCAGAAGTTTTATCTTTAATATCATTCTTTGTTCCAGAGTCGTATCCTAAGGCTGCTGACCAGGCGTTAGCGGCTCCTTCTTTTCCCTTTTGTTGTACTGATTTATATCCCATCATATTATTATATTCTTCAATAGAAATATTAGTATCATTCTTTTCATTATAAGCGGCTACTGCGTCTTTAGCATCTTGTCTTTTCTTTTTAATATCAGAAACATCGACACCAACTGATTCTAATAATTTAAGGATAAGGTCAATAATAGCCGATCTAATAGAATCTATAGAAATAATAACTGTTGCAATAACACTTACTACATACATTGCTATTCCTACACCAGCAGCTGCACCAAATGATGCTCCAGTTATTACCTCAGCAAGAGAAGCAATAATAGAAGGGATACTGTTAATAAGACCACCAGTAATTCTTTCTGTAATAGATGGTTTTTGTTCTACTATTCCTAATATATTTCTGCAATCATCAGCACCTAAAATAAAATCGGCTACAATAGAAATAATACTAAAACTCTTTGCGGCTTGTTTAGCTGTAATACTACCTGCCTTTTTAGCAATCGTTTCTGCATTCTTTTCTATTGTTTCGGTAACAGCTTCTTCTGCTCCTTTAGCAATTGTATCTGTATTTTTTCTTAAAACTTTTCCTAAAAGTTTTTGAATTTTTTCATGTTCTAATACTTTTTTAAGCTTGTCACTAATTTTTCCTTTAAGAGCTTTTACACATTCTTTAATTTTAGTTGCTAATTTACTATTACCAAGTTTTTCACCTAAGTTTTTAGCTTTCTTACCAGCATTAAGAATTTTATCTTTAAGTGAAGTTACTTTTTCATTTTGCATTAAGTGTTTAAATGCACTTGTAGCTTTTTGTCCGAGACCTTTTGCTTTTCCACCTATCCATTTACCGGCTTTAGCTGCTTTGCCTGCTAGTCCTTTTGCTTTACCACCTATC
>ERZ1034976.3106-NODE-3106-length-10768-cov-92.272659_pt1 | contig 10768 bp, 10 predicted proteins | sample MGYA00520623_ERZ1034976 | MGnify/ENA primary metagenome ERZ1034976 (study PRJEB33766, sample SAMN09781774) | gut metagenome | biome: gut microbiome | host: Homo sapiens | place: Madagascar | study: EMG produced TPA metagenomics assembly of the PRJNA485056 data...
GCTCGCCCATGCTGCCGTAGTAGTCCAGATGGTCGTTGTCGATGTTCAGCACCACAGACAGGTAGGGGGTCAGCTTCAGGAAGGTCTCGGCGAACTCGCAGGCCTCGATAACGATATCATCGCCCTTGCCGGCCTTGCCGTAGCCGTTGATGAGGGGCAGCTTGCCGCCGATGACGGCAGAGGGGTCGCGGCCTGCCAGTTCCAGTGCAGTGGTGATCATGGAGGTGGTAGTGGTCTTGCCGTGGGTGCCGGACACGCAGATGCTCTGCTTGTACAGGCGGCTCACATAGCCCAGCAGCACGCTGCGCTCCACGGTGGGGATACCGTAGGAGGCGGCTGCGTTCAGCTCCACGTTGTCCTTGGAGATGGCGGCAGAGTACACCACCATGTCCGCACCGACAACGTTATCCGCATTGTGGCCAAGGCTGACCTTCACGCCCATCTCCCGCTCGTAGCGGATGATGCTGCCGTCCAGCACATCGCTGCCGGACAGCTCGTAGCCCTTGGCGGCCAAAATCTGGATCAGCGGGTACATTCCGCTGCCGCCGCAGCCGATAAAATGGATCTTTTTTACATGGTCCAGCAGATGCTGGCTATAATCCGAGTACATGAACATAGTAAGGCTCTCCTCCAAATATTAACGGCTGCAGCGCAGACCGATTCCTTCCAAATATGGGGACACACTCTTATTATATAATTTTTGCAGCATAAAATAAACAGGTAAGGCCGAATTTTCGGAAAGAACCATAAAGTTTTAGTGAATTTTGTGATATGTGTACAACAAAATCCCGGTAGTATTACTTTGCCCGCCGCCGCAGGATCTCGTCCAGAATGGCGTCGGCCACGTCTGCCTTGCTCATCAGGGGCAGCTCCCGGGTGCCGTCCGGGGTGATGAAGGTGACCACGTTGGTGTCCACCCCAAAGCCTGCACCGGCCACCTTGAGGTTGTTGGCCACCACCATGTCCAGATTCTTCTTGGCAAGCTTTGCGGAAGAGTTTTCCACAAGGTCCCGGGTCTCCATGGAAAATCCGCACAGGAACTGGTGGGTCTTGCGGGGGCCGATGGTGCCAAGGATATCCTCGGTGCGCTCCACGGGGATGGAAAGGTCGCCTTCCTTCTTTTTGATCTTGTCGTCTGCCACGGTGGCGGGGCGGTAGTCTGCCACGGCGGCGGCCATGATAAGCACATCGGTGGTGTCGAAGCGGCCGGTCACCGCCTCGTACATCTGCCGGGCACTTGTCACCGGCACATCGGTGGTGAACTTTACCGGCGGCAGCGCGGTCTGCCCGTGGATCAGGGTCACTTCGGCGCCCCGCATGGCGGCGGCGCGGGCAAGGGCGTAGCCCATCTTGCCGGTGGAGTGGTTGGTCAGGTAGCGCACCGGGTCCAGCGCCTCCTGCGTGGGGCCGGCGGTCACTGCGATGCGCAGCCCTGCCAGATCCTTCGGGCGGGCGATGGTGTGCAGGATGTGCTCCACCAGCACCTCTTCCTTGGGCAGGCGTCCGCTGCCCACATCCTTGCAGGCCAGCACGCCGCTTTCGGAGGGGATGACGGTAAAGCCGTATCGCTCCAGCGTGGCAAGGTTATCCTGCGTGATGGGGTTTTCCAGCATGCCGGTGTTCATGGCGGGGGAAACCAGCTTGGGGCACTTGGCGGCCAGCACCACGGTGGTAAGCATATCGTCCGCAATGCCGTGCGCCATTTTGGCGATGACGTTGGCGGTGGCAGGGGCGACTAAGATCACATCTGCCTTTTTTGCCAGCGAGATGTGGGTGACCTCAAACTTGAAATCCCGGTCAAAGGTGTCCACCATGCACTTGTGGCCGGTCAGGGTCTCAAAGGTGAGAGGGGTGATGAACTGGGTGGCGTTCTGGGTCATGATGACCTCCACATCCGCACCCAATTTGCGCAGTGCACTGGCCACATTGGCCATCTTATAGGCGGCAATGCCGCCGCTCACGCCCAGCAGGACGCACTTGCCGTTCAGATCCATGGTTCGTTTACCTCCCGGAAAAACAGTTCTTTTCCACATATCTTACCTTAGTATAATGCAAAACTTCCACCAGCACAACAAAATCTTTGCCGGGAACTTGTATCCTGCGCAAAAATGCGGTAAAATACGCTTGACAAAGAGCAAACCGGTTCTTTTCTTTTACTTTGAAAAGGAAAACAGAATTATGATCTTAGCCATTGATATAGGCAACACCACCGTCGCCCTTGGGGGCATCCGGGACGGACGTGTATGCTTTGTGGCGCGCATGGACACGGTGCGCACCCGCACGGCTGCGGAATATCGTGCCGAAATGGATAAAATTTTTGCGCACCGCCGCCACCCGGAGCGTCCCATGCGCTTTGAAGGGGCGGTGCTTACCAGCGTAGTGCCCCAGATCACCGGGGCACTGGCCGAGTGCGCCCGTCACTACACCGGCAAAAAGCCGGTCATCGTTTCGCCGGACATCCGCACCGGGCTGACCATGGGGGTGGACGAGCCCCGCGCCGTGGGCAAGGACCGGCTGGTGGATGCCGCCTACGCGGCGGCAAACTTTCCGCTGCCGGTCGTCACGGTAGACCTTGGCACCGCCACTACCTTTAATGTGGTGGACAAGGATCGGGTGTTCCGGGGCGGCGTGATCTGTCCCGGCCTTTCCACCGGGCTGCGCGCGCTGGGCGAGCGCTGCGCCCAGCTGCCGCAGGTGCATCTGGGCTCCCCGAAAAAAGCCATCGGCACCAATACCGAAAGCTGTATGCTGTCCGGCTCGGTGCTGGGCACCGCCGTGCTCATTGACGGCATGGTGCAGCGCATTGAGGAAGAGCTGGGCAGCCCGGCTACGCTGGTGGTCACCGGCGGGCTGGCAAAATACGTCACCCCGCTGTGCCGTCATCCCCTGACCTATGACCCCGAGCTGCTGATGAAGGGGCTGGCACTGCTGTACCAGCTGAACGCCCCGCAGGAGCACGGCCGCAGCCACGGCGGCGGCAGGCACTACGGTCAGCAGAGACGCCCCCGGACAAAGCACCCGTACCCCAACCGCCGCACCCGCCGCGAGCCGGAGGCGCTGGTAGGCTGAGGGAACAAGAGGATAAGGGAGAGCATTATGAAACTGGGCATTCTTGGCACGGGTAAGATCGTGCAGGAATTTTTGCCATGGCTTGTGGAGCACACGCCGTTTACTGTGCAGGCGGTGTGCAGCACCCCGCGCTCGGCGGCAAAAGCCGCAGAGCTGTGCGCACAATATCAGATCCCGCAGCACACCACCAATTACTTTGAACTGCTGCAATGGGTAGACGCGGTCTATATCGCCGTGCCCAACTTGCAGCACGCCCGCTACGCCCGGGTGGCGCTGGAAGCGGGCAAGCACGTCATTGTGGAAAAGCCCATGGCGGTGACCGCCGCCGAGACCGAGGAACTGGCTGCACTGGCACAGCGCAAGCGGCTGTTCCTCTTTGAGGCGATGACCACCCAGTACCAGCCCAACTACGCAAAGCTCCGGGAGCTGCTGCCCCGGGTGGGTACAGTGCGCATGGTACAGTGCAGCTTCAGCCAGTATTCCAGCCGGTACGATGCCTTTTGCGCCGGGCAGACCCCGCCGGTGTTCGACCCGCTGTGCGCGGGCGGCGCACTGATGGACTTGGGCGTGTACAACGTCAGCTACATCGTAGGTCTGTTCGGTGAGCCCAACAAGGCAGTGTATGCCGCCAACATGGAGCGCAATATCGACACCAGCGGTGTGCTGATGATGGATTACAGCGGCTTCAAGGCGGTAAGCCTTGCCGCCAAGGACTGCGCAGCCCCTGCCCGCTGCATCATTCAGGGCACAAAGGGCTACATTCTGCAAAAATCCACCCCGAACTACTGCGGCGGCGTGACCTTCCACCCCAACGAGGGCAAGGAGGAGCACTACAACCTGAACGGGGACCGTCCCCGGCAGGCGGCAGAGTTCGAGGCCTTTTACCGCGCCATGGCCACCGGAGATCAGGAGCTGTGCACCCGGATGCTGGACACCAGCATCGCGGTGAGCCGGGTCCTCATAGTGGCGCGCCGCAGCGCCGGGGTGCGCTTCCCCGGTGACAGATTCTAACGCATTTTTCTCTGGAACACGCCCTGACAACTACGCGCTTCCAAAGATTTGAAGATTCACCTAAAACCCGCACAGAGCGGGCAGGTTTGCGCCGTATCCGACAACAAAGGGCGGAACGGCAGCAGGAGGAAAACTGAATTATGAAGAATACCAATACGAAGACCTTGACTCGTGTGGCCCTGCTGGTGGCCATTGAACTGGTGATGAAGCTTGTCGGTCTGGGCAGTGTGCCCATGGGCCCGCTGTACATGAGCTTCCTCACCCTGCCTATCGCCGTGGGTGCCATCACCATGGGCCCCGCCGTGGGTGCCCTGCTGGGCGGCGTGTTCGGCGCTGTGAGCTTCTACGATGCCATCACCGGTGCCTCTGCCATGACCGGTGCACTGTTTCAGGTCAGCCCGCTGAACACCTTTATCCTGTGCGTGGGCATGCGTGTGCTCATGGGTCTGTGCTGCGGCCTGATCTTCCAGGCTCTGCAGAAGCTGGACAAGTCCCGCACCTGGAGCTACATCCTCAGCGCCATGACCGCACCCGCCCTGAACACCCTGTTCTTCATGGGCTACATCGTGCTGGCCTTCTACGGCTGCGACTATGTGCAGAATCTGGTGTCCGTCAAGGGCGCTGCCAACCCCTTCATGTTCGTTGTGCTGCTGGTTGGCGTGCAGGGCGTAGCCGAATTTCTGGTGTCCGGCATTCTGGGCGGCATCGTCGCCCGCGCCGTGGCAAAGTTCCTGAAGTAAGCCCGGCTGCGCACCATGTCAGGGCGGCGCATCCGTGTTTAGAATAGAAAAATGAATGCTCCTCCGGCAACCCGCCGGGGGAGTTTTTTTGTTGGAAACGGCTCCAATATCCTCCCTGTGAAAATGCAATGCCGGAGCGTCCGCAGACGCTCCGGCATTGCCCTATTCACAAAAATATCGTCCCGTCTGCCCTGTGGCCTTTACTTTTTCTCCCGCAGCTGTTCCAGATAGCCGTCGGCCTTGATAGCTTCCGGGGTGAAGGAGTTATTCTTCCACCAGCCCACAAGGGCGGCGGTCACGGTCAGGCCGGTGGTCACCAGCTGTTCCACGGTGGCGCTCTCGATGGGCAGCATGGGCTTGCCGCAGGCGCTCAGCACCTGATTGGTCAGTGCCAGCGCCAGCGCAGCCGTGCGCGCCAGCGTGGCGGCAGAAATTTTGCAATGGGTATCGTTCATAGGTTCAGTTCCTCTCTTTCTCTAAATCTGCGATGCGGTGGTTGGCCACCTTCATCTGTTCTTCTAAAATGGGTACGCGGCGGGCAAAGTTGTTATGCTCCCGCACCTCCCGGGTCAGTTCCTCCAGCTTTGTGTCGGTCACCGCCTGGCTTTTTCCGTTGGCGATCAGCACGCCGATCAGGGTCACCGCGCCTGCGATGATGGCCGAGATGATGCTTGTCATCGCGCTCACCCCCTCCACCGGGCTTTGTCTGCCCGGGTATCCACATGCACCCAGCCGGTGGCTCTGCCCGCCTTGACGGGGTAGCGTCCTACGCCGCCCCAGTCCGGCATCAGGCTTTCGGCGTAGGCGGCCACGTCCTCCACGCTCACGCCCTCCACGCGGATGTCTGCCGCCCGGCCCAGCAGGTGCTGGCTGCTCTTTGCTCCGCCCACGGCTGCGTTATGCACCGCCGTCCGGTAGCCGCTGGTAATGGTCACCGGCTTCCCAAAGTGCTCCCGGATGCACTGGAGCACCACGGTCAGTGCCTCGTCCACCATAACGGTGTCGGTGCCGTCTTTGCAGCGCAGCTCCCGCACCTTAAAGTCCGGTGCAAGGCGGCGGTTGCCATCTGTCATAAGGCTATACTGCTTAATTGCCATAGTTCACATCCTTCCTTAACCATTGTATTCCTTGATGTAGGCGCTATGGAGGATAGTGCCTGCGGGGCAGAAATTCAGGGTCGCACGGTTGCCCAGAATGATCGCGTCACAGGCGCTCTTGAAGGCCTTGAAGCCGGGGTACTTGTTCTCTGCGCCGCCATAGGTAGGCAGTGTCCAGGTGCACCAGTTGTCGCCGTTTGTATTTGCCTGCATCGCAAACTCACCGCCGCCGGAGGTGTTCAGCCGCAGCCGCAGATGCTGGTGCAGGGACTCGGCACCCCACCACATATAGGTGTTTCCCAACGAAGTGCCACCGGCGTCTGTCGCCCAGCGCCATGCGCAGTCTGCTTCTGCCGTTTTTCCTTCCGCAATGCCATAGATCGAAGGCCACGCATAGCTGTACAGCTCACTGCCGAAGGCGAGCACATTCGCAGTGCCCTTTGCCAGCGAAATAAAGCCCTTATTGCTCAGGCCATCTCCGTACAGGCTTGCAGGGAGCGTGAAGTCCATGTAGATCTCGATGCCGTCCGGCATACCGCTTACCACGGGGATCTTCACGGCACTGTTTGCAGCCAGCGTCAGGCCGTCCCCGGTCAGATAGCCGCTTTCGGTGCCATTCACGTTCACCAGAATGCTGTCGTCTTTGTTGGTCGCAAGGTTCTTTACGGTGGTCTTGTTGGCTGCGCTGCCGCCGGTAAAGTCCCAGTAACCATAGTAGGCTGCATAGGGGTTATCGCTCACCACAATGGTCACGCTCACGCTCCGCTCCACGCCGTTTTCCAGCGTGCCGGTCACGGTGACCGTGTCGTTGTTGCTGCCGCCCAGAATGGTCAGCTTTCCGTTTTCCAGCTTGGCCTTGGTACTGTCCGACACCTTCCATGTGACGCCCAGACCGCTGTTTGCATTGGCGGGGGTATAGCTGACGTTCAGGGTCAGGGTATCGCCCACGCTTGCCTTGCTGCCGGAAAGCTTGGGCGTAAAGTCGGTGGCGGGAATAGCGCTCACGATGATCTCCCGGTACGCGTGGCTTGCCCAGTTGCACAGGGGATAGTGCTTGCCGCTCAGGTTCTCACCCTCTGCCGTTTTGGGGCGGTAGTCCACGGTGTTGCCCGCCGAGGAGGTCTCGTTGGTATCGTCTGCGTACAGGTACAGGCTGGTGTAGCGGTCGCTGTCGCGGATGTTGCCGATGCCGCGGTGCTCACGGTCGCCCACGGCGTTGCCCGCATACTTTACTGCCACCTTGCCATGCAGTTCCTGCCCGCAGGTCAGCACCACCCGGGTGTTCTGTACCTCGGCCTTTTCTACGGTCACGCCCACGCCGTCCACATAGACAGAAAAGCCGTAGTTTGGCTGTGCCTGTACCGTGTAGGTATCTGCCACCAGCGGCGGCACCGGCACCTCGTAGTCGATGCAGACCTTGCTGCCCTCCACGGTGATGGCGCGGTCGATGACCGTCCGGTCTGCCATGCCCCACAGGAAGGTCTCAGCCAGCTGTTTGCCGATCATCTCGCCCTGCCAGCGGTAGCCGTTGGAGGTCATGTGCCCGCCTGCAAAGCGCTGACAGGGCATTGCGCTGCCCAGCAGGATCATGTCCTCACACTCGGCTGCAGCCTCCTGCTGCGCCATGTTGATGCTGCTGGTGGCGTTGGTGATGAACGCACCGCCGGGCTGATACACGAAGAACAGCGGCGGTTCGGTCTGGCCGTACTTGGCCATGATGTCGGCCTGCATATCCTTCTTCAGCTGGAGCAGATACTGCTTGTACTCAGCCTTGTCGGTAGTGCCGTCCGTGCCGTTGGTAAAGCCCTGCCCGCTGTTGTGACCGTCGTAGTTGTACTCGCCCTGCATAAACACGATTGCAACACACTTCACGGTCTTGTTCTGTGCGGTGACAGCAGCCTTGGTGTTGTCCAGATAGTCCAGAAAGGCGTCCTTGTACAGGTACTCGTAGCCATAGCTGGTGCAGCCCTTGGTCAGACGCTCGATGGAACGTCCGCCCAGACCGGTAGAGTTTGCGATAAACTTCTGTCCCGCGTCCCGGTGTCTGCGGTACATGGTGGCAAAGTGGTTCACCGCTGCCACGATAGGGGATTCAAAGCCCGCGTTCTTGCAGGGGGCAAGGCCGGTGGTGGTGGCAGCCTGATACCAGTGCGCGCTGCTGCCCACCATGTACACACCGTCCAGCGCTGTATCGGTCAGTGCGATCTGGCTCTCGGTGCCGGAAGCCAGACTCTGGCCGTAGATGATGATCTGTGCATAGTCGCAGCCTGCCACGTCCGCATAGTTCACGCAGCCCATGCGGCTGGGCGCGTAGACAGGTGCTGCGGTCGCCGTACCCAGATCACCGGGGTCGCCCTTGTCGCCTTTCGGGCCCGCCGGGCCAGTGTCACCCTTGTCGCCCTTGTCACCCTTTACGCCTGTGGCGGCGGCTGCAATGCCTGCTTCCATGTGGTTCAGCTGGGCAGCCGTCAGGGTCTGGCCGTCCACAAAATTCTGTTTTTCGTAGCTCATTTGTTCCTCCCTAAGATCATTTTTCCAAGGACTGCCTGCCCCAGTACAGCAGAGGCAGCGTCTGTCGGCTGATCCGGTTTTTCCGGCTGCGTGGTGCCCCACAGCACCTCTAAGCGGTCGCAGGCTGCCATGGCTGCGTCATTGCCCGCCGCCAGAAGCCGCAGGATCGCCAGCAGCGACTGTTTTTCTGCGGTGGTAATGCCGCCGGTGCCCAGCAGCCCTACCAGCGCCTCCCATGCCGGGGTAGCCGGTGCAGGCATCGTGCCCTCTGCCGTGCCGCTGTTGGCGCATACCTTGCACCGCACATCGGCGCTTGTCACGGTGCGGCTGCCGTCCGTACCCTCAAAGGTGATGCAGCCCACGCCGGGCACTGCCGTCACCGCTGCTGGAACGGTCAGAAAGCCGCTTTCCACCAGTGTGGCCGCGCTTGCGCCGGGGGTGTGCCAGTGGGCGCATACCGTCAGCCCCTTCCACTCGCCCCGCTGCTCGATGCGCAGCCGGTAGTTGCCCCGGTTGCCCGCGTACCCCAGCAGCAGCTGCCCGCCGGGCACCGCTGCCGCACCGTTGCGCTCCAGCCGGATGGTCATCTCATTCATGCCGCACCACCCTTACACATACTGGTAACCCTCCACGTTGAAGGGATACTTGTGATCGCCCGACGCGTCCGTTCTCGCAGCGTCCACGTTCAGCGTGCCGTCTGCCGCAAAGCTCATCCGCACGGGCGCTGCGCCGCTGCACTTCACGCCGCTGCTGAGGTCGTATTTCAGGCCGCCTACCATGGCAACCGCCGTGCCGCCCCGCACGATGCGGGTGCTGCCATAGTCCGCAGCCGTTCCCACACCGGTAGAGGTGTTGCCGCTGCTTTCAAGCGCTGCGGGTGCCAGCATCTTTACCACGATGTAATCCGCCTTCTCCGGCACAGTCAGGCTCGTTGCGGCCTTGCCCGCAACGCCTGCGCCGGTGTAGACCAGCTTTCCGTCCATGTCCATCATCCTTTCCAGTCGTTTCAGTTTTTCGGCCAAGCGAAAGCCCAGCACCGTGTCAAGGTTTTCCGCTGTCACTTCCAGCGTGCCGTCCGCGCTCACGGTCAACCCCCGCCCGGCCTTCACGCCGCCCAGCACGGCTGCGGTGGCACACGGCAGGGTGTAGCCTGTGCTGAATTTCCGGTCCGCTTCGGCCTTGGAATAGAACCGGTCATCTGCGCCCAGCTGCAACAGCGCTGCCGTCTTTTCCTGCGCCGACCAGCCTGCTGCCCCTGCGGCACTGGTCAGCGCCTTTTTTACGCCGTAGGGCAGCAGCGCCGGGGTCAGGGGCGCGTAGGCCTCGGTCATGCGGTCCAGCTGCGCCGCCGTAGCGGGCACAGTGGTCAGGGTGGCGTCTGTACGCACCGCAACACCGTACTGCCCGTCTGCCCGCACCGCACCGGGCGTTGCCGCCGTAGGCACGGTCTCACTGCGCACATAGGGGCGCAGGTCCGGCAGCGGGGTGGTGTCGGTCTGTACCGCGCCGGTGGCGGTATCCACGCTGAGGATGCGCACCACCTCGCCGGGCAAAGGCTGCGCCGGAAGCGGCACCGCTGCCACATCCTGTGCGTCCAGCTGCACCGCGCCGCCCTTGCTGTTCACGCTCAGTACCGTGCCGTCCTTGGGCGCGTAGCTCTCTGCACGCAGTGCAGCGGCCTCTGCACGCTTTGCGCAGGCATCGGCATCGGTGCGGTCGGCCAGAATTTTGTCCGCAGCCTTTTGCGCCAGCGCTGCCTGTACGGCGGTGTCTGCTGCACCGTTCTCGGCGCGGCGGGCGCTTTCCGCTGCGGCGCGGGCGCTTTCCAGCACGCGGGCCACGAACTGCTCGTACACCGAGGGCGGCAGCTCCTCACTGCCGCCGTCCGTGGGCAGGGTGGCGTACACATCGTAGCTGCCGGGGCGGGTGTAGGCGGTGTAGCCGCCGCTGCCCATGGCGGCCAGCATCCACTGTCCCCGCACGCTGCCGGTCAGGCGGCGGTCCACCGTCACGCTGCCGTCGGCGTCCAGCGGAATGGCGGCCAGCTGCACCCCATCGCTGCGGCGCAGATACAGCGCCATGGTGCAGCCCACCCACGCTGCGGGCAGGATGAACTGCAGCCTGTCCACCCCCTCGGCGTTCTGTGCGCCAAGGTGCAGCCGGTGCGGCTGGGGCACAAATTCGGTGCCGCCGCACTGCTGCTTGAGGATCTCGATCTCCATGCAAAACCTCCTTTTCTGTTTGCTGTCCCGATTGTACCGCCGGGGGTGCAAAACTATCCAGAGTGTACAGAAAATGTGAAATTTTCTGTTCTTCGGCATTTTGCTAAACGGGGTTTTT
>ERZ1034976.3108-NODE-3108-length-10764-cov-5.611168_pt1 | contig 10764 bp, 10 predicted proteins | sample MGYA00520623_ERZ1034976 | MGnify/ENA primary metagenome ERZ1034976 (study PRJEB33766, sample SAMN09781774) | gut metagenome | biome: gut microbiome | host: Homo sapiens | place: Madagascar | study: EMG produced TPA metagenomics assembly of the PRJNA485056 data...
ATGTATTTTTATTATAGTATGTGCTATGATAAAATAGTCACGAATCAGATGAATATTACACACACACGAAAATAGAGTTTGAAAGTAGGAGGGGATAGAATATGGGTATGACAATGACACAGAAGATTCTTGCGGCACATGCCGGACTTCCGTCTGTCTGTGCAGGACAGCTCATTGAGGCAGATCTGGATCTGGTTCTCGGAAATGATATTACATCGCCGGTAGCGATTCATGAGATGGATAAGATGAAGGTGGACGGCGTTTTTGACAAGGACAAGATCGCGCTTGTGCTGGATCATTTCGTGCCGAATAAGGACATTAAGTCTGCGCAGCACTGCAAATGTGTCCGTGAATTTGCCTGCCGCCATGACATTACGAATTATTTTGATGTGGGAGAGATGGGAATCGAGCACGCGCTGCTTCCGGAGAAAGGACTCACGGTGGCGGGAGATGTCATTATCGGAGCGGATTCACATACCTGTACCTACGGGGCGCTCGGCGCATTTTCCACAGGCGTCGGCAGCACGGATATGGCTGCCGGTATGGCAACCGGAAAAGCGTGGTTTAAGGTGCCTGCTGCCATCAAGTTTAACCTGACCGGAAAGCCGGCAAAGTGGATCAGCGGTAAGGACATCATCTTACATATCATCGGCATGATCGGTGTGGATGGTGCTCTGTACAAATCCATGGAATTTGTCGGGGATGGCATACAGTATCTTTCCATGGACGACCGTTTTACCATTGCAAATATGGCGATTGAGGCGGGCGGCAAGAACGGCATTTTCCCTGTCGACGATCTGACGAAGCAGTATATGGAGGAGCATTCTAAGCGCCCGTATGTTATCTATGAGGCGGATGAGGATGCCGAGTATGAGCAGGAATTTACGATTGATCTTAGCACGTTAAAGCCGACGGTTGCATTTCCGCATCTGCCGGAGAACACGCACACGATCGACGAGGTGGGAGAGATCAAGATTGATCAGGTGGTCATTGGCTCCTGCACCAACGGCAGAATGGACGATCTGCGCGTGGCGGCATCGATCCTGAAAGGACACAGGGTGGCAAAGGGACTGCGCGTGATCGTGATCCCGGCAACACAGCAGATTTATCTGGATGCGATGGAAGAGGGCTTGTTAAAGACCTTTATTGAGGCGGGGGCAGTCGTTTCGACGCCTACCTGCGGACCGTGTCTGGGCGGTTATATGGGTATCCTTGCGGAGCATGAGAGATGTGTCTCCACGACAAACCGGAACTTTGTCGGCAGAATGGGACACGTGGAGTCTGAGATCTATCTGGCAAGTCCGGCTGTGGCGGCGGCAAGCGCCATCACCGGAAAGTTATCCGGACCGGATGAGATTGCATAGGCGAGGAAAGGAGACAGAGCATGAAAGCAGCAAAGGGTCATGTATTTAAATACGGAGACAATGTCGATACGGATGTCATCATTCCTGCACGTTATCTGAATTCTTCTGATCCGAAGGAACTGGCGACACACTGCATGGAGGACATTGACAAGGATTTTGTGAAAAAGGTAAAAGCGGGCGATATTATCGTAGCAAATAAGAACTTTGGATGCGGTTCGTCGAGAGAGCATGCGCCGATCGCCATCAAGGCTTCCGGCGTGAGCTGTGTCATCGCGGAGACATTTGCAAGAATCTTCTACCGCAATGCGATCAATATCGGACTGCCGATTATCGAGTGCCCGGAGGCGGCAAAAGCAATCGAGGCAGGAGATGAGGTCGAGGTTGATTTTGACTCCGGCATCATCACGGACAAGACGAAGAACACTTCCTATCAGGGGCAGGCGTTTCCTCCGTTTATGCAGAAGATTATCGACTGTGAAGGGCTGGTCAATTATATCAATCAGAAATAGAATTAACCTTTTGGGCAATCTGTTCCAGATAATTCAGATAGCGCCTGGAGATTTTAAGACCGGTGTAGATATCTGCGTATTCCTTCGGGGAGAGCGTATCGACATAGTTTTCCGGGAAATTTTTTTGAATGCCTGCCGCGCGGGCGAGATCAACGGCCTTGTTGTAGGCAATGGCGGCTTTTTCCTCGGAGGAGTAGCTGCCGATCTGGTAATTGCCATTGATGTGGATGACGGCGCGGTACCGCGGGAGTCCGTTCTTTAAAAACTGGAGCACCCCGTGGTAACGGTTGACGATCACAATATTGGAATAGCGGAAGTCACTGTTATCTCCGTTGACAAACTGATAGTCTCTTCCGGCAACAGCGTAAGGGCGGATGCCGTAGCGGGAGAGGATGGAATACTGCATGCCATAGTCGCTGACGAACAGATGCCCCTGCCGTTTCTGGATCTTGCGGCTGGAATAGTAGAACAGGTCGTCAACGTCAAACTTTAACTCCTCGATGCGCGAGAGATAGTAGCTGAAATAGCCGTTGCGCAGGTAGATCGGATTCTTAAAGTAAATGCCGTTGTTGCGGAAGTTCAAAAGCACGATGATTTTTTCAAAGGAGAGGGTTGTGGGCTGCTCAATATAATCTTCCGGCAGCTGATCCAAAGAGCCCAGAATGGCAAGTGCTTCCAGATAGGCATTGCCTGCGGTGGTCTCATCCGCATAGCTTCCGAGACTGATATGTTTATTTTTGTAATAGAGACCGGCACGGTAGTAGACCGTGCCGCCTTTTTTTGTGGCGATGGATACTCCCTGCGTCATAGACCGCTCCTTGTTTACCGTAAAAATATTATGTAAATAAGCATTAGGATACACTTTTGTGATGAGTATAGAATAACAGAAGGAAAGACGTGATGCAATAGCGGAAATCCAATTGACGAAAATATACAATTTTGCTATACTAAGAAGAGTTAGATGTGTGCAGGATGTCATATATTTTGGAAGGGGCCATTCTTAAATGAAAAAAATATCAACAAAAGTATTGATCCCGGTAGTGCTGCTTGCAGTGATTGCAGTCATTTCGGCGGTAACCGGATTAAAAAATGCCAATGAGCTGCATACCAGTAGCAAGGAGATCAGTGACACAACGGTGAATCAGCTGATGCTGTTAAATGACATTTCGTCGAATTTTAAGAGCATTGATGCAATCACATACCGGATGTGCGTGTCCACGTCCAAGGACGAGCGCGATCAGCTGATGGAGCAGGTGAATCAGTACCGCACGGACATTCAGACGTCGATTGATTCCTATGAGGCGCTGACACAGACGCAGGAGGAAGCTGCGGCAATGGAGACGCTTCGGGAGAATTTTGCCGATTACACCGAGGTCTATGACCGGATTGCAGACTTTATTTCCCGCGGGAATAAGGACAAGGCGAGACAGATCTGCAATACGGTGCTGGCGCCGACCAGCGAGAATGTGGACGGCGTGCTCACGGAGCTGGAAGGGTATATGGAAGCAAATGTGGACGCCGGCGTGGCGGAGCAGGAATCTGTATACAATAATTCGCGGGCAGTCAGCGGCGTCACATTTGTACTTGTGCTGGTGTTCTTTGTCGTTGCGGTGATCGGATCGGTACGCACCGTTGTAAATCCAGTCAAGAGTGTGACGACACAGCTGAATGATATTTTAAAAGAGATCGAGTCCGGCAACGGAGATCTGACACGCAGAATCTCTTTGAAGAACAAGGATGAGATCGGACAGCTTGCCGGCGGCATCAACGTGTTCTTAGAGACCCTGCAGCAGATTATGAGCCGTATTGTGATTGACTCCAGGGAGATGGGCGAGATCGTAACGCGCGTTTCGGGCAGTGTCGGCACAGCAAACTCCAATGCCTGCGATATTTCTGCCGTGATGGAGGAACTCTCGGCTACCATGCAGGAAGTGGCGTCTGCCGTCAACACGGTCAATACCAATGTGGCGCAGATCGGGCAGGATGTGAATGAGATTACAAAAGAATCACAGGATATGAACTCCTATGCGACCGAGATGCAGAGCCGCGCGGAGGATATGAAGGAGAAAGCGGTTGCCAACAAGGAGACGACCAGCCGGATGATTACGGATATCATCGAGACTTTAAAGGCTGCCATTGAGGAGAGCAAGAGTGTGGACCGCGTCAACGAGCTGACGGAGGAGATCTTAAGCGTATCCAGCCAGACGAACCTCCTTGCACTGAATGCTTCCATTGAGGCGGCGAGAGCAGGCGAAGCCGGAAAAGGATTTGCAGTTGTCGCGGATGAGATACGAAAGCTGGCGGATTCCACCAGAGAGACCGCGAACAATATTCAGTCCATCAACGCGCTGGTAACGCAGGCAGTGAATAAGCTCGCCAACAATTCCAACGCGATCGTCGAATACATCGACGGGACGATCATGCCGGATTATGACCGATTTGTAGAAAACGGTGTACAGTACCGGGATGATGCGGCGTATGTGAACACTACGATGGATCATTTTGAGGAGAAGGCGCGTAGCCTGCAGCAGATCATGGAGAAGACGGTGGATTCCATCCGCGACATTTCCACGGCGATCGAGGAGAGTGCAAACAGTGTCGGAAATGCGGCGAGCAGCACGACGGTTCTGGTGTCCAATATCGACACCGTTCATTCGGAGATGGAGACGAATCAGAGCATCAGCGACCGCTTAAAGGGAGAAGCCGGACGATTTAAAAATGTATAATATTTTAGTACGTTAGTGCATTGACATGAATGTACAGTTTCTTATATAATGTGAGTTAAGTATATAAGAGACTGTACATTTTTTTTGTACATCGCATGTTACAAGAAGAAAGAGATAAGAGGATTATGAAGATGGAATTAGTGTATGCAAGTACGAGAGACGCACAGGAAAGAGTAACGGCATCGCAGGCGATCCTGCGTGGTCTGGCAAATGACGGAGGACTGTTTGTACCGACACAGATTCCGGCGCTGGATGTGCCGATGGAAGAACTTGGCAAAATGTCCTATCAGGAGACGGCATATGAAGTGATGAAGCGTTTTCTGACGGATTTTACCGAGGAGGAGTTAAAGCACTGTATCAATTCCGCGTATGACAGCAAGTTCGACACAGAGGAGATCGCACCACTTGTGGAGGCGGACGGCGCATATTACCTGGAACTGTTCCACGGTTCCACGATCGCTTTTAAGGATATGGCACTGTCCATTCTGCCGTATCTGCTGACGACCGCTGCGAAGAAGAATCATGTAAAAAATGAGATCGTGATTCTGACTGCCACCTCGGGAGTTACCGGAAAGGCAGCGCTGGCAGGATTTTCCGATGTTCCGGGAACGAAAATCATTGTATTCTATCCGAAGAACGGTGTAAGCCCGATCCAGGAGAAGCAGATGGTGACCCAGAAGGGTGACAATACGTTTGTTGTCGGCATTCACGGGAACTTTGACCAGGCGCAGACTGGCGTGAAGAAGATGTTCTCGGATGCGGCGCTGGCAAAAGAGATGGACGCTGCCGGATATCAGTTTTCCTCCGCGAATTCCATCAATATCGGAAGACTTGTACCGCAGATTGTATATTATGTCTACGCCTACGCGAAGCTCTATGCGAATGGCGTGATCGCAAAGGATGAGCCGGTGAATGTCGTTGTTCCTACCGGCAACTTCGGCAATATTCTGGCTGCATTTTATGCGAAAAATATGGGAATACCGATTGCCAAGCTGATTTGTGCGTCCAACGAGAACAAAGTTTTATATGATTTCTTCTCCACAGGCACATATGACAAGAACCGTGAGTTTATGCTGACAAGCTCACCGTCGATGGACATTCTGATCTCCAGCAATCTGGAGCGTCTGATTTACCGCATTGCGGGAAACGACGCCGAGAAGAATGCCGCGCTGATGAGAGAACTGACGACCACCGGAAAATACGAGATCACGCCGGAGATGAGAGCACAGCTTAAGGATTTCTATGGCAATTACACAAGTGAGACGGAGACGGCAGAGGTCATCCGTACACTTTATGAGAAGACAGGCTACGTGATCGATACACATACAGCTGTTGCTGCCGGTGTATATGGAAAATACAAAAAGGATACCGGCGATGTAGACACCAAGACCGTGATTGCGTCCACGGCAAGCCCGTTTAAGTTTACAAGAAGTGTGATGGATGCCATTGACCACAAGTACGACAGCATGTCCGATTTTGAACTGGTGGATGAGCTGAGCCGGATTGCGAACGTAGCCGTTCCGCAGGCGATTGAGGAGATCCGCAATGCGAAGGTGCTTCACGATACCGTGTGTGAAGTGGATGAGATGCCGCAGGTGGTAAAGAATTTTCTGAAAATCTAAGAATAAAAATGTGAAAGACATAAAAAAGCTGCACGCCCCGCGCGTGCAGCTTTTTTTGATAAATCTTTTTTGATAAACTATTTTTCGGAACAGATTTCAAAGATGAAGTGAAGCGTTCCAAACGGGAATAAAACCGGCAGAAGATAAGTCTCATGCTCAAAGGTAAGCAGATCTTTTTCTTCTACAACCGGAGCCTCCAGTGACAGATTCATGGAGAACTCGTTTGACATATTGACACAGAACAGACCGTTGTGCAGATTGATAAAATCTTCTACAGAAGAACGCACATACTCATCAAATTCTGTAAAGTTTTCGTTGACATACTTGGATGCAAAAGCAATACATGTATTCTCTGGAATATCGAGATAAGTCCGGATGGAAAACGATCCGCTTACTTTCTGTGATACGCAGTAGTTGGTCGGGTATTCCTTGCAACTGCTCGGAGAAACCAGTGTGAAATCATCTCCGATAAACCGATAGAGATTATTGAACAAAAGCTGGAAAAAAGAGATTTCATACTTTGAGAGCGGACGCTCAGCGAGAATGAAAAAGTTCTCGATCATATGGCGGATGGCATCCTGATCTTCCTCGGAGTAACTGTAATCGTCCAGTTCGTTCTCTGACTGATAATCAATGATCAACTCCTGCAGCTGCTGATTATTGATGAGTCCTTCGTCCACAAGTGCCTGTCCGAGAAGAAGAAAATCCGGCTTCTGCTCTGCGAGAAGCTTAGTTACTTCCGCCTCTGTGAGATATCCCTCATGAATGGCGAGTTCACCAAAACGCTTGTCCTCGTGTGTCTGAAGAATGACGATACGGTCTACCTCGTTTGCGGTCATATATCCGGCATGAATGGCAAGAGTGCCAAGTTTGATCTTGGTTGAAGACTTCCGATGCATGGTTTCTAACAGCTGCTCCCTGGTAACGACACCGTGTGATAATAAGTAATTTCCGAAAAACTGAGCGTACATAGCTTATCTCCCTTCAAATCTTGAAGAAATAATGTGATGAATCTGTTCTGCATTCAGCGGCTTCTGGATAAAATCGTTAGCCCCGGCCTCAATGGCAGCTTTTAACTGTGTCTGTGTACCGACGGATGAAACGACAATAATATCAGCATCCTTATCATATGCCTTGATCTCGGTAATGGCAGCAATACCGTCCTTTACAGGCATGACAATATCAAGGAAAACCAATTCAGGTGACTCTTTTTTGTAGAGGTCGATGGCGTCCTGTCCATTGGAAGCTTCCAGAAACACCGGAGTACCATATGTGGAAACAATATCCTTTAACTGCTTTCTGGCAAGTATGGAGTCGTCGCCAATGAGAATCTTAATGCCATTTAACATCATAATGCATCTCCTCTGTCATCATAATTATATTCGCTTCTATTTTACACTAACAAGAAAAATAGTTCAATGAATATATTGAATTTTGTAAGAAGAAGATAGATAATGTAAAATAAATATGTCGAATCAGTCGGCTGGAATGAGAGGATAAAAGAATGGATGTAATGCTGATATTTGATGTGGTCATCGCCATTTTCGGGGTATATATGATCGGAGCAGCACTTAAGATGAAAAAGACAGGGAAGATCAGCTCGGCGGTCATCACGGCGGAGGAGATCGCCAGATGCAGAAAAACGAAGGAGTTCATAGCGTTTATTTACTGGAAAGAGGCAGTGTTCGGCGCATTGATTATCGCTGTGGGTGTCCTTGGAATTATCAATGATAAAGTGATATCGCTCGGAGCGTTCAACGTGGTTGAACTTTTAATCTTCCTGGCGGCATTTCTGTGGTTCCAGTCCCAGCTGCGCAAGGCAAGGGAACAGTTTTTATAAAAGATTCTCCGAATCATCAGATGGCATTCACAGGAACGTCACATTGCGACGATATGATGTCAAAAACAGGGAGGTATCTGCGTTATGAGAAGAATACTGGTAGTAGATGACGAAGAAAAAATCAGGGCGATTATAAGAAAATACGGAGAGTTCGAGGGGTACGACATTACCGAGGCAAAAGACGGCATGGAGGCGGTAAAGCTCTGCAGAGAGCAGGATTTTGACGTGATTATTCTCGATATTATGATGCCGGAGCTGGACGGCTTTTCAACCTGCCGGGAGATCCGCAAGACCAAAAACATTCCGGTGATCATGCTGTCGGCACGCGGAGAAGAGTATGATAAGATTCACGGATTTGAACTTGGAATTGACGATTATGTGGTGAAGCCGTTTTCTCCGAAGGAGCTTATGATGCGTGTAAAAGTGGTCATTGACCGCAACGGCGGAAGAGATTCTGCAGGCACGAACGGGCATGAGATTTTTCAGGCGGAGGGGCTTGTCATTGATTTTACCGGAAGGACTGTGACGGTGGATGGAAAGCGCGCCGAACTTTCTCCGAAAGAATACGACTTGCTGTTTTATCTGGTGCGGAACCGGAATATTGCACTGGAGCGTGAAAAGCTGATTACCGAGGTGTGGGGATATGATTATTACGGGGACGACCGTACGCTGGATACCCATATCAAGCTGCTGCGCAGCAGCCTTGGGGACTACCGCAAGTTCCTTGTCACGTTAAGAGGGGTGGGGTACCGGTTTGAAGCATGAAAAAATCAGTATCAAATGGAAAATCTTTTTCTATCTTCTGGTGTTTACCGGAATCCTTTTGACGGTGCTGTGGCTTGTGCAGATCTGTTATCTGGACAAGTTCTATAAGAAGATCAAGTCCCAGGAGGCACTGGAACTCACCTCGGAAGTGATTGCGGTCTTACAGAGCGATTCCCAGAACATTGAAGAACAGATCGATGCGCTGGCGGCGCAGAATAACATGATCGTGTTTGTCACGGATACGGACGGAAACACCATTTACAGCGCAGAATATATTCCAAATTCCAGGCTGTGCGAGATGCCGCAGGAGATGATACAGAAGCTGTACGAAGCTGCCAAAAGCAAGGGCGGGAGCACGAAGCTGGAATTTGAGGGAGATGTCGGGAAGAATAATTTTCAGAATCCGCAGGACGTGATGAATCCCGATGCCACAGGAGCGGGAAATATTTCAGATGCAGCCGATGTGACAGGAGCGGGAGCAGAAAATGCCCCGGATGCGGCAGCGGGTGCCACAGGAGCGGGAAACTCCCCGGATGTAGCCGATGTGACAGGAGCGGGAGCAGAAAATGCCCCAGGTGCAGCCAACGGCGCAGAGCAGGAGACTGCGGGGATGCCGGTGCAGAATGGCTTTATGCAGAATCACGGACAGGAACGGATTGAGAGCGTCATTTACGTGAACGTCGTCTCGATCGATGGAAATGAGAGAATTCTGTTTGTGAACGCGCAGCTGACGCCGGTGGATGCGACGGTCAATACACTGCGTGCCGAACTGGTATGGATCACAGTCATCATGATTGTTCTCTCGCTCGGTATTGCACTTTTGATTTCAAGAAAAGTGTCACGTTCCCTGATCGGTCTGAATGCCTCCGCGAAGGAGATGGCAGGCGGCAATTTTGACGTTCATTTTGACGGAACCGATTACCGGGAGGTCGCGGAACTTTCCGATACCCTGAATATGACTGCGCGGGAACTTGGAAAGAGCGAGCGCCTGCGGCGGGAATTGATCGCCAATGTATCGCATGACCTGCGGACACCGCTCACGATGATCATTGCCTACGCAGAGGTCATGCGTGATCTGCCGGGGGAGAATTCTCCGGAAAATGTGCAGGTGGTTATTGATGAGGCGGAGCGGCTGACCAATCTCGTCAATGATATGTTAGACATCTCCAAGCTTCAGGCAGGTGTAATGGAAAAAAATGCCACGGTCTACAACCTGACCGAGAGTATTCAGTCTGTATTTGCACGGTATAATAAGTTAAAAGAGCAGGATGGTTATAAGATCGATTTCTTCTACGACCAGATGGTCATGGTGGAGGCGGACGAGTACAAAATCTTCCAGGTCATCTACAATCTGGTCAATAACGCAATCAATTACACCGGGGATGACAAACAGATCTGGGTGCGTCAGATTGTGCGGGAAGACGGATATGTGCGGATCGAAGTGACGGACAGCGGCGAGGGAATCGCTCCGGAGGCGCTCCCGTATGTGTGGGACCGCTACTATAAGGTGGACAAGACGCATAAGCGGGCGGTCATGGGAACCGGACTCGGACTTTCGATCGTAAAAAATATTCTGGAACTGCACGATGCACGCTACGGAGTAGAGAGCGAAGTGGGCAAAGGTTCTACCTTCTGGTTTGAACTGAAAGTATATCAGATTGTTTAAAAGAGCTGCCCGCGGATTGACGGAGCGGGCAGGAGGAAGCATGTGGCAATATGCGAACTTAGAACTCCGGCTATAATGGCCGGCGGTTCTTCTGATCGTAAAATCCGGTGTTTCTAATCATACCGCGTTTGACATCCCTGATGATCCGTGTCTTTCCAAGTTTGGAGCACTCCGCCGGATGAGTCCGCACGCCACAGACAATTTTAGAGCTTTCGTGTGGCGCTTATACTGCTGCTGAACAAAACATAATCGCGCGAATCCGATGTTTGAAT
>ERZ1034976.3111-NODE-3111-length-10753-cov-5.702842_pt1 | contig 10753 bp, 15 predicted proteins | sample MGYA00520623_ERZ1034976 | MGnify/ENA primary metagenome ERZ1034976 (study PRJEB33766, sample SAMN09781774) | gut metagenome | biome: gut microbiome | host: Homo sapiens | place: Madagascar | study: EMG produced TPA metagenomics assembly of the PRJNA485056 data...
CCCTTTATCACTCACAAATTCTGCATTAACAAAAAAGATTTATATTAACTAACTGGAATTAAAATAATGGCTACTAAAATTGTTCGATATGTTTCTCCCAAGGGTATTGCTATGTATCCGTGGGTTCTTACTGCTGATACCGCCTTTGTTAAAGAAGGTGTGTATCATATTCAGCTTGAGTGCCCTCAGGATGATCCTAAGACTACGGAATTGGTGGAGAAGCTCACGGTAATCCTTGACAAGGAACATGATGCTCTCTCCAAGGAAAAGAAGAAGAAGCTCAATAAGATTCCTTTCTTTGAAGAATCTGAAGACGGAAAGCGTCTTGTATTTAAGTTCAAACAGAACAAGATCATTAAACGTAAAGATGGTACTACTTCTGAAGTGAAGATTCCCCTGTTTGATGCTAAGGGAAAGCCTATTACTGAAGCTATCAAGTTGGGTAATGGTAGTGTCTGTCGTATTTCCTTTACGGTAGCACCCTACTACAATGCTACGAATAAGGGTGTTGGCCTCAGTCTTCGCCTTGTTGCAGTTCAGGTGATTGAACTTGTGGAATACTCTGCGGGTAATGCGGAATCCTACGGTTTCGATGAAGAAGAAGGTTATGAAGCCAAGGATGCAGATGATGATCCTCCCTTTGAGGATTCTGATGATTCTGAAGATGAAAACAATGGAGATTACTAACTAATAATACTAGGAGTTATTGATATGGAAAAGACGGATTATGAACGCATGACTACTCCTGAGAAAGTTCAGTATCTCTATGAGAAGCTGAATAATCTTAAGCCTGAATGCCTGGAACGTGTGGATGGGAAACCCATGAAGGCTCCCAAGAAGGTTCGTAAGCCCTTGGGTGACTTTTGGGTCAACCTGAAGGACGCTGAGGACTACAACTGGTACACGTACTCCTATGAAGACTTTGTTGTGGGTCTTTGGTACTGTGATCCCAACCACTCTCATTACAGTGGCAGTGCTTGTGACCGTGGTGTTGCCTTCCCTGCGATTGACAAGGATGTCATTCCGGGTGATGCCTCTCAGTGGACTTTCGGTGAGCGTGATGTAAAGCCGGAATGGTTTACGGATGAGAACATTCAGGAAGGTAACATTTGGGTTAAGCTCCTCTGTGTCCATGCTGATCCTGAAGACAATGAGGACGATGACTAAATGACTACTCGCAGTGCCGCTTATAGTAAATTTAAGAGACACTGCAAGGGAACATATCGGAGCGGTCTTGAAGAAAAGCTAAACACTCAACTTCGAGACCGCAATATTGATGGACTTTATGAACTTCACTATTTGAAGTATACCGTACCTGCTTCTGAGCATAAGTACACTCCTGATTTTATTTTACCTAATGGTATCATTATTGAATCTAAGGGTGTATGGGATGCAGAAGACAGGAAGAAACATTTACTTATTAAGTCTCAACATCCTGATCTTGATATTAGGTTTGTGTTCTCCCGCAGTAAGTCACCTATATACAAAGGTTCTAAGACTACTTATGCTTCTTTCTGTGAAGCTCATGGAATCAAATATGCTGACAAATGGATTCCTGAAGAGTGGTTTAAAGAACCCAAGAAGAGAATCCCTAAGGGGATACTCATGAAGCGCTAGCTGATACTAGCTGAGAAATAATAAGTAAGTGTTTATATGGAAAAACCTAAGATTAAATCTAATAAGCTCTTTGTGTCTATTAAGAAGAGACCGAAGACTAAATACTTGGTAGTTCATTGTAGTGCTACAATTAACAACCCTGATTTTGACTGGAAGACTATTGATAGAATGCACAGACAGAAAGGGTGGATTTGCATTGGTTATCACTTTGTGATTCGCACTGATGGAACTATTGAAGAAGGTAGACCTCTGGATACCATTGGAGCCCATGTAAAGGGGCACAATGAGGAATCTGTGGGTATCTGCCTTATTGGTGGGACTGACATTAAGGGGAATCCTGTGGATAACTTCACGAAAGCTCAGAAGGATAGTCTTTTGAAGCTTCTTGAGTGGCTTCAGAAGGATGTTTATGCTGATGAAGAACCCACTGTGTTAGGCCATAGGGATTTTGGTGTCCCCAAGGCTTGTCCTTGTTTTGATGTTATTCCTTGGTATGCTCGGAATACTTGATTAAGTTACATATTTCGGAGATAACTATCGGAGGTAATATGTTGAACCCTAAGGCTATTATGGTTGGCCTTAGTTCTTTAATTGTCTTGGGAGCCTATTTGTGGGGTCATAGTAGTGGCTATGATAAGGCAGTTAAAGAATACCAAGAGACTGTCATTGTCAATCTTAAGAAGCAGGCTGAAGAAAATGCAAGTAAAAAGGATGCAACAATTAACTTATTGCTTAATGAAGGGGATAGCATCAAGTCTGATCTTGACAAGTCTCTTGGTAGGTTGTGGCAGTTGTCCAAAGACAACAAACGACTTAGAGCAAACAATTCCTCAGACTCTTCAAGAATCTCACTCGAAAGATGTAGAGAGTTTAACCTTGAAGGTTCAGAATTACTTAAACAGACTCTTGAAGGATATCGAAGAGAATCCTTAAGGGTTGATTCTTTAAATACTCTTATTAAGGAGAATAAGCATGGGTACTCCCATTGATTGTGTTAAGATTGCAGATGAGATCATTGGATGCATTAAAGCAGACGTTGATGATCTCCCTGATGATGCTCCTATTCCTTGTCTGGCTATTATTACTGTAGGGAATGATGAAGCTAGTCGAATCTATGTAAACAATAAACTCAAGGTAGCCTCTAATATTGGCTTTAGTGTTAAATACTATCACTTCTCTGAGAAGGCTTATGCTGCTGATGTAGTCAATCGTATTAAGTGTCTTAATATTGATCCTACTGTTCATGGTATTATGGTTCAGTTGCCCCTTCCTGTAGGCTTTGGGGGTGTTGAACGTAATATTGCCCCTGATAAAGATGTAGATGGTCTCATTGAGAAATCCCCTTGGATGCCTTGTACTGTAAAGGCTATCCTTCATGTATTGGATAGCTTGGAGACCCCTGAAGGAGAGCATTACAGTCTTGTAGGAAAGCATGTTGTTGTTGCGAATCGTAGTAACCTCATTGGTCGTCCTCTTGTTAATCACTTACTTGACAGAGATATGACTGTCTCAGTGATGCACTCTCGTACTCGCAATCCTTATTCTATCATGATGGAAGCAGACATTATTATCTCTGCTACAGGTAAGCCTCATCAGTGGCTTGGTTCTATGTTGAACCCTTCTCGACCTCCTATCTTGATTGATGTGGGTTGCTTTAGGGATGCTACTCGGGGTGGGTATGTGGGCGACTTTGCTGATGATGCTCAGGACTTGTCTTATATGTATACCCCTGTGCCTAATGGTATCGGTAAGGTAACTGTGGCTTGCCTTATGGATAACCTCATGATGTGCTATAACAGCATGCAGTAAAGAATATGTTTGAGATAAAGAAGGTTATAAATAAGGGTGATTATCTTTATGCTCTTGTACCCAATCACCCTAATGCTACCAAAAATGGTTATGTGCTATTGCATAGAGTGATTATGGAGAATCGCTTAGGCAGACTGTTGAGTAAATCTGAGATTGTTCATCATAAGGATCATGACAAAAAGAATAACTCAATAGAAAACCTTGAGGTACTAACACAAAGTGAACACGCTAAACTTCACAGGGAGGAGCATCCTGCGAAATTAACTGAGTTTGTTTGTCCTGAGTGTGAGAAAACATTCTTTAAAAGATTTAACCCTAGTTGGGAATACAGAAAGTATGGGCCGTTTTGTTCTCGTCACTGCTCTGGTGTGTTCACAACTAGAATCAAATATAACTCTCGGTAGCTCAATTGGATGAGAGTAACTGCCTTCTAAGCAGTAGGTTACAGGTTCGATCCCTGTCCGAGAGGCCATTAATTTATTTTAGGAGTTTTACTATGTCTAACATCCATGTTCCTGTTTATAAACTTGAACCTGATGATCTGATTGAAAAGAAGCCTGCCAATGATGATGACTTCATTGATCATTATGAAGAAGACAAAGAAGATGCTCAGGATGCTCAGTGGGAAAAGGAATACGAGGAGTATCTTGAAAGTTTGTATGATAATGGAGAAGAAAACTAAATGACTGTGTTGGCTGATTTTCAGATTTACGAAGCAGGGATTGTTAAACCTCATGTGATTAAGAGCCATGCCTTTGGTATGTCTTATGGGGAATCTAGTTTTGGACAAGACCTTCGCATGGACAATGTTGTGAAGGTAATGTCTCAGAAGAACAAGAAGACTGTCCCTACGATTAACACTATGATGGAAGACTTGGCTACTCTTTATAGTACCTATACGATTCCTGAAGATGGGGTCTTCTTGCTGAAGCCTCTTAGTCGTTGCTTGGTGAGTACCTTAGAACTCATTACGATGCCTACGGATGTGGTTGGCATTACGAAACCTAAGAGTACCCTCTCTCGGTTGGGTCTTGAAGTAGCCTCTGTGGTGATTGAACCTAACTGGACTGGAAATATCACCCTTGAGCTGTTCAATAAGACTGATCGTAACATTGCTCTTTATCCGGGGATGCCCATTTGTCAATTGATGTTTTGGCGAGGAGAAGAACCTATGGCTGTCTATGATGGTAAATATCAGGGAGACAAGGGTGTTGCTGTAGGTAAGGTTGGTTATGATCCTTTGTATTGATAGGATTGATAATGAATGAACTTAAGTTGAACCATACGATTAATGATAGTTCTACTCAGGTAGGCAACTGTATGGCAACTGTGATTGCCTGTACTAAAAACCCTATGAATAGTAGGGTTATTACGACCCTTGAACTCGTGTATCCTCGGTTCATCCACAGTGAGTTTATGACGCACCGTATGTTTAGTCGTAATGCTAGTTCCTCTCGGGCTATCCCCATTAAGCGACTCATTGAAGAAGCTACGGTGACGCCTACTCATTGGATGCCTAATGGCAAGGGTATGGTGAACAACTCAGAGATCACTGATGCTACTGAGATTGAGACGTATGAGACTGCTTGGGAGTTAGCTCGTACTGGGGCTATTCGTAATGCTAAGAACCTTGAATCTTTAGGTCTCCATAAGCAGATTGTGAATCGTCTCTTGGAACCTTTTAGTTTCATTAAGGTAGTTGTTACGGCTACTGAATGGGACAACTTCTTTAAGCTCCGATTGGCTGATGATGCAGAGCCTCACATGAGAGACCTTGCTAAGGCCATGAAGGAGGCTATGGGTAAGGTTGATCCTATGATTGGCTTTATTCATGCTCCTTACTGTGATGATGGTTTTAGGATACCTTCTTTTAGTGCCGCTAGGTGTGCTAGAGTGAGCTATAATAAACATGATGGCTCTAAACCTTCACGTGAGGATGATCTTAAACTTTCAGATATGCTTATCAAGGGTGGACACATGACTCCCTTTGAGCATTTTTGTTATGCCGCCCAAGAAGATAAATTTTATGCTAACCTTTGTGGGTGGTTCTCTAAACGTTATGAACTTGAACATGGAGCTAAAAATGGGTCTTGATCTCTACATTTATTCCACTAAGCATCATGATAGCAATCCTTCTTATGTGTCTTGCAATGAAGTAGACGCTAAGGGGACTCCTAAGAGTTATCCTTTCTTGCGTTGGATGCCTGAGTGTGAGTGCTACTCTAGTCAGGAATCTGAAGATGGACTCTGTGAAGAGGCTTATTGGCGTAAGAATTGGTTCATTTGTGACTTCTTTAATGCTCGATACCATGAGGCGGTACTTGCAGACAAGGGTGATGAGTATAAGGTTGAAGAAGTAGACTTTAATTGCTCTTACTTGAAGCTCACTCCTGAGATGGTTAAAGATTGTATGGATGCCATTAAGGATTGTGACATGGAGCAGTGGCTTGAAGAAAGTCATGGGTATAGCAAGTATGATTGTCTGAAGATGCTCTCTGATATTCATCTTAAGATGGTCTATGGGGATTATCCCCTGGACTTCTATGTGATGCCTTGGTGGTAATTTATGGATAGCTCTAGGTTCCTTTTTCATTGTCCGTGTCCTAATTGTGGCTCCTCAGATGCCTGTGGAGTCTACGATGATGGGCACGGTTTTTGTTTTTCTTGTAACAAATATTTCAAACCTGATGGGGAAATCTCAGATACTAGGAGTACTAAAAAGATGAGCAAAGAATGTATCCCTATGGAAGAACTTGAAGGGGAATTTAGGGCTATCAATGCACGTGGCCTCAATGAAGATACTTGTCGTAAGTATAAGTATTACATTGGGAAATACAATGGCAAGGCTGTACAGGTAGCCTGTTATTGTGATGATGCAGGCAATGTAGTAGGACAGAAGTTTAGATACGCAGACAAGACTTTTACTATCTTTGGTAAAGTCTCAGGCCACCTCTTTGGTTCTCAGTTGTGGGGATCAGGGGGTAAGATGATTGTAGTCACTGAGGGTGAGATTGATTGTCTCACTGTCAGTCAACTTCAGAATAACCAATGGCCTGTCGTTAGCATCCCTAATGGGGCTCAAGGTGCTAAAAAGGCATTTGAGGAAAACCTAGAGTATCTCTCTAGCTTTGAAAAAGTCATCATCATGTTTGATATGGATGATGCAGGAAGAAAGGGAGCTGAAGAGGCCGCTAAGGTATTACCTGTAGGGAAGGCTTATATTGCAACGTTACCCTTTAAAGACCCCAATGAGTGTCTCAAAGAGGGTAAATCTTCAGAAGTTATTAAGGCTATTTGGAATGCTAAAATATATCGGCCTGATGGTATTGTTTGTGGTGGCGATCTATTTGATGATTGCGTTCTTCATATTTCTGAATTCTCAAATAGAGAAGCATATCCTTGGGACGCTTTAAATGCAAAAACACGTGGAGTCGGTTATGGAGAACTCATTACTCTCACAAGTGGAAGTGGTATGGGGAAAAGCACTCTCCTCAGGGAACTGGAATATTACTTTGGAGTTTCCAAGGGAGAAGTATGCGGAGTTGTTGCTCTCGAAGAAAGCACTAGAAAAACTGGGCTTGAACTCATGTCAATTGACCTCAACAAGCGTCTCATCTTGGGTTCTGAAGGTTTCAGTCAAGAAGAGCTTAAAGGAGCGTTTGATCGTACTGTTGGGAATGGAAAATTCTTCCTCTACGATCACTTTGGATCGCTTGATTCTGGGAATCTTCTTAGCAAACTTAGATACATGATTAAAGCCCTGGGGTGTCGTAACATCTTCTTAGATCATATCTCGATTGTGGTCTCTGGAATGGACACTGATGGGGATGGTGGTGAGAGAAAAGCTATTGATAAACTTATGACTAACCTGAGGTCTCTTGTAGAAGAAACTCAGTGTCGTATGTTTGTTATTTCTCATCTTAAGAGACCTGAAAAGAAAGGCCATGAAGAAGGCGCTCAGGTTTCTTTGAGTCAACTTAGAGGCTCTGGGGCTATTGCTCAATTGAGTGATATGGTAATAGGCTTAGAGCGAAATCAACAAGGGGATACCCCTAATATCTTAACTTTGAGAGTCCTTAAGAATAGATTCTCAGGTGAGACAGGTGTTAGTGGTTATCTTGAGTATGTCCCTGAGACAGGCAGACTGAGAGACTTTACTAGTGAGGATTCTATTAGTGAAGATTTCAGTGAAGAAACTAAGGACTTCTAATGATTAAGGATTTATATGAGAGAATTACTCAAAAAAAGTATATCGTGTTTGATATTGAAACCGATGGCCTTCTTGACTCTGTTTCTCAGCTTCATTGTGGTTGGGTGTATTGCGCTGATACAGATGCCTATGTTCCTTTTAGGGATTCTTCTGGATTATTTAATTATCTGGACGAAGCTCTTGGACAAGGATATGTAGTAGTAGGACATAATATTGTCAAGTTTGACTTACCTTGCTTGAAGTTACTCAATAAGAAACGTTTCAAGACAGACCCTAAAGAGCAAGTTATTGATACCTTAGTGATGGCTCGATTGATCTATCCTGAGATGCTTGAAAGGGACTCTAAGCGTAAAGACTTCCCTAAGAAACTCATGGGGAGTCACTCTTTGAAAGCTTGGGGGTATCGTCTAGGTGAACTCAAGGGTACCTATGGGGAACAAGAAGAAGCCTGGAAGGAATTCAATGAGGATATGCTTGTCTACTGTAAGCAGGACGTTAAAGTCACCTCCATGCTTTTCGATAAGCTGATCTCTAAGAAGTTTCCTCTGAAAGCTATTGAGTTAGAGCATAATATTGCTTGGTTAATGGCTAAACAGGAACGTAATGGGTTCTGTTTTGATAAAGCCAAAGCAGTAGAACTCTATGCCAAACTCTCAGGGAGACGACAGGTTCTCATTGATTACCTTGTGAAGTCTTTTGGTTCTTGGAAGAGACTTGTAGGATATAAAACCTATAAGAGAGACAACGCTAAGAAGGGTATCATTGCGGGTAAGACTTACCCTGTCTACAAAGAGGAAACCTTTAATCCTTCTTCAAGGGATCATATTGCTAAGGTCTTGAAGGAACGTGGATGGAAACCCACAGTGTTTACCCCTAGTGGGAAACCTCAAGTTAATGAAGAGACCCTAAAGGATGCCCCTGATATTCCTGAGAGGGATATGCTTTTGGAATACTTATTGATCCAAAAGAGAATCTCTCAGTTGGCTGAAGGGGATTATGCTTGGCTGAAGATGATGAAGGAGGACAAAGATGGGGTTTACCGAATTCACGGTTCTGTCAATCCTAATGGGGCTGTTACTGGTCGGGCTACTCATAGTTATCCAAACGTTGCTCAGGTTCCTTCAGGGCATTCACCGTATGGGAGTGAGTGCCGGAGTCTCTTCGAGGCTCCAAGAGGGTGGTACGAGGTTGGTGTTGATGCTAGTGGACTTGAGTTGCGTTGTTTTAGTCATTTTCTGTTTCCTTATGATGGTGGGGCCTATCTACATGAAATTCTAAATGGTGACATCCATACGGCTAATCAGAAAGCCGCAGGATTACCTACTAGGGATAACGCTAAGACGTTTATCTATGGGTTCCTTTATGGTGCAGGGGATGAAAAGATTGGACAGATTGTAGGGAAAGATAAGGCTGAAGGAAAGAGACTCCGAGAGAAGTTCCTTAAGGCTGTACCTGCAATTAAGTCTTTAAGGGATAGCATTGAGAATTCCCTTATTGCATCCTCTGTTTGGATTGGAGGGATCAATAAAGTAACATGGAAGAAACGCATTAAGAATGGTCTTGACTATAGCCATTGCATTGTTGGTTTGGATGGTCGGCCTGTTTATGTTCGCTCAGGACACTCTGCATTGAATACTGTCTTGCAATCCGCAGGGGCACTTATTTGTAAACTGTGGATGGTAAGATGGGAAGAGAACATGAGAAAAGCAGGATATAAACATGGATGGGATGGAGACTTCTGTTGTATGGCATGGGTACATGATGAAGGACAGTATGCTTGTCGTACTAAGGAAATCTCTGAAGCCTGTGTTAGGATTGCTCAGGAATCTATGAGGCAAGTTCAAAAGGAATTTAATTTTAGGGCTCAATTGGATACTGAAGGTATCATTGGGCATAACTGGGGAGAATGTCACTAGTGAATAATCTTAATTTAGATTGGTACTTCTACACACCTACAGACGATGATGATCCTTGCTGTCATCTTACTGCTACTCTTGATGGTAAGGTAGTCTATAGTGCTACTCGCTATACTGAAGAAGAGTGCTATGCAGAGTTGTTTAAAGCTTTAGGTTTTAACTTTAATGAATCTTATGATTGGGAAGGAAACCATGAAGATTCTTATTGATGGAGATATTATTGCCTATGTGTGTTCTTCAGCGGTTCAAAAAGACATTGACTGGGGTGATGGCCTCTGGACGTGTCATGCTTTTCTCAATGATGCTGTGGATTATTTCAAGCAGTTATTGGGTGAGATCAATAGTTCCTTGGATTTAAAATGGAATGGGCTTGATAAACTTGAATGGGATAATATGGTATTCTGTTTTAGTTCAGATACTAATTACAGAAAGAAATTAAATCCTGAATATAAAGCTCAAAGAGCCTCTCATAGAAAACCTACTTGTTATAAAGGTTTAGTGGAGTATATCAAAGAGAATTATAATAGTGTTTCTTATGGTGACTTAGAGGGTGATGATATTATTTCGATAATCTCTACTTGCTTTAAGAATAATACTATTATAATCTCTGGGGATAAGGACTTTAAAACAGTCCCTAGTAGTTACTTCTATAATTTCATGAAGGATACTTTAGAGTATACGAGTGAAGTAGACGCATATAAGAACCTATTAAAGCAGGTATTAACGGGAGACACAGCAGATAATTATAAGGGGTGTCCTAAGGTTGGTTCTGTAACTGCCAAGAAACTCCTTGATATTGATATGGATGTCAATTTATTGTGGTCTAATGTTGTAGTAGACAAATTTAGGAAAGCAGGTTTAGGAGAAGTAGACGCATTAGATAATTTTTATATGGCTTATCTTCTTCATGCGACTGATGACTTGTCTCATAAGACACTCCCTAGTCCTTCCTTTAAGGACTTCACGAAGATATGTTACACATATAACAAGTTACCTTTCGGTGACACATTTCGGTGAGAACTAAAGATGATTACTAAAGATACATTAGATGATCTTAAAGAAGAATTTGATGTACGTAATCTTATTCTTGAAAAAGATTATAATACAGGATTATATAAGTATTCTATAGATACCCTTAGGGGTGTCCAATATGTTCTCTCAAGATTAGAAGATATTTATAAGAAACAATCTGAGAATAATT
>ERZ1034976.3113-NODE-3113-length-10750-cov-4.652174_pt1 | contig 10750 bp, 7 predicted proteins | sample MGYA00520623_ERZ1034976 | MGnify/ENA primary metagenome ERZ1034976 (study PRJEB33766, sample SAMN09781774) | gut metagenome | biome: gut microbiome | host: Homo sapiens | place: Madagascar | study: EMG produced TPA metagenomics assembly of the PRJNA485056 data...
ATCTTCCAGATTCAATTGCCCGCCTTTCCGCCTGTGGTCTGGCTTATGATGTATGATTTTTCGTAAAAAGCGGAGACATCATGCCAGCCATCAGCCTTAAAATGGACATAAGCGCCCTGAAATCAGGGGCGAGCCAGGCAAACAGCACGCTGGATGCCATCGCCAAAAAGGCGGATGGTGCCAGCGCCAGCACTGACCAGCTTGGTTCATCCATCGCGTCCGCTGCCAAGCAGATACTTGCGCTGGCTGGTGCCTACAAAGCCCTTGAAGGCATGAAGGGCTTTGTCCAGCGCGGCATCGAGTTCAACTCCACCATCGAACAAAGCCGCATCGGCATGGCCTCCCTGATCGCCACTATGGCGAAGCTCCAGGACGAACAGGGCCGCACTCTGGAAGGCGCCGAGAAATACGCCGCAGCCCAGTCCGTAGCAGCGGACATGATGAAGGAGATACAGCGGCTCGACCTTGAGACGACAGCGACCACACAGGAACTTGTACAAGGCGTTCAAAACGTGATGGGCGCTGCGATGAATGCCGGGCTGAAACTTGAGCAAATCCCCAAGTTCGCCGTTACCGCAGCTCAAGCCATGCAGGCGATGGGTATTCCGCTTGTACAGATGCGGACGGAAATCGAAGCTCTACTGACCGGCAATATCAATAAGGCCCAAGACCTTCTTGCTCCACGCCTTGAAATAGACAAGGCGACCATTGAAAGCTGGAGACAGCAGGGCATCCTGTATGACAAACTGATGGAGAAAATGGCTGCTTTTGAGCAGGCCGGGAAAGATGTTGCCCAGACATGGCGCGGTCTGACGAGCAATTTCTCCGAAGCGATGGACGTTCTTGCAGGCCAGTCTGCGCAGGGTATCTCCGGGAACCTTAAGGAAGCAGTTACCGAACTCCAAAAGCTACTGCTGACGACAGAAGGGGGAGCTCCGCGTATCAGCGAGGATTTTGAGCATATCGCCAAGGTCATCACGCGCGCTGAGGACGCCCTCGGCGGAAGCATTCTTTCCGCAGCTCAAGGCTTCGCATCCGCCGTGCGCGGAATCAATGATGCCATAGGTGAAATGGGGGGCACGGAAGCCCTTTGGGGGCGCACTGAAACCGCCATCGCTACCGTCTCCGCTGCCCTTGCATCGCTCACCGTCGTTCGGAAGGCCGGAGTAGCTGAAGGCGTCAAGGCAAACCAGCAGCAGGTGGCCGCTTATGAGCAAAGCAAGAGGGCCGCTCAGGAAGAGGCCAAGGCCTCCTATGAAGCGGCCAAGGCAGCCAGAGAGGCCGCGGCTGAAGAAGCTCGGCTTGCACAGCTTGCCGTGGGCAGGGCCGAAGAACGGGTAGTTTATACCAGGGAAATCTCGAAAAGCGCTGTGACGGCCCGCCAGCAGGCAAGGGCCCTCAGCCAGCAGGGTGAAGCGTGGAGAGATCTTTCATCGGCTCAGGCAACGGCCAAGAGCGCGTCTGATTCCCTGAAAGCCGCAGACCTTGCCCTTTCCAAAGCAGAAGCCAACCTTGAAGCGACCACCAAAGCAGCGACAAGCGCCTCTACCGCAAGGGGAAGAGCCCTTGCCGCCAGTTCCGCGCTATGGACAGGCGCTGTCGATACTCTGACGGCAGGAGCCACAAGGCTTGGCAGTGCGCTGAAAGCCCTTTGGGCCGGTCTGGGCGGCGGTGTGGGCGTGGCGATCACGGCAATCACCGCCGGTATCACCTACCTTGCCACACGGCAGGACGATGCCGCACGCGCTACGGAACTGCACACCCAGGCCCAAAAGGATTACGAGGCTGTCGCCAAGTCGGCAGCAGATGAAACGGGAAAGCTGTCTGGCAAGCTGTCCGAGCTTGAGAAACAACGCCTTGCTGCGGCTAAGACCAAAGCAGGCGAGGCCTATCAGCTCCAGATGAAGGAGCTTTCAAGCGCCATTGATTCTATCGTCGAGAAGCAGGAACGTCTCCGGTCTTCTCTTTCTGATGTTGGTGTCGAATCTGGCGGTGGCCTTGTGCCGGCAGAATACCTTGATACCCTCAAGGGCATGATGGCCCTTCTGGAAACGGGTAGCATGTCTGTTGACGAGTTCCAGGAACAGCTTGCCAATTTGCGTTCCGCCGCTGTCGAGGCCGGATATGGCAACAGCGAGTTCGTCAAGACCCTTGACCAGATCAATGCCAAGGGCGGCGTTGCCGATACCCTTCTTTCCATCGCAAAGACCCTTGGCCTTGTCAGCAGCAATGCCCGGGAAGCGGCATCCGGCATCAGGGAAGCCAGCGCAGCGGCAAACAGCATCAAGGGGCTGGACGAAGCCCTGAAGCAAAGCGAGTTCGTCAAGTTCACCGGCAAGCTGTCCGCGGAAAAGCGCAGCGCCGCCAGCTTCCTTGAGAACACGGTCAAGCTGTCGAAAAACCAGATCACGGCGGCCCTTTCCGGTGATTTCTCCGGGTTTTCCGAGGAAGACGCCAAGAAGATCAGGGCCATCATCAGCAACGTTTCATCCGGGAAATCCGGTGGCGCGGCGTCTTCCATCCAGTCCGCACAGCGCAGTATCGCCGAGCTGCGCCGCGAGATCGAGCAGATGCAGGGCAGTTCCACGAAGACTGTCGCCGACCTTGCCAAGAAGTTTGAAGACATCGCCAAGGCCGGGAAGGCGGCCGGCCTGTCCGCCGAACAAGTGGGCAAGCTGCAACAGGAATACCGCGACGCCTTTCAGGCCAAGACGTTGCAAGACTTCAACAAGGAATTGCTGCAAGCCCAGGGCAACACCACGGCCCTGAAAAACATCCAGATCGCGGAGACCCTGCGCGGCTGGACGCAGCAGTTCGAGGCCGCCGGGATGACGGCGGAACAGTATGCCCCCAAGATCGCCCAGCTCAAGACGGCCCTTGAGCAGCAGCAGGGGTACAAAGACCTCCAGACTGCCGCGAACTTTTACAAGGAGCTTGGCGACCTCTCCGGGGAGTACGGGGAGTCGCTGGAGTATCAGAACAAGCTCATCGAGCAGCAGGCGCAACTCTGGTTGCAGGCGGGTATCCCGCTGGCTGATGTGGAACGGCGCGTTGCGCTGATGCGCGAAGAAATGGCCCGCGATCCGTTCAGCGGCATGGTGCGCGGGGCGCGGAAGTGGGCGGCTGAGACCACGGATTATGCCGCAAGCGTGGAACAGGCCCTTACGGGGACATTCGACAGAGCGACAGATGCTTTTGCCGAGTTCGCGTTGACCGGAAAAATGAACCTGGCCGATCTGGGCAATTACTTCCTGCAAACGCTGGCCGTTATCGGTTCCCGCAATGCCATCGGCGGTATCGTGGGCGGTTTGACAAACGCCCTGGGCGGATTCTTTGGCGGTGGCGGCTTGGTCGGTCAGGCCAAAGAGGTCATGAGTTTTATCCCCGGCATCGCCCATTCCGGCTGGTATGTGGGGCGCGAGGCCCCGGCAGACGGTTTTCGTGCCGTCCCGGCCATGGCCTTTGCCGGTGCGCCGCGTCTGCATTCCGGCGGTGGCTGGTTCCGCTCCGACGAATACCCGGCCATCCTCCAGCGTGGCGAGCGCGTGCTCAATCGTGCGGAGACGCGGGCCTATCATGCGGGCATGTCCGCCGGTGGGAACAGGGGGAACAGTAGCGGCAGAGAACCCGCCGTGTATGTGACCATCAATAATACAACCGGCGAACCGGTCAGCACGCAGCGCAGCCGCGACGGAAACGGCAATACCAATATCGAGGTTTTGGTGGGCAATGTGGTGGCAAAGAGGCTTGCGAGCCCGGGGACTGAACTCAATCGTGCCGTCCGGGCAACGACCGGATCGCGTCAATCCGTCATCGGGAGGTGACAGCGATGCCAGCGCCCATATGGCCCCTTGATCTGCCGCAGAAGCCGTTGCGGTCAGGATACAGTGACAAATTGCCCAACAACCAGCTCCGCAGCGAGATGGACAGCGGCCCGGACAAAGTGCGCGGCAAGGGCAAGGCCGAAGTGGAAGTGGATACCGTGACGTATGTGCTGAAAAACGCGCAGCGGGATCTGTTCAAGAGCTTCGTGCGGGACACGCTCCAGGGAGGCGTCCTTTGTTTCGACTGGCCGCACCCTACGTTGGGAAAATATGTGCGCGCCAGGATCGTAGCGTCTTCTGACGGCCTGACGAGTATCCAGCCCTATGGCAATACGCTTGCATGGCAAACGACCCTGACCGTGGAGTATTGGCCCGATGCCGTTATCGCCTGATTTCAAACGCGCCATTTTCGCTCAGACGACGGGGGAACGGGACGTGGTGTTGTTTACCATCACGCATCCCCGCTGGACTGACACGCTGCGCCTGTCCACAGACCAGACCGTGCAGAACGGCGAAGATCCTGAGACGGCGGAACCCATCTGGGGGACGTGGAGCCGTGGAGAGTTTTACCGCTATCTGCCCATTTCTCCGACCGTGCCGTCATCCAGTGACGAAGAGGCCCCGGCGGGCAGTGTGTCCATCTCCAATGTCGGCAATGCCGTTTCGCCTTATCTGCAAATCGTGGACAGCACCTATCCTCGCGTGACGGTGGAGGTGGTCATGTCGTCCACACCGGACATCGTGGAGCAGTGCTGGCCAGAACTCGACCTGACGCAAGCCAGTTGGGATCAGATTTTGGCCGACATCACCTTCGGCATGGATACGGCCAATCGCGAGCCATGCCCGTGGCTGCGATTTGTCCCGGCATATTTCTACAACCTGACAAGCTGAGGCAAGCATGGACGTGCGAAAGTATCTTGGCATCCCCTTTGCGGATCACGGGCGCGACCAGAACGGTTGCGACTGCTGGGGCTTGTGCTGCCTTGTCTACCGGCAGGAATGGGGGATCGCACTGCCTGACATGGGCGACACCTATAGCGATGCCTACGCCCGTGGGGAAGTGGACGCGGCTTTCCTCGCTGAATCCGCTGCCGGATGGTGTGTTGAGGTGACGGGACAGGAATACAAGCCGGGGGACATCATGATTTTCCGGCGCGGTGGGCTGGAGAACCACGCCGCACTGTACCTTGAACCGGGGAAGATGCTTCACCAGCTCGACGGTGCGCAGTCCTGCATCGCCCGCTATGATTCGCCCTTGTGGCGTAACAAACTGAGCCGGGTTTTCCGCCATGTCGCAAAGATCTGACATCACCGTTGCCGGAATCCGTTTTGACGGCGCGGCCCCATACAAGGGTATCGCGCTGCCGGGAAAGGATCTTGAGTCCATCGTGATGGACGCCCTGCAAGCCATGCGGCGCGAGGGGCGCTATACCCGTTCGCAGGCCCGTGAGCTGATGCGATATTCCGCCGTGCGCGTCAACGGCATCGTCATCCCGCGCAAGGAATGGGCGGACATGGTTCCGCCTGCCGGAGCATGCATCGAGATCAGGCGCGGACTTCGCGGTGGTGGAGGTGGCGGTAAGGGCGGCATCGGTGCCATCCTGGGCATCATTGCCATCATTGGAGCGGCCATTGTCGCCCCCATCGTTGGCCCTGCCCTGGCCGCTGGCGTTGGTATTTTTGAGGCAGCAACATGGACAGGTATCGTGGCCGGCGGCTTCATGCTGCTTGGCGCGGCAGCCAATATGCTGTTCCCTGTTGCGCAGCCAAAATTGCCATCCATCCAAGATAACAAGCAGGAAAGCCAGACCTATTCCATCTCAGGTGCCCGCAACGCAGCCAACCCCTATGGCTACGTCCCGCTGGTCCTGGGGAAACATCGCCATACTCCGCCACTGGCTGCCAAGAACTGGACGTCTTGGGAGGGGGATGAGCAGTTTTTCCATATGTGTGTTGCCTGGGGCCATGCCAACATCGCGGTGACAGATTTCCGCATCGGTGAGACGGCGCTGGAGAACTACAAGGACGTGGAACACATTTTCCATGCCGCGACGACTGGCGATGATCTCAAACTGTTTGCCAAGTCCTACAATGAGCAGTCGGTAGGGGCGAAGCTGCTGCAGAAAGAAGAATGGACGACGCGCAGCATCGGAGAGGCTGAGGATATTTCCGTTGACCTCGCTTTCCAGAGCGGCCTTTGCACCATCGACAAAAATAGCGGGAATCAGAACTGGCGAACCATCAAGGTCAAGATCGAGTATTCCCCCACGGGCGAGGATGCGTGGTCAAGTCTCATCCCGGTGAACCGATTCGGCATCACCGGCGGTCAAAGTGGCTGGCTGAACTGGTTCCGATACCGCAAATACACCATAAGCTGCAACGAAGACGGTAAGCTGATTTTCGGTTCTTCTTCGGGGAAATATCAGGTCTATCCGAATAAAAACGAGTATATCAGTTGTTCTGTCCGGGTCGAAGAACAAAAGACCGAACCTGATGAATACGGACATCGCGGAACGGCTTACAATATCATCGTTTCAGGCGGTGAATACAACGATGGTGGATATATCCACATCTCCGATCACCGGCTGAAATACCTCGTCAAAAACTTCCGCATCACAGGCCTCGACAAGAAAAAATACGACGTGCGCGCCCGGCGCATCACTGCCGACATGGACAGCCAGTACATCAAGGACGAATGCACATGGTCCGTTGTCCGGGCCATCGTTAACCGGCCCGCATTCAGCACGCCCGTGCCGATCTGTGTATCCGAGATGCGTATCCGGGCCAGTGAACAGCTTTCGCAGTATGTTGACGACTTCAACGGCTTGGCCGTGTCCGTGGTGCCGGACTGGGATGAAGAGAGCGGGGGATGGGTGGAAAGGGAAACCAGCAATCCCGCCAGCCTCGCACGATTCTGCATCACATCGCGTGCGGCCTTGAATAAACCGTATTCCCTTGCCAAGCTGGACGATGCCGCGTGGCAGGAGTTCTGGCGGTACTGTGATCAGAACGGCTACCAGTTCGATTTTATCTGCGATTCCGAGGAAGCGTTTTGGCAGCGCATGACGGAAGTTCTCGCGCCTGGTCGTGGTGGTCTCGTGGTCAATGAAGGCCGCTTCCTGCCTGCCATCGACAGGACGGGGCTTGTGCCGGTGCAGATGTTCACCCCGCGCAACTCGTGGGGGATGAAGGTCAGCCGTGATTTTTACGACCTTCCCCACGCCCTGCGCGTGTCGTTCGTGGACGAAACACGGGACTATCAGCAGTTTGAGAATTTCGTCTATGCCGACGGCTACAACGCCGATAACGCCACGAATATCATCGAATGGGAGTTCCCCGGCGTCACCTCATGGGAACGCATCTGGCGGCAGGGGCGCTACTACCTCGCCAAGCTGCTGCAACGCCCCCTCACGTTGACGTTTAGCACTGACTGGGAGTGGCTGGCCTGCCGTCGTGGCGATCTTGTGGGCATCGCTTCGCCTGTCTTGCTCAACACCTTCGGAACGGCCCGTATCGACGCGCTGCTGTACGATATGGACGGGCAGCGTGTTGCCGTGCGGTATGCCGAGAACGCGCCGCAGGATGAGGAAGGTAATCCCCTACCCGTCATTGGCGTGCGGCTTGATGACACTGTGATTTTCAGCCAGTCGGGGCGCTATGGCATCGCCATCCGCGACAATGCCGGTAAACTGACGGTCTACGAGGTGCAGCCCAGAATCGGCAGCGAGACCGCAGACATGGTGTTCATGGCCCCGTTGTCAGCAGGCAATACGCCGGAGCCTGACCAGCTCGTGAGTGTGTCCATCCTGGGGGACGAATATGCGGAATATCTTGTGGCCGCCATCCGGCCCGGCGAAAAGCTGACGGCTGAGATCACCTGTATCCCGTACAGCGCCGAGAAAATCGAGGCCGCGACGGAAGGCGACATACCGCCTTGGGAGCCGCCTATCTACCTTCCCGGCATCACTGGCGACGCATTGCCGCAGCCGTCCATTGTGGCAATCCGTTCTGATGAGAGCATGTTGATTCGAGATTCTTCCGGCGGCAGCTCTCCACAAATCGGCGTCTGGTGGAAACTGCCCGTAGTGCCGACGGAGCCGTTTACCGTTCAGGCCATCGTTACCGCCGACGGGCTGCAAAGCAGCGGCACCGCAGGTCAGGGCGATGAATTTGTTGCCATCGGCAATGTTGTCGAAGGCAAAATCTACTCGGTGCGCGTCCGCATCATATCGTACAGCGGCAAAACGTCCGCATGGTCTGTTGTCGCACAGCACAAGGTCATTGGCCGCACCACGCCGCCCCCAGCCCCGGATGCTATCTGGCTTGACGGGATGCGCATGAATATCGTCCAGAACAACCGCCCCCTTGACGTGGTGGGGCATGAAGTCTGGATGGCGTTCGACGCTGATGATCCGTTTTCGTCCGCTTTGAAACTGTCGAATCCCTACACGGTCACAGGCACGTTCGATTTGAGCCCGTGGGCAGGCCATGCGCGGCGGGTGTATGTCAGAACCATCGACGAACTGGGGTTGACTAGCGAGCCTGTGGCCCTGTCTATCAACCTCGGAGACGTTGCGCTGGCTAACGTCCTGATTCAGTTCTCCGAGTTCGACAGAGTGTGGCCCGGGGATAAGATCGGCTGCGCCATCCAGCCTGACGGCAAGCTCAAGGCCATCGAAGACGCATACCTCTGGCCTGCCGTGGATGCTGCGGCGCTGTGGCCGACGATGGCGGACGCGCACCTGTGGCCATCCGGCAATGGGCAATCCCTGATCTATTCCTGGACCTTGTACATCGAGCCGGAGTACGTCGGGGCGCAAATCTCTGTGTTTCCGCAGGCGCTGGCCGGGAATCTTGTGTCCATCGAGATGCGGTTGTGGCAGGAGGGCGATCTGTGGCCTGCAGAAAATGCCGAATCGCTGTGGCCTTCGGTTGACGCCGCATCCCTCTGGCCTGTCCCCGTTAAAACTGATTGGCAGGCCATGCCGGACAAATACACCACATCCGGTGCAGAAACCATCGAGTTCCGTGTGACATACAAGGCGGGCGTCCCGGCTCATTTGGCCGACATTGTGACCGTCATTGATGTGGAGGACAGGGAACATCGTGTGGAAGATCTTTCCGTTCCGGTCGAGGGGGTGCATCTCCCGGTGCCGGAGGGGTATTTCCGGGCGGTCAAGTCAGTCACTTTCGGTCTGCAATATATTGAGGGCCAGAAAGGCTTGAATGTGGTGCGATACCCAGGGACGGAAGTCGTTGGGGAAGACGGATTCTTGACCGAAGGGCCGCTAGTCCGTGGCCTTGATTCCAACCTGCAGGCAACTGCCGTCAACATCGACGCGCTTATCAAAGGATACTAAGGAGCTATACAAAAATGGGCAAAGTCGCTGATCTTTCCGTATTCACTCCCGGCGGGCAGCCAGGAGCGCCTAACCCCAGCGAGGGTCTGGCAGCCCTTCGCCAGAATCAAACGGCTTTTATGGAGACCATCGGCGTTATGCCGCCGGAAGCCTTGACCATCGTTGACGGCGCTATCAGTCCCACGACTGCCGTGTGCATCGTTGACGCGGAAGGTGGCGCGCCTGCTGACGACCTGACGATCATCAACGCGATGCTTCCCGATGGCAGCACCTTGCACGATGGCATGGTTATCTTGCTGTCGTCTAAAGACGTCTCCCGCGTCGTGACCGTCAAAAACAGCGATGCGCCGAACGGTATTAAAACCGTTGACGGCAAAGACGTTACGCTGTCTCCTGAATTGTCGCTTATTTTGCAGTACGTTGGTGGGGTATGGCAGCAAATCAATGTTTCCACTCCCCTTAAGCCTGCGACGGGAACGACGCTTGGCGGCGTAAAGGTTGGTGATGGTCTGACAATGCGGGACGGGGTGATGAGCGCCGACCTTGCAACGGATAACAAAGCTGGTCGGGTGAAAGCCAGCGCTACGGCTTTGGAAGGTGTCGTACCATTGGGGGGAGCTGATGGGGCGCTAGAGGAAGGGTGGATAAAAAAGGCTATGGACGCTGCTGCCGCTGCGAAAGAGGCTGCTGACAAGGCACAGCAGACTGCCGACAGCTATGCGTCTCTTGCCTTGAAAGCATCAAGAACTAGCGCAGGTCAATTTACGGTTACAGACTGCGATCCGAATCGTCTGCTGTACATTTCTTTTGAAGAGGGAACGGGAAGGGCCGGTTTGGTTATCAGATGTAAAGAAGGGACGGCATTTTTGGACCAAGATCTCGCCATCGGTATCGTCAGCGAGTTTTCGAGAAACTATGTAGTCCCCGTTAAAATCACAAATGACCATCCGATTTTTGATATCACCAATTGGACAAGCCAATCCGGATGGTCGTTGCGTTGCTACCAGTGAGGGGGGGGGTATGTACAGAATTTTTATTTATAACGGCATTGTCCTGAACGTGGACAATGATGCTGATGCTGAAATGCTGCTCAAAAAAGGCGGCATAGAACTTAGTCCCGATAAAATCAGAGCTCTTGGAATGTCTGGATATGAGCATCTCATCAGCCAGTCCAACACTACGGTATCCGCAGACGGAACTATCACGTTTACCCCTCCTGCTGCGCCGTCGCTTGAATCGTTGTTTACTAATCTGCGTACCGAGCGTGACCGGCGCCTTGCTGCCACGGATTACCTGCTGATGCCCGATTATCCCATCTCCGACGACCAGCGCGCCGTCGTGCAGGCCTACCGGCAGGCCCTTCGCGACCTCCCGGCCCAGTCCGGTGCGCCCTGGGACGGCGGCGGAGAGGCCACGCCGTGGCCTGATCTCCCCGCCGGGATCTAAGTCAGGGGGGGGCGGCATGGATCATGACACATCGACCGCCAAAGCGCGCGGTCAGGGCGTGCCGTTCCAACGCGCTGGATAAATGTCGCCAATGATGTCAGCAACAAAAAAGGCCCCATT
>ERZ1034976.3117-NODE-3117-length-10740-cov-8.135330_pt1 | contig 10740 bp, 9 predicted proteins | sample MGYA00520623_ERZ1034976 | MGnify/ENA primary metagenome ERZ1034976 (study PRJEB33766, sample SAMN09781774) | gut metagenome | biome: gut microbiome | host: Homo sapiens | place: Madagascar | study: EMG produced TPA metagenomics assembly of the PRJNA485056 data...
CCAGGACATCCAGATGTTCAAGGATGCCGGCATCGCTGCCCGCGGCGAGGGCAATTTCGTGGTCTTCAACGGCCCCGATGAGCAGTTCGTTTCCGGCCGCGTCATCGGCGCCGACGGCGGCATCGGCGGCACCTATGCCGTCATGCCCGAACTGTATCTGGCCATGAACGAGCATATCAACAAGGGCGAGATCCAGGAAGCTCAGGCCATCCAGTACGAGGCCGACCGCATCATCTACAAGATGTGCGAGGCACACGGCAACCTGTACGCCGTGCAGAAAGAGATCCTGCGCCGGATGTACGGTCTGGAGCTGGGCGGCGTCCGTGAGCCGATGCCCAGCCTCATCCCCGAAGATGAGCCCATCGTGGCCGAGGCACAGGCCATGATCGAAGCTGCCATTGCGAAACTGTAAATCTGTAAACTGAAAAAGCGCCCCCTCTTCCGTCTCGTTTCTGAGGGGAGAGGGTCGGCGCTCTTTTTGATGGAGGGACCTTATGATCTGCGATACTCTGGAGCACCTGACCCTGTATCAGGGCTTCCACAAGAACCTCGACACGGCCATCACCTTCCTGATGGCCTGTGACCTGAACACCCTGCCGCTGGGCCGCACCGAAGTGGACGGCGACACGGTGTTCATCAACGTGATGGACGCCGAACTCCACCCCAACGAAGGCTCGCACCCGGAATACCACCGCATCTACGCCGATCTGCAGATCGACCTGACCGGCAGCGAGGGTTGGGGCTACGAGACCGCACCCGGCACCGAAGTGAAGCCCTATGCCCCGGACATCGGCTTTCAGGACAGCCCGGACGCCGTGTTCGGCACTCTGGGCGGCGGGCGGTTCGTGCTCTTCTTCCCCGGCGAGCTGCACAAGCCCGGCGTTGCACAGCCCGATTGCAGGAATGTGCGCAAAGCAGTCGTAAAGATCAGAATGGAGGATAAATACCATGGATAAGGAAAAACTGTTTACTCAGATCAAGGGCGGCCTGATCGTCTCCTGCCAGGCGCTGGAGCACGAGCCGCTGTACACCAAGGAGGGCGGCGTGATGCCCCTGATGGCCAAAGCCGCCGCCATGAGCGGAGCCGTCGGCATCCGCGCCAACACCGTGCGCGACATCACCCAAATCAAGGCCGTCGTGGACCTGCCCGTCATCGGCATCATCAAAAAGGACTACCCCGGCACCCCGATGTACATCACCGTGACCATGAAGGAAGTGGACGAGCTGGTGGCCTGCGGTGTGGACATCCTCGCCGTGCAGGGCACCGGTGCGCTCCGCCCGGACGGCTCCACCTCTGCGGAATTCATCCGCGCCATCAAGGCGAAGTATCCCGACCAGCTGCTGATGGCCGACTGCGACAATTTTGAAAATGCCATGGCCTGCGCCGAAGCCGGTGCTGACTTTGTGGGCACCACGATGCGCGGCTACACCCCGGAGACTCAGGGCATCAACGACATCGACTTCGCATTCGTCCACAAGCTGGCCGCCGAGTGCCCGGCCAAGATCATCGCCGAGGGGCACATCCACTATCCCGAACAGGCCGTCAAGGCACTGGAAGCCGGTGCGTTCGCCCTCGTGGTCGGCGGTGCCATCACCCGCCCCGCCGAGATCACGGCCCGCTTCACCGGTGCCATCAACGCCATGAACCACTGACGCGGAGACGTTTTTATGAAGACAAAACAGTATCTTGCCATTGATATCGGCGGCACCTCCGTCAAGCTGGGCATCGTGGATGAGACCGGTGCCGTGCTGGCCAAAGCCGAGGAGAGCGTCAGCTTTGACGGCTACGAGACGCCCATCCTGACCACGGTGTGCAAGGCAGCCAAAGCCTTTGTGGAAGCGCAGGGCCTCTCCCCTGCCGCCCTTGTCGGCGTGGGCGTTTCGGCCACCGGCCAGATCGACAGCCGCGCCGGAACGGTCGTCGGCACCTGCGGCAATCTGCCCCACTACATCGGCTCCCCCATCAAAGCGGAACTCGAATCGCTGTTCGGCCTGCCCGTGACCGTAGCGAACGACGCCAACTGCATGTGCCTGGGCGAAGTCTGGGTCGGCGGCGCAAAGGGCTATACCGACGTCATCGGCGTGACGCTGGGCACCGGCGTCGGCGGCGGCATCCTGACCGGGGGCCGCCTGCTGGAAGGTGCCCGTGGTCTGGGCGGTGAGCTGGGCCACTACCGGCTCCACGCGCTCGACGGTGTGCCGTGCACCTGCGGAGCTGCGGGCTGCTGGGAGCGCTACGCCGCCACCACCGCACTCGTCCGTGCTGCGCAGGAGAAAGACCCCGCCTGGACGAATGGCCGCGCGATCTTCGCCGCCGCGCAGGCAGGCAATGAGACCGTTCTTGCCCTGCTGGATCACTGGACGGATGAGATCGCGCAGGGCCTTGCCGGCATGGTGCACATCTTCAACCCCCAGCTGATCCTGATCGGCGGCGGCGTGAGCGCCCAGCAGAAGCTGCTCATCGACCCCATTGCGGCCAAGGTGAGAGCCTCCGTGATGCCTGCCTTTGCCGAAGGGCTGGAGATCCGCGCCGCCCAGCTGCACAACGACGCCGGAATGGTCGGTGCCATCTACTATTTCCGCCAGAGCCATCCGGAACGATAACTCAAAAAGGAGTGTATTTGCGATGAAAACTCACATTCTCTGCCTGGGCGACTCCAACACCCACGGCTATTGCGCCGACCCGAAGGACAACGCCGACGGCGGCATCCGCTTCAACGAGGACGAGCGCTGGACCTGCCGTTTGCAGACCGCGCTGGGCAGCCAGTACCTCGTCACCGAAGAGGGCCTGTCCGGCCGGACGACCGTTTTCGTGGACCCCATCCACGAATCCATGGACGCTCTGAGCGTCGCGTATGCCCTGCTGAAGAGCCATGAGGTCATCGACCTGCTCATCATCATGCTGGGAACGAACGACGTCAAGGAGCGTTTCGGTGCCAACGCCGCCTGCATCGGCGTCGGCATGGAGCGGCTGATCCAGAAGTGCAAGAGCGTGGACTGCTGGGGCAGCAAGGAGCCCAACATCCTCATCGTGGCACCGCCCCGCATCAAGGAGGGCTTCCACGACGAAGTCATGGGCGACGGCTGCGTGGAGAAGTCCCGCGGGGTGGCTGCGCAGTTCCAGATGATCGCCGCGCGCAACCATGTGCATTTCCTCGATGCAGAGGGGTGCGAGTTCAACCAGATTGACTTCATGCACCTGACCCGCCGCGGCCACGCACAGCTGGCTGAAAAGCTGGCCGAAGTGGTGCCAATGCTCCTTTGAGCGAATAAAAACCCTCTCCGCCACGCTGACGCATGCCTGCTCCCCCGAAAGGGGGAGCTTTTTGATGCCGTAACACACAGCACCAGACCCCGCCCTTTGGGCGGGGCGGCATTGCGAAGCAATGACGGAGAGGGTTTTTATAGTTCGATCAGATGTAATCCGAGATGTACGGGATCTTGTGGAAGAGCACATCGTCCAGACGCTCAACGGCCTCTTCCCTGCCCTCGATGCGCTCCAGCTCATACAGACGTTCTGCCGTCTTATAGCCCAGCAGCAGGGTGGAAAGGGTGCCGATGCCCATTTTGAGATGATGCTCCGGCGGTTCCTGCGTCTGGGTGCATTCGCCGTTTTCGAACTTCACCGTGAAGGTGCGGTCGTTCCATGGGAGGAGCTTGTCCTCGATCTCCAGCGCAATGGTCAGGGTGCCACCGTCCGGGTCGCAGGGATAATCGGCGAGGAAGTCTTCCACGTCGATGATGCGGCCCATGGCATAGGGGCGGATGCTCTCTTTGATGTCGCCATCGTCCATCTCAAAGGCGATGGGCTCGCTGAAATAGGTGCTGCCGTGCACCTCATCGATCATGGAATCGTGGGCGTGGATGTACTCCCACAGGCCTTTCTGCGCCTCGCGGTTCAGATAGACCATTTCCTTGATGTGCATGATGTCGTTCTTGATGAGGTAGACCATGTAGCCGCAGGGCTTATCCTTGACGTTGTAATAGACGGCCACATTGGTGTCGTCCTCATCCCAGCGCCAGTATTCCTCCCACGCGAGGCTGTTGCGGAACAGGCACCCATGGGTGATAGACGCAAAGTGGGAGTGCAGCTCATGGAACTCGGTGTTGTCCCAGGAGACGCGGCGGACGTAGCCGGGCGCTTTGACCTTGGTGGGGATCTGCCGGTCCTTGATGTTGAACGAGATCTTGTTGGAGACGATCTCCCACCCCAGATGATGGTACAGCGGGATGGAATACGGGTAGAGCAGCGCGAAGGATTTGCCCTCCTCGTGCATCTGGGTCAGGCCCTGGATCATCAGCTTTTTCATGATGCCCTGCCCGGTGTACTCCGGGTAGGTGCAGACGCTGGTGACAAAGCCGACATGGTACACCGTATCGTAGATGTTCATCTTCAGCGGGTAGACCGCGAACTGCGAGATGAGGTCTTCGCCATCGAAGCAGCCCAGCACATCGGCGCGCTCCAGCACCGGGAACTTGGACTGCTTGATCTCATCGTCCTTCCAGCCGGTGGCGGTCAGTTCCTCTTCCGTGACCTGAAAAGTATACCGCAGCAGCGCGTTGTACTGGTCCAGATCCTTCGGTTCGAGGTAGCGGGTGGTATAATGTTCTGCGGCGTTCATGATAACGCCCCATCATCACGGAGTCAGACGGTTGGGGCCGCGGAACAGGAACTCGGCTTCCTTGATGGGCAGACCGCAGAGCAGCATGGTCAGGCGGTCGATGCCCAGACCGAAGCCGCCGTGCGGCGGGCAGCCATACTGGAAGAACTCCAGATAGAACTTGACATCCTCGGCCAGACCCTTTTCCTCGGCCTGCTTCTTCAGCACCTCATAGCGGTGCTCACGCTGTGCGCCGGTGGTGATCTCGACACCGCGCCAGATCAGGTCATAGCCCTGGGGCACACCGTTCTCGTCGCGCATGTGGTAGAATGCGCGCTTCTCGGCGGAGTAATCGGTGATGAACAGGAACTCGTGGCCATAGTGCTTCTTGACCCACTCGTAGCTCAGACGCTCGGCCTCGGTGGTCAGGTCGCCCTTCTCGGAGTCATCGACGGTGTAGCCGAACTCCTCTTCCAGACCCTTGTACAGGTCGGCCAGCTTGACCACGGGGAACGGCGTCTCCGGGACGATGACCTCCTGACCGAAGGCTTCCTGGATCTGCTCGCCGTATGCTTCCTTGACGGCGGCAAGGCCAGCCTTCAGCAGTTCTTCCTCCATCTTCATGACATCGCGGAAGGAGGTGATGTAGCTGAACTCCAGATCGAAGCCGGAGAACTCGGTGGCGTGCTTGTTGGTGTAGCTCTTCTCGGCACGGAAGACGGGGCCGGTCTCAAAGATGCGCTCGAAGCCGGCCGCCATGGCCATCTGCTTGTAGAACTGGGGGCTCTGCGCCAGGTAGGCGTTGCGGTCAAAGTAATCGACCTTGAACACCTCGGAGCCGCTCTCGCTGGCCGCAGCGATCAGCTTGGGGGTGTGGATCTCGATGAAGTTCTGGTCCAGCAGGAACTTGCGCATGGCGTTGACCATGCAGCTCTGGGCCTTGAACATCAGCTGGTTCTCATCGGTGCGCAGATCGACCCAGCGGTAATCAATGCGCTGGTCGATGCTGGAGCGCTCGACGGCCTTCTTCTTCTTGGTCGCAGCGATTTCCTTGCGGACGATGGGCAGTGCGTCCGAAATGCTCTCGATCTCGATGGCAGTGGGGATCATTTCGATGCCGCCCATCTTGACGTAATCGTTCTCCACCACCTTGCCGGTGACGGTGATGACGGAATCCGGGGTCAGCTGGTCGATGGTGTCCACCAGTTCGGGGTGGTCGGCCTTCTCGACAGTGATCTGGAGCTTGCCGGTAATATCTTTCAGCACGATAAAGGCCATGGCTTTGCTGTTGCGCAGGTTCTCGATAAAGCCCTGGACTTTGACCGTATTGCCAATTTCCTTTTGTACCTCGTTGATGTAGGTGCGATTCATGGAAATCCTCCTTCGTATTCTTGTGTACTTTTTTATTATAGCCTTTTTGTGGGAGAAATCAACCCAAAACCCCCATCTTCGTCCGCAACTTCTCCCCGCTGCGGCCCATTTGTTCACGCTTTGCGCTGTCCCTTAGCCTTTTTTCTTTTCGTGCAGGGTGCCGGTGCCGCCCTCGACGACGCCGTCGTGGTCCAGCACGGCGACGATGGTGCCAAAGAAGCACTTCACGTCCATGCCGAAGCTCAGATGCTCCACATAGTAGCCGTCGAGCTTGGCCTTCTCGTCGATCTCCAGCTCATCGCGGCCGTGGATCTGCGCCCAGCCGGTCAGGCCGGGGCGGACATCGTTGGCCCCGTATTTGTCGCGCTCGGCCAGCAGGTCATACTGGTTCCACAGCGCCGGGCGCGGGCCGATGACCGCCATGTCGCCCACGAAGATATTCCACAGCTGGGGCAGCTCATCGAGGCTCGTTTTGCGCAGAAAATGCCCCACCCGCGTGATATACTGGTCCGGGTCCTTGAGCATGTGGGTGGGCATATCATGCGGAGTATCCATGCGCATGGTGCGGAATTTGAGGATGTTGAAATGCTGTTTGTGGATGCCCACCCGCTTCTGTTTGAACAGGATGGGGCCCGGCGAATCCACCTTGATGGCGATGCAGAGGATGAGCAGCAGCGGCGATAACACGATCATGCCGCAAAGCGACAGGATGACCGCCAGCAGCCGCTTGATGCCGTTACGATACATAGAACTTTCTCTCCCTTATTCATTGGTGTGGATGGAACGGTTCTAGTATACCAAGCTCTCCGACATTTTTCAATTCATCGCGCAAGGTTTTCCGGAACACCCGCATCCGGAGTATGGGCAGCCCGCCGCCGGGCAAACGCCGGTTTTGTTGCATTTTTCAGCCGGTTTTCCCCCTTGTTTCGGGCGGCGTTCTGCCGTATCATACCATTGGAATGACGTTGTGCTTTTTTTATCATAAAGGAGGGTCCCATCATGATCCAGAGATTTTCTTTCGGGCATCCCATCCCCACCGGGAGCGTCGAGCAGGTGCTCCCCCTCTGCGGAGGCAGTGTCCCCTTTCTGACCCCGGCCGCCGAAGGCTGGACGTATCGGATGCAGGAAAACTGCGTCGTCTATGGCCTGGGCGAGATGCCCCGCGGGCTGAACAAGCGCGGCTGGCATTACATCGCCAACAACACCGATGAATCGCACCACACCGAGGACAAGCTCTCGTACTATGGTGCGCACAATTTTCTGCTCATCCGGAACGGGGAGGACTGCTTCGGTCTCTTTGTGGATTTCCCCGGAAAAGTCTATTATGACATCGGCTACACCCGGCACGACACGCTGTGCTTCCACACCGAGGAGCCGGACTACGAGCTGTACGTCCTCTCCGGCGGGGACGAGAACGCGCTCTGCAAAGAGTTCCGTGCCCTCATCGGGCGCAGCTACATCCCACCGAAGTGGGCGTTCGGTCTGGCGCAGAGCCGCTGGGGCTACAAGACCGAAGAAGATGTGCGGGAGGTCGCCCGCCAATACAAGGCAAACGGCCTGCCGCTGGATATGATCTGCATGGACATCGACTACATGCAGGGCTACGCCGATTTCACCGTCAACCGGGAGCGTTTCCCCGACCTGAAAAAGCTCTCCGATGAGCTGAAGGCGGAGGGCATCCGGCTGGTGCCCATCATCGACGCGGGGGTCCGCATCGACGATGCCGACGCGACCTGCAAAGAGGGGCTGGAAAAAGGCTACTTCTGCAAAAAGGCCGACGGCACCCCCTTCGTGGCGGCGGTCTGGCCCGGCAAGGCCTACTTTGCCGATTTCCTGCGGCCAGAGGTGCGGGAATGGTTCGGCGGGCGGTACAAGGTTCTGACCGACCTTGGCATCGAGGGCTTCTGGAACGACATGAACGAACCGTCTCTCTTCTACTCGCCGGACCGGCTCCGGGCCTTTCTGGACTCCATGGCCGCTCTGCGCGAAAAAGACAACATCGAGCAGGAGGAATTTTTCAGCCAGGTCGTGGGCGGCGTGATGGGCCTGATGAACAGCCCCGAAGACTATGCCAGCTTCTACCACGAAGTGAACGGCCAGAAGATCCGTCACGACAGGGTGCACAACCTCTACGGCGGCAGCATGACCCGCGCAGCGGGCGAAGCCTTCGCAAAACAGCATCCGGAAAAGCGGATGCTGCTGTACAGCCGTTCCAGCGTGATCGGTTCGCACCGGTACGGCGGCATCTGGCTGGGCGACAACAACGCCTCCTGGGGGCAGCTGCTGGCCAACATCCAGATGATGCCCAGTGTGCAGATGTGCGGCTTTTTGTATGCCGGTGCCGACCTGTGCGGCTTCAGCTCTGACACCACGCCGGACCTTGCCCTGCGCTGGCTGGAATTCGGCCTCCTGACCCCGCTGATGCGCAACCACTCCGCCATCGGGACCCGGATGCAGGAATACTACTGCTTCCCGGAGATGCTGCCCGCCATCCGCCGGATGCTGCACCTGCGCTACGCCCTGCTGCCCTACCTGTACAGCGAATTCATGAAGGCCGCGCTTGAAAATGGTTCCTACTTCCGCCCGCTGGCCTTTGATTACCCCGCCGACCCCGACGCCCGCGAGGTGCAGGACCAGCTCCTGCTCGGCGAAGGGCTGATGGCCGCGCCCATCTACACCCAAAACACCCATGGCCGGATGGTCTATCTGCCGGAGCCCATGAAGATGCTCCGCCTGCGCAGCGTGGACGACTACGACGAGGAAGTCCTCCCCGCCGGGCACCACTACCTGCGCTGTGCGCTGGATGAGGTGCTGCTCTTCCTCCGGCCCGGCTGCATCGTGCCGGTGGCAGCACCGGCCGACAACACCGCCCAGCTGGACGACACGCAGCTGACCCTGTGGAGTTATCTCCCGGACGGAGGCTCTGCCGCCTACCGGATGTACACCGACGACGGCTTCACCACCGACTACGACGCGCCGGAGCACTGGCGGCTCATCCGGAGTTGAGCCGTCCGCACCGGAAACGCAGCCTTTCGGCTCGATTTTATCCAAATTTTCCTTGTAATTTACGTTTTCAGGGACTATAATAAGAAATTGTGCCGCCCTCTCCGGAAGGCGGCGCTTTCTGATGACAAACAACGAATTTTTGATCCCAGCCTGATGCAAGGAGGAAGCGATTCATGGCACAACTGACCCGGACGGGCGATTTGACCAGCGGCCCGCTGCTGAAAAAGATCATCCTGTTTTCCCTGCCGCTGGCAGCATCCAGCATTTTGCAGCTCCTGTTCAATGCTGCAGACGTGGTGGTCGTCGGACGGTTCGCGGGCAGCACCGCGCTGGCCGCTGTCGGCTCGAACGGTGCGCTCATCAACCTGCTGGTCAACCTGTTCGTAGGGCTTTCGCTGGGCGCGAACGTCGTCGCGGCCCGCTGCTTTGGTGCCAAAGACGAGCGCGGGGTGCAGAACACCGTCCAGACTTCTGTCACGCTGGGCCTCGTCAGCGGTGTGCTGCTGGCCTTTGTCGGCTTTTTCGCGGCACGCGGCCTGCTGGAACTGATGTCCTGCCCGGAAGACGTCATTGACCTTTCGACGCTGTATCTGAAGATCTACTTCATCGGGATGCCGATGACCATGCTGTACAACTTCAACGCCTCGCTGCTGCGCGCCGTGGGCGACACCCGCCGCCCGCTGTACTGTCTGGCCGTGTCCGGCGTCATCAATGTGGTGCTGAACCTCGTCTTCGTCATCCTGTTCCAGATGAGCGTGGCGGGCGTGGCGCTGGCCACCATCATCAGCCAGACGGTCTCCGCCCTCATGGTCACTGTCCTGCTCATGAAAGAAGAAGGCCCACTCCACCTCGACCTGCGGCATCTGGGCTTCCACAAGGGGGCGCTGGTGCAGATCCTGAAGATCGGTCTGCCCGCCGGCCTGCAAAGCACCGTGTTCAGCCTTTCCAATGTCGTCATCCAGTCGGCGGTCAATTCCTTCGGCTCCACGATCGTGGCGGGCAACTCGGCTGCTGCCAACATCGAGGGCTTCATCTATACCGGCATGAACGCCTTTGCTCAGGCCGCAGTCACCTTCACCAGCCAGAACGTGGGTGCCCGCCGGTATGACAACCTCGACCGCGTCATGCGGAACTGCCTGCTCTGCGCCGTGGTGGTCGGCATCGTGCTGGGCGGTGGTGCCTACCTTGCCGGTGAGGGGCTGCTCCACTTCTATTCCACCGATGAAACGGTCGTTGCCGCCGGGCTGGCCCGGATGAAGGTCATCTGCACCAGCTACTTCCTCTGCGGCATCATGGACACGCTGGCCAGCTGCCTGCGCGGCCGGGGCTACTCCGTCCTGCCCATGATCGTCAGTCTGGTGGGCAGCTGCCTGCTCCGTCTGGTGTGGATCGCCACCATCTTCCAGCTGTTCCGCTCCACGACCACGCTGTACATCAGCTACCCCATCAGCTGGCTCCTGACCGCTTCCGTCCACCTCGCCTGCCTGCTGGTGGTGCGGCATAAAATGAACAACGCAGGGCAGCCGGTAAAGATCGCGGCTTAAACTCAAAAAAGAACAGGGCTGCGGCAGCTTTCATTCTGGAAAGCGTTCGCAGCAGCCCTGTTTTTTCATATCCTTTTTTCGAGCAGATACCGGTCATAGCCGCCGTACATCTCCCGGCGGGCCGCAATGGTGAAGCCGCAGGCGAGCGCGTTGTTTAAGCTGTACTGATTTTCCGGGCTGACGGTCGCCCCGATGCCCACGATGCCGGGCCGCAGAAG
>ERZ1034976.3118-NODE-3118-length-10739-cov-8.167166_pt1 | contig 10739 bp, 8 predicted proteins | sample MGYA00520623_ERZ1034976 | MGnify/ENA primary metagenome ERZ1034976 (study PRJEB33766, sample SAMN09781774) | gut metagenome | biome: gut microbiome | host: Homo sapiens | place: Madagascar | study: EMG produced TPA metagenomics assembly of the PRJNA485056 data...
AGCCAGCTCTGCTGGATGGCGGCCATCGTTTTGGCCGCCAAGCGCGCTGCCTCGGAACAGCGAGACTTTTTTCGCTGCCTTTTTTGGTCACAAAAAAGGTAGGCCTACCGAAAGAATCCCATTATAAAAGGGGTGTCACCGCATGGTGGTGACACCCCTTTGCTGTTTATTCAAAAAAATCAATGATACACTGGTAATACAGTTCCGCCGCCTGTTCACAGGCGGAGTCGGTGCATAGGGCGGCGCGGTCGGATGCGTTGGTGATGAAGCCCTCCTCCACCAGCACGGCGGGGCAGCCGCAGTCCTCCAAAACCGTAAAGGTCGGGTCGGAACGCACTGTCGTGTCCGATGATTCCGCGACTACGCGGGCGTTGTTGGCGTCAAAATATAAGTACCGCACGCCGTCCCAGCCCCGCAGGGTCAGGCCCAGCTGGTCCCGGAAAGCCGCCGTCACAAGCCGGCCGAACCGCACGCTCTCGGCGTTGGCGGCCAGGGCGGGCGGCGCGGCGTAACATTCCAGCCCGTTGGTTGCGGCGCTGGCATCGCTGTTTAAATGGATGGACAGCAGCAGGTCGGCCCCGGCTGCTTTGGCTGCGGCGGCACGCTCGCTGGGCTTCAGGTAGGTGCTGCCGTCGGCGGTCAGCAGGGGCGCAAAGCGGTCATCCGCCGCCAGTTTCTCGTACAGCAGTTGGGCGGTGCACAGTGTGACGTCGCTCTCCCGCACGCCGTCGGCCTCACTGCCCCAGTCCTCGGCCCCGATGTTGGGGTTGATGCCCCCGTGCCCGGGGTCGATGGCCACCACATACTGCCCCGGCGCGGCGGGCTGGGCGGTCGGCTCCGCTTGCGCGGGCGTATCAGCGGGCGCCGCAACGGGCTGCGGCTCGGCGCTGGCGTGCAGGGGGCTGCCGCCGTACAGCACTATCGCCACGGCCCCGGACACCAGCAGCACAGCCGCCGCATACAGCAGCCGCCGCACCATTTTAGCCCGGCGTTTGCGGCGGCAGCGGCGCTGCATTTCCCGCGTGGGCTGCCTGGTTCGTGCGGTTTTGGTTACCATACCAGATCCCCCCCTTTTGCGTATAGGTGCATTGTACAGGGGGGATGTTACAGGGTTGTGTCAGTTTTGTAACAAGGCTGGCCCTTTTTGCGGAAACCGGTGGGAAATTGTCAGCCTGTGTCGAGCGATTGCTGGGAAAATTAAAATGGCAAATATTGACAGTTTTACCAATGTCTCGTATAATAACTACAGATTGTTGGGCCAGCCGTCACAGACCACCAGCAATGCCAAATATAATGCAAAATTTTTGGGGAATGTAAGAAAATAGAGGAGGAATCTTTATGATTTCTACAGGAATTATTCGCAGTATCGACAGTTTGGGACGTGTTGTACTGCCCAAGGAACTACGCCGCACCTTTGAGATCACCACCGATACGCCGCTGGAGATCATGACCGAGGGCGATGCCATCCTGCTGCGCAAGTACCGCCCCGCCGATGCCTGCGTCCTGTGCGGCCAGGTATCCCCCGGCTCGGTACAGCTGTACGGCAAAACCGTCTGCCCCGCCTGCCAGAGAGCGTTGGCCGAAAAGGAGCAGGGATGACCTACTTTCTTTGAAAAGAAAGTAGGCAAAGAAACTTTCAATAGTTTTACACGCAAAGGGGATATAAGGAAAAGCCATTCACTCTTTTGTAGGGAGTGCTGCTTGCATCGCCCCGCAAGTGCTGCCATACCGGCGGGCCGATGACGAGCATCGGCCTCTACAATTTTCTTCCTGGCATAATACATACAAAAACCGGGCAGGCCCTTTTGGTGTTGGGGTCTGCCCGGCTGCGTTTCGTATGGATGGCTCACTCCGCCGGGTGCAGCGCACGCATGGATTCCTCGGCGTTTTTCACCAGGTTCAACAGGCTTGTCGCGTGGCGGGGGTAGTCCTGGGTCAGGCGCTCGGTGCTTAACGAGAGCGTCGCCGGGTCCAGGCTGTCCTTGCCTCCGTCCTCGCCGGTCAGGGCGGCAGCCAGCTCGGCTTCGGCCACGTGCATGGCGGCGTCGGCATTGCCCTGCCACCGCGCCGCGCCGATACGGAACATGCCCACCGCATTTTTTGGCGATGCATCGTACAAGCGACGGAACACTTTGTACACGGCCAGCATCAAATACTGGCTGATCTGGATGACCAGCTGCTTATCCTTGCTTTCCTGCAGCTTGTCGTACAAAATATCCAGCGAATTTTCGATGAGCTTTTTGTACATTGTGGGCAGCACACTGCCGCGGTAGACGCTGCCGCTGGTGCTGGCGCCGGTTTCCGGCAGGTCGGCCACGCTGATGGTCTGGCCGCTGCGGTCGGCACTGCGGCCCAGCAGGTAATCGCAGCTGACGCCGTAATAATCAGCTACCTGTACCACAAATGCCAGGCTGCACTCCCGGATGCCTTTCTCGTAATGGGACAGCTGCGCCTGGCTGATGCCCAGGTCCGCCGCCGCCTGCTTTTGGGTGATGCCGCGTTCTTTGCGCAGCAGCGCAAGAATACGGTTGAACTCGCTTGCCATATAATTCCTCTTTCACACCGTCATTTGTCGGTGTACATACTACGTGATGTATATTATATCCGCAAAAAAACGCTTTGTAAACCCGTGTTTCGACTGTGTTTTCGGCCCGAAAACAGAGCAGGATTTTTATTTACCCATAATTTGGGCCAGCCCCGCCCCGCCGGGTATAAATATTGTGGGCGAAAAAATACAGCCCGTTATATTCTGCCTATTTTGTAACCAAATTGTAACCATTTGTCGTTGTCAAAAGCGCTATTTTGCGGTATCCTTTTATAATACAGATATAGAAAGTGAGATATTGCTTTGAAATATTACAAACTGCATTTAATCCGGCACGGCCTGACGGAGGGAAACCTGAAAGGCCTGTATATTGGCAGCGGCAGCGACCTGCCCCTGTGTGCGGAGGGCCGCGCCCAGCTGAAAACGCTGAAAAAGGATTTTGGCTACCCGCAGGTGCCGCTGGTGTTTACCAGCCCGATGCTGCGCGCCACCCAGACGGCGGAGATCTTATTCCCCGGTGTGCGGCAGATCGAGCTGCACGATTTGCGGGAGATGGCCTTTGGCAAGTTTGAGGGCAAGCCCCTGCAGCAGTTGGTGAAGGACCCGGAGTTCGCCCAGTGGATGGACCCGACCAGCCGCACGGTGCCCCAGGGTGCCGAGGACCGGCAGATGTTCTTCAACCGCACCTCGGCCATGCTGATGAAGATGTTCGAGTACATGCTCAAGACCCACACCGAGGAGGCCGCCTGCGTGACCCACGGCGGTGTCATCATGAACATGCTGTCTCAGCACGCCCTGCCCTTCCGCAAGCCGGAGGAGTGGATGACCGACCCGGGCGCAGGTTACAGTGTGCGTCTGGACGCCGAAATGTGGATGCGCGACCACCTCGCCGAAGCCTACGACGTCGTCCCCCACGGCTACCTGGATGCCTTTGAGCAGGACGGGGCCGAGGAGTAACGAGGGGTCCTGTACTTTTCTTATAAGAAAAGTACCAAAAGAATTTTTAATTAAAAATGCGTGGTACGGTCGCAGACCGTACCACGCATTTTTGTTTAGAATTTCTTTGGTTCTTTCTTTGTAAAGAAAGAACAGAAAGCCCCCCGTTCAGTCCAGCACAGTGTGGGTATGCAGCTGGCAGCGGAGCATGTTTTCGTAGTAATACAGGTAGATGGACATATCAAAATTTTGTGTATCCATACCGGATAGGTTCACGATTCCCGTATACAGGCCGTCCTCTGCCGGTTCCAGCGCACAGACCTTTGCCTTTGTGGAATTTTCGGCGTTCCACAGATAGAGTTTAGGTCGGCCAAACTGCCACCACTCATGGCCGTGCGGGTCCACACGGACCAGGTACTTGCTGCCGCCCAGCGGTTCAAATTCCACGGTCGGCGGCTGCTGATAGGTATCAAAATGCCCGCAGCTGACCACCACATTTTTGACAGTATCATACACCACCACGTTCATGCCGCGGCCATCATTCGTATATTCGATGCCATCGATCTGGATGCTGGCCTCGCTGCCCTGGTCCCGCCCGGCGCTGACGGCCGTGTAAGGTGTGCCGTCCGGCATGGTTCCCGATGCCTCCAGCCGCTCATAGGCCAGCTGCTCATTGTAGGTCTGCCCATCATAGATTGCCAGATAACCGGACCGGAACTGGTCGGTCAGGTCAGCGGTAAAGCCCAGCGCGTGCAGCGAAGTCTGCATCTCCTCGGTCAGGGCGTTGGTGCCCTCGTCCTTGACGGCGAAGAAATAGGCATAGCCGTCGTCTTTCAGCAGAGACAGATTGTCCAGATACTGCTGGAAATCGCCGATGAGCAGCAGCTGACCCGTGTAGGACAGGCGCGCGAACGCCTTGCCGCGCCGAGGCTGCACCTGCACTTCAAGGTGGCCGTACCCACGGTCATACGCCGTCAGGTCCAGCTGGGCATGGTAGCAGCGGTCGGCCCGCAGCTCGGCATCCACCGTCTGCAGGTTGCCGCCGTTTTCATCGGTGAGTTCCACCCAGACGCGGCGGACAGGCTTTTCCAGCTCGGCAATGCCGCCGATGATGATCTCGGCGTGCCGGGCATCGGCAGGTTCCATTTTGACCGTGCCGTCCTCATAGTTTTCCAGCTGGTTGACCACCGCAAAGGTACGGGTATCCACGCCCGAAAGGTTTTCCACAAAGGTGGATTTGCGGGCGATCTCGGCCGCCAGGGCGGTGGTGCCGTATTCCTCGGCCAGGGTCTGGGTGTCCGAGAACAGGTCGGTGCCAAGGCCCAGCCGCCCGCCGGGAATGGAAACGCCCAAGGCGGCCAGCGTGGTGGGGAAATTATCAAAGGTAGTAAAGGCGCGGGTCTCCTGCACGGATTTTTCCGCAGCCGCGTTGATGTAGGCCATGTAGGTACGGCGGTCATAGTCGGCGCTGACATCCTGGCAGAAGTCCGAGTCCATGGTCAGGTGGTCGCCGGAAATAACGATGGTGGTATCCGCGTAAAAATCCTGCTGCTGGATCCACTGGACAAATTCGGCCACCTGCTTGCTGGAGCAGGCCATAACGTTGGCGTACTGGTTATCGCCGAAGGTATCCCCGCAGAGGTCGCAGACATAGCCGTCCTCGAAGTGGGTATCCACTGTGAGCAGCGTCAGGTTGAAAGGCTCTTCTCCCTGGGATAGCTGCTCCAGCTCGGCGCGGGCATTGGCAAAGAGTTTTTCATCCTCGTACCCCCACCAGACCTTGTAATCCTGGGGGATCTGGCCGTGCTCTTTGGCGTAGTTGTAGTCCTGGATCTCATAGTTGCCGTGCTCAGTAAAATAGAGGGAACGCCCGGCAAAATCGCCCTCAGAGCCGATCATAAATACCTGCTTGTAACCGGCGGCGTCCAGAATGTCCCCCAGGCAGGTGATGCCGGGGAAGAAGCTCTTCTGGGTCGCCATACCGCCGTTGGACACATCGGTGATGCTGCTTTTCAGCGGCAGGCCGGAGGTCTGGGCAAAGAGGGCGCCCATCGTCCAGGTTGCACCGGGCATGACATAGCCGCCGTTGATGCGGCTGCTGTCGCCGGAGAAGCTCTCGTTTTCCAGGGCCAGCGCGGTCAGTTCCGGGATCACATCAGTATCCCCAAAGCCGCCGCCGCTTGCATCGTCGGCATAGGTGGTTTCCATGGATTCAAGATAGATATATACAAGGTTGCGCTTCTTCTCGGGAAATTGCAGCTCTACCCCGGCGGGGTCAACATAGTGATCCTCGATGAAAGTGGAGTCTTCTCCCTGGTTTTGCAGATAGGTCGTTACATCCAGTCGGTTCCAGGCAAAAGCACCGATCGCCACATCCAGAAATGCGGCAAGAAGCACTAGCCCCCACCACAATTTTTTGCTGCGGACTTTCCACAACAGGACGATCAGCAAAACCAGGCCTGCCAGCAGCGGCAGACCGATCTGCAAAACGCCCTGCATGATCAGTTCACTGTTGGTTCCCTCAATAGGTGCATTAAGCTGGTAGACCAGTTCCTCCATGCTCAAATGCGCCCAGGTGGTCATTACCCAGCGAACAGTCGCTGCCCAGGCCACCGTAGCCAGCAGGAACAACGCGGACAGCGCTTTTCCAATCTTTTTCAGTCCGTTTTTCATACGTTTCTCCTGTAACAGCAGAAAGTCCTGTCAACAGAAACCTCCATCAACAGGGCTTTTCGCGTTGCGTTTTTTATTCTGCCGGGGTTTCCTCCGCGTCGCCCGGTTCAGCCGCCGCCAGAATGGCGTTGAGGGCGTCGACGTTGGCCTGGGCGGTGTCGCGGGCGGTGATGAGGTCCTGGTTTTCCGGGTCGGCATCCAGGGCGGCCTGGGCTTCTTCCAGGGCAGCCTGGGCGTCCGGCAGTTCTGCCTGGGCGCGGGCCAGTTCGGTTTCAGCGCTGGCGGCTTCCTGGGCGGCGTTGTAGTCAGCCTCGGCGGCGGCAGCGGCTTCCTCCGAGATGCCGCTTTCCAGCAGGGCCGGTTTGTCCGGCAGGGTCTGGGCGGAGCCGTCGGCGGCGGTCAGGGAGATGCTCTGGCCGTAGTAGCCGCCCCAGATGGCGATGAAGCTCTTGCCCGGACTGACCACCAGGGTCTCGCCCGCCTCGTTGGTGATGGCAAAGGGGCCGGTGGCATCCTCCTTGGTCCAGTTGATGCGCTCCCACGCGCCGCCGTGGAGGTACAGGCCGGTGCCTGCGGTCATATCGTACTGGCGGGTATAGCCGTCGTCCTTGATGCCGCTGGAGGCATAGAACACGAACACGTTGGTGAATCCCACCTGCTGGCCGTTGTCGGCATCCTGCACCGGGCTGCCGTCGCCGTTGGAGAGCGCGTACAGGCCCGTGCCTGTGTCATAGTTCAGGCAATCGATGTCGTCCGGCGAGAAAGTGATGGTCAAGTTCATGCCGCTGCGGTCGGCAGGGTCCACCGCCGGGCGCTCGCCAAACTGGAAAAGCGGCGTGTTATCGCCGTTCAGCGAAACACCGTAGCTGGCCAGGCCGCTGTTGATGAGCTCGGCGGTGGTGTACCAGCAGTTTTCCTCGGCGTAGCCGGCGTTCTGGCGGTCCTGGTCAAAGGCGAAGGCCGTCTTGCCGATGTGATAGCCGTCCAGGTCCTGGTAGGCCAGGGTGTTGAGCAGGTTGCTGGCGTAGATGTTTTTATCGATGTGCACCGGCACGGCGTTGAGGGGCAGGGCCACCTGCAGCAGCAGGTCGCGGGCCGGGCCGACGGGGCCTGCCTTGGCGATGCTGTCCGGGTTGGCGTACAGCGCCATCAGGCTGGCGGTGTTGCCCTCGGTCACGCCCTCCACCAGCACGTCAGCGGAGGCAATGCCCCACTGCGGGGTGCTGCCGGTCATGTTGCGCAGGGTGACGGCCACCGGACGCTTGCCGGTATAGTCAGCGTCGGCCGCACCGGTGAGCGGGTTGGCCGCCGGGGGCGCGGGGGTCGGCTCCGGGGTAGCTTCCGGTTCGGAAGCCGCTGAATCCGACGATGCATCGTCGGAAGATGCGGCATTATTGGCACAGCCGCCCAGCAGCAGCGATGCCAGCAGGGCAGCAGACAGGCTGAGTGCCTGGAATCTTCTCATATACTTTCCTCTCTGATGGTTTTAGTTTGTAGATGCGGAGAAAGCCTCCCTCCCAGAGGGGGCCTTTCGCAGTGTGCCTACAATACTTCAAAAAGGGACAGCGCTTCCCCGCCGCCTGGGCGGGCTGCGCTGTCCCTGGAGTGCGTGGGTTATTCGGCAGGGGTCTCTTCGCCGTCGGCGGAAGGCTCAACGTGCTCCTCGCCGCCGGTGGTATCCCCGGTGGTTTCTTCGCTGCCGGTGGTGTCCTCGGTGTTGCTCTCGCCGGAGGTGGTGTCCTCGGCCTCGCCGGCGCCGGTGGCATTGTTGGTCAGGTCGTCGGTGGACATGCCCAGGGTGTCGCCGGCCTTGGCGTCATCCTCCACATAGCTGCGCTCGTAGGTCACGGTGGTGGCACTGCTCAGGTCAACGCCGTCCAGCTTGCTGTGCACGAAGTTGCCGGCAAAGTCCACATCGGTCACGGCCACGTAGCTCTTGCCGGTGTTGATCTCCACAGGGGTGTCGCTGCACTGGCCGTCCTCGGTCAGGTAGTACAGGCGCAGGGCCTCCAGCGGGGTGCCCTTCTGCCAGTAGATCTTCTCGCACTTGCCGCCGTAGCAGTAGTAGCCGATGCCGCCCCAGGCGTACTCCGCATACTGCAGGTCCTTGGCCTCGTGGCCGGGGTAGGTGTGGATGTCGGTGTACAGCACGATGACGTTGGGGAAGGTCAGCACCTTGTTATCGGCGGCTTCATCCACGGTATCACGCCACTGGCCGTCGGAGTAGTTCTGCTGCATCTTGTAGGTGTTGGAAGCAGAATCATAGATGAAGCGGGTCTTGTAGGACTGGCTGTGGACGATCTCGACATACTCGCCGTCACCGACCACGGGGCCGTACTTATCGGTGTAAGCGCTGTCGATGCTGTTGGACAGGTCGCGGGTGGTGCCCAGGCGGTAGTCCACAAAGTTGAAGAAGGTGGAGTTGTAGGTCTTGTTCATGTCCACCTTGTTGTTGTCGATGTACTCCTGGATGTTGTCGGAGTTGGTGTACATCGTGTGCTCCAGCGCCAGGGTGCCGTTGTTGTAGCTCTTGCCGGCCCAGTTGACGCGGCCGTAGTCGCGGTAGCCGTTGGCGCCGTCGTTGTTGTTCAGGTTGCCGTAGCTGAAGTCGATGGCATACTGCTGCATGACAACGGACTGGCCCTCGTGGATATACAGGGCCTGCCAGGGCAGGATGAGGCGGAAGAACTGGTCACGGCCGGAGCGGACAGGGCCGATCTCACCGATGGTCTTGTAGTCGGTGAACACAGGCATAAAGCGGGTGATGCCGCCCTCGACCTTGATCTCAAAGAGGATGTCCGCCTTGGACAGGCCGCGCTGGGGGCGGGCTGCCACGATGTTGTTGACCATCACGGAGGTGATGCGCTGGCCTTCGGGGTAATCAGCACCCTTGGGCTCGCCGGTCAGCACGTTGGCTTCGTAGGGCGGCAGGGTCGGCTCCGGGGTAGCCTCCGGCCCGGCAGAGGATGTTGCCGTGGAGGCGGGGGTGGAGATGGTGTCATCCGATTTTTTGCAGGCCGCCAGCAGCACGCACAGCGACAGCAGCGCCGTCAGGACTAAGAGCTTGCGTTTCATTCACAGTTCCCCTTTTCGGTTTTGTAGTTACTTATTATTGTATCCGTTTTGTTACCGTTTGTAAAGCCGGGCGGCAAGATTTTACAAATATAAGGTTCAGCCGCCCAGCCGGGTCTGCTGCCAGTAGTCGCCCATGCTGCTGCCGGGCTTGCCAGTGCACTCGTCGCTGAGGTAGTCCCCCAGGCCGACGGCGGCGGGGTCCCAGGCGAGGGCCTGGGCCTCGGTCTTGTACTCCACCTCGGCATACCAGAACGCCGTGGGCAGGCCCTTGTCCACGCAGTTGACTTCCAGGGTCAGGCCGTCGGGCAGCCGATAGCTGCGGCGTTCCTTTTTAATAAGGGGCTTGCCGATGAGGTGCTCCAGTCTGGCGAACAGGTCTGCATCGATTTCGGTTTCAATTTCCTCGCGGCTTAAAGTGCCCGCACCCTTAAAGCAAAGCACCAGCGCAGTGCGGCCGCCCTGCAATGCCTCGCGGCGGATGCGCACCGTGGGGCGCACGCTGATATAGCCCTGGTCCATCTGATAAGTCTCGGTCAGCGGAAAGCTTTTCTCATCCGGCCAGTTTGTGACCATCCATTTGCGTTCGATTTCCATGGGGACCCCTCCTTATTATAGTAAGAGTATACCACAATTCGTCCCCCGCGCACAGTTCACAAAACATCCAGTTTTCCACTTAAAGTCGTTTCTGTTTTCGTCACATCGCCAGTTGCAATTTAGCGATGCACAACGTATAATAAAGGCATAACAGCAAGGGCGCTGCGAATGTGTTTTCGCAGCGTCCTTTTTCTGTAATTAGGTACATAAAGGAGTAAGAAGTATGGCAGCAACCGTTATGGAACTTTACGGCAGCAAAGTTTTCAACGAGCATGAGATGCGTGAGCGTCTGCCCAGCTCTACCTACAAAAGCCTGAAGGCGACGATCGAGAAGGGCCAGCCCCTGGACCTGGAGGTCGCCAACGTCGTGGCCAGCGTGATGAAGCGCTGGGCGATCGAGCAGGGCGCCACCCATTACACCCACTGGTTCCAGCCGTTGACCGGCATCACCAGTGAGAAGCACGACGGCTTTGTCAGCCCCCAGCCGGATGGCACCGCCATCATGGAGTTCTCCGGCAAGGAGCTCATCAAGGGCGAGCCGGATGCTTCCTCCTTCCCCTCCGGCGGCCTGCGCGCCACCGCTGAGGCCCGCGGCTACACTGCCTGGGACCCCACCAGCTACGCTTTCGTAAAGGACGACACGCTGTGCATCCCCACCGCGTTCTGCTCCTACACCGGCGAGGCACTGGACAAGAAGACCCCGCTGCTGCGCTCGATGCAGGCCATCTCCGACCAGGCCTGCCAGGTGCTGCATCTGTTCGGCAAGGACGTGCCCCGCGTGGCTACCACCGTCGGCCCCGAGCAGGAGTACTTCCTCATCAAGAAAGAGGACTACGACAAGCGCCTTGACCTGGTGCTGACCGGCCGCACGCTGTTCGGCTCTGCCCCGTCCAAGGGCCAGGAGCTGGAGGAGCAC
>ERZ1034976.3119-NODE-3119-length-10736-cov-16.226758_pt1 | contig 10736 bp, 10 predicted proteins | sample MGYA00520623_ERZ1034976 | MGnify/ENA primary metagenome ERZ1034976 (study PRJEB33766, sample SAMN09781774) | gut metagenome | biome: gut microbiome | host: Homo sapiens | place: Madagascar | study: EMG produced TPA metagenomics assembly of the PRJNA485056 data...
AAACCTACCTACATGTTCCAGCTCGACTTCGACCATGTGAAGAAGGAAGATATGGAGCAGCTTATCCAACTGGTGAGAGGCGACAGTCATACGATGGTAGAGTATATCACCGTGAGCGGCAGGGGATTCAGAGTATTCTGCGCCTACCGCCCTGTGGATGACGACGACATCAGCGTGCTGGAACTCTTTGATGCCGTACTGCAGAAGGCGATGGCTTACTACACCCAGCTCCTGGGTATGGCTCCCGACAAGCAGTGTGTCGACATCACCCGATGCGCCGGTCTTGCCTACGACCCGGATGCCTATTTCCGTTGGGATGCCGAACCTTTTGCCTTGGGACCGAAGGACCTGAAGCCCCTCTACACGAAGAAGGCGTTGCAGGCGAAGTATTCTGCCAGGCGAAACGCCAAGGGCGGCAAACGAAGCAGCAAGGCGAAAGAGGAGGCGAAGTCAAGCGACAAGGGTGCGCCTACCATCGAGGAGGCGGCTTCCCACATCAAGGAACTGCTCGACCTGTGGGGCTATCGATTCGAGCCTGAGCATCACAACGAGTACGTATGGCACTTTGCCGACATCTGCATCTACTATGGCATCCCGCTGGAAGAAGTTCTGACCTACGCCGACCGTGAGTTTGGCACCAGCTACCAGGATACGGCTTCCGTCGTCAAGTCTCGCTACAAGCATCTGCATAAGTTTGGCATCTGGCATTTCTATCGCCAGGGCGAGGGGCGCAGCGGCAAGCCATCGGTAAGGAGCATCAAGCAGTGGCTACTCACCCGCTATCTGTTCCGCCTAAACGTGCTGACGGGATTTTACGAGGTGGAGAGCCGCTTCGTTTTAGACGGCAAGTATCCAGACTGGATCCGCATCGATGACAACATCGAAAACTCCATCTGGAGTGAGATGGACGAGTCGGGACTGCATCTCCCGGAGAAGACCTTGCACAACATCATCAACAGCGACTTCAGCGAGCCGTTCGACCCCTTGGACGATTACCTGCGCAGTCTGCCGAAATGGAAGAAGGGAGAGGATCCCGACTACATCGACCAGCTAGCCGACCGCATCGACGTAGAGAACCTGCCCGCCAACGAGCATACGCAGAGCCTCTTCCGCTATTTCTTCAAGAAGTGGCTGGTAGCGATGGTGGTGGCGTGGGTAACGCTGAAGGTGGTGAACCAGATGATACTCATCTTCGTGGGCAAGGGCGGCATCTTCAAGACCACGTTCTTCCACATGCTGTTGCCCCCACAGTTGCGCCAGTACTTCCTCAACGACTCGACGGGAGCCTATACCGACAAGGACTTCATGGAGGCTTTCAGCAGCAAGGCTCTGCTCTGTCTCGACGAGTTTGAGATGATATTCGGCAAGAACCTGAGCGCCTTCAAGAGCAACATGACCAAGGTGACATTCTCCATCCGCCGACCTTACGACAAGTACCGTTCGGAGATGCCCCACCGTGGATCGCTCTGCGGTACCACCAACAACCAGCAGTTCATCACCGACGAGGAGAACCGCCGCTACTGTCCTTGGCTGGTAAAGAGCATCGAGAGTCCGATAGAGCACCCGATAGACTACGACCACGTGTTTGCCGAGGCAGTAGCACTGGGTCAGGAGGTGATGAGCCATCCTAAGGGCGAGCCCCAGGAGTGGACATACTGGCTGACGAGGGACGACATCGAGCTGATGCGCAGCCACAACCGCCTCTTCATGGTAGCCAACTATGCCGAGGAGCAGATACTCCGTTACTACCGGGTGCCGGAGCCTGATACACCGATACAGTTCATCAAGTTCCGCTACAGTGCCGAGATACTGGAGAGGATAGGTGTCAACCCTGCCCTTCGCCAGAACCTGAACAACCAGAACATCGGTAACGTGATGAAGCGTCTTGGATTCAAGAAGATTCACAAGAAGAACGGCAACGGCTGGGCTGTGATAGAGAAGGAAGGTAGCGAAATCAACAACGATGCGTGCATCGATCCCAACGATACCGTGGAGGATTAAGTATCTTGGTTACGAGTGCTAAGTATCATGGTTACGAAGCATAACCCTAATAGATATTCTCTGCATGTGAATTACTTATTGGGTTTACTGAACACGAATTGCACGAATTAAACGAATAAGTTGCTTCAGAATGAAAGATTCGTGAGATTCGAGAGATTCGTGTTCAACATTTAACATTCAACATTATAATTACCGTCTATGGATTTACGAAGTTACACCAAGCAGGAGTTAGCCCTGCTCTATTTTCCGGATTCCGACCCGGACGTGGCAAGAGCCCATCTGATGAGATGGATAGTAAGATGCACCCAGCTCTATGAGCAGCTGCTGAAGAGTGGATACACCAAGAACAGCAAGGAGTTCAATCCCCTGCAAGTATCCTATATTTTCTTCCATTTGGGAGAGCCCTGATATTTATCAGTGATAATCGTTGAGTATCGTGGAGCAACATTGAGCATCGGTGAGTTGGGAATGAGAAATGTTGTATCTTTGCATTGTGATTCAGAAAGAAGAACATTAACCATTAACACTTAAAAACTATGTTGCTTTACGTACTAAAACTAAATCAGAACGCCAAGATGCCAGAGGCATACGGCAAGTACTACGCCTATCCAGTCATCACTCAGACGGTAGACATCGACGGCCTGGCCGGACACATGGCTAGCCACAACACTCCTTTCTCCAAGGGAGCCATCAAGGGCATGATTACCGATATGGTATCGTGCATCAAGGAACTCACCTTGCAGGGTATCGCAGTGAAGATCGACGACCTCGCCATCTTTTCCATCGGCATCCGCAACAAGGAGGGAGCTGCCTCGGAGAAGGAGTTCACCATCGCCAAGAACATCGACGGCTTCCGTCTCCGTGCTCGTGGCACCGGTGAGTTCAGCGCCAAGACCATCAACCTCGATGCTACGCTGAAGAAGGCCACTGCTCTGTTAGGAGATGGCACCACCACGGATACCAACCCAGATACCGGAAAGGATACCACTGGAGGTGACAACACCAGTCAGGGTGGTAGCGAAACCCCTGGTGGAGACAACACCGAGCAGGGCGGTAGCGGAACCACTGGAGACGGAAATTTAGGCTTGTAGTAGTCCTAGCCTCCTAGCATCTGAAACAAGAGAAAGCGCATCGGCAGGATGCAGTCCGGAGTAATCCGAGGGCACATCAGGAATGAGTTCATCACTCAACATTGTCAAATCATCGCCCTGAACGGATACTTGCTCATCCTGCCCGCTTCCTTCTTGGTCTCCCCACACTAATCACTAAACATTAATCACTAATCATCATGAAAGTAAACTGGAAATCCGTCATCAATTTCGTCATCACTGTCCTCACCGCCGTCCTCAGCACCTTCTGCATGCAGAGCTGCAAGTGATAGCGTCTGAACACGAATTACACGAATCGAACGAATCATATCTGTTCAAAGCACTTATTCGAGCTATTCGAGATATTCGTGTTCAGTTAAATCAAAACACTTTGCGTTCGTATTCCAATCCGTCAGAGTGGCCAAAATTATAGAGAATACCGAGTTTAAAACCTGTAGCTTTGAGATAATTATATACTTGACTTCGATGGGAATCATTGAGTTCTGAAACAGCTTTCAGTTCAATAATAATGTCACCATAACAGACAAAATCAGCTCGATAAGTCTGCTTTAGTTCATGTCCATCATAGAAGACTTTAAGTTCTTTCTCACGTTCAAAGGGGATGCCTCGCTTAGCAAATTCAATAGCCAAGGCTTCCTGATAAACGGCTTCAAGGAATCCTGAGCCCAATACATTATATACATGCATTGCAGCCCCAGTGATGTTATATGATTCTTTACTACGGTATATCATAATCTCTATATATATTTTTTTTGAACACGAATTACACGAATCGAACGAATACATCCTGTTCAAGCACGGAAAATTCGTGTCATTCGAGAAATTCGTGTCATTCGAGAAATTCGTGTTCAGTTAAACCCTTTAAAATCCATAGAATCCAATGAAGAATCCAAGAAAAATCAATCTGATCGTGGTACATTGCAGTGCCACACGTGTTAACCAGGACTTCCCGGTAGAAGCCTTGGAAGCCTGCCACAAGGCAAGAGGCTTCAAGAGCATCGGCTACCACTATTACATTACGAAGGATGGCGTGGTCTATCCCTGCCGTCCAGAAACCGAGGTGGGGGCTCACGCCCGCCACTACAACGCCCACAGCATCGGAATCTGCTACGAGGGTGGTCTCGACGAGAAAGGCAAGCCTGCCGACACTCGCACTCCAGCCCAGAAGGAATCTCTGGAAGACCTCCTCTACAGTCTCGCCCTCGACTATCCCGATGCCGAGATCCTAGGCCATCGCGACCTGCCCTGGGTTCGCAAGAGCTGTCCTTGCTTCGATGTCAAGGAATGGCTGAAGGAAATCGACTTCCATCTCTAGAAAATGCTCCTCATCTGAAAACAGATGGGGAGTTTTTTCGTATCCCTCCGTCTCCCTTTAGCCAAAGGGAGAGTTTTCTAAAATCATCCCGTCCTTCTTTACCATTAAAGAAGGCTCCACCTTTCTCGCCAAGCCTCTCTTCCCTCAGGGACGAGAGGATGTAACCGCCCTCCGGTGCTCGGAACCGCTACGCTATAAGGTTGGCGGACCATCAAAGGTCTCGCCAAATTGTGCGGGATGGGACCGCCTGAATTGTTCCTCATTGCAGTATCGCTCTGCACTTGTCGTCGCTCGAATGAGGAATATTGTTTTTATTCTACTTTTGACAGGATTACCTCTGGGGAGGTACCCATCAGGGTTATGGCGGAAATCTTATGACCGCCATTGGCATTTAATGAATGACCACAATGATAGAGGCTGTCATCTATGATAAGCCAGCGATAATGAGACTCATTACGCCATTTTCTAATATCTATATGATTATCGGGGAATAGGCGGTCATGCTCATCCATGAGACGTTGCATTCCTTGACCTATACCTACAGTATAAACTGTCGCTGAAACTTCCGGTTTACGAACATCTAACACACTCAGGGTTAGCGATGAAACATAGCCATCTATGATGATTACTCTATGCTTTGCAGAACGAACAAGGTTCTCCAAAGCAACTCTTGCAGTATAGAAATCACCTTCGAAGAAGACCATCTCTGCAGGAGGGGTGGAAGTCCGAATAAAGAAATCAAGCTGCTGTTGCTGCTTAGCCTGGACATCCTCAATATGGGTCATACGCTTGTCCATATTCTCCTGTAGGGCTATCAAGTGACGATTCACGGAATAACCTTGAAGAAGGTAGTCACGTAAAACAACATTCGCCCAACGTCGGAATTGAATGCCTCTATTAGACTTGACACGATAACCAACAGATAGAACAACGTCAAGGCTATAAAACTCAACTTGTCTAGTAACCAAACGTCCACCTTCTTTTTGAACTATCGCAAATTTTGCGACAGTTGGATTTTTACTATTTTCAATTGTCGCAAAATTTGCGCCTGTTGGGTCAGAAGTTAGCTCTTCATGAAGAGCATTGTTGATATGCTTACCTATAGTCTTGATATCACGACCAAATAATTGCGCCATTTATTGACGATTGAGCCAAACTGTATCATGCTCTAGTTTTACCTCAAGCTTAATACTTTCGTCTGGTTGATAGAGTACTATCTGAGAGTCATCAGTAGTTGCCTGTATTTTGTTATTGTCGTTTGCCATAATCATACATTTTATGTAAGCATCCAACCCCTATGGCAATACAACTCCATCCCCAGTGTTTACAGAGGATACAGGGTATTTTAAGAAATTGGACTTTTCTGATTTTTAAACAGGTTTAACTAAAAGTGCCTCTGTCATCAAGGCATAATCCCTTCTTCCAGCTACAATCATGTCAAAGAATCCCCTGAAGAAATCCAGTGGAGCCATTAGCTTGCTGGATTCAACGAAAGTAAGGTAGGTCGCAGTGACTATAGCACCCTGGATTCGAAAAATTGATTTACCGAAATGCCTACTGAGACCGCCTCCACTTTATAGCGTTGCCACGGGCTCTCAAGATCTTTACTACTTATTGCCATATTTCTAACATTTAATATTTAACATGGCGCAAAGGTAGAAACTTAAAAGCACAAGGAGAGTCATTTTGTATAAAATATTTCAGCACTTATGAGCCTATTTTTAAACTTTCAGATTGATAGTGTTCTGACTTTTTTTAAGTGAACTCAGTTGCTTAACATAATACTATGGCAAAAGCCAAAGTAGAAAAAGAAGAACAACTCTATAATATTTTCTTCCTATCGAAAGATAGGGGTATGCCAGTATCATCTTTAAAGCGTACTCGATAATTTATTTGCGAAGATTTAATTTTAGGATAACCAGGACGGAAGCAAATGAAGGCCTCTACATTCGACCTATAAGACTTTATGTTTTTGCGCTGATGTATGTAGCGCTGATTAAACACTTCTATCGTTGCCTTTAATTGCTCCATTGCCTTCAGCAATTCTTCCTCACCGTCATATTGCAATCACTTGTTGCGTTTGCCTTGAACTCAATAAATCCAATATAGGCATCATTTACAATTATACAATCGCACTTTCTTACATCATGGCTTTTAATAAGACCATTGTCCACCTGCAACAAAGCAAAAGGCACAGTAGTAGGATTTTCTATCGAAAAATACTTCTGAGCTGCATCCTCACACTGCCCGAAAGTAGCAGACACAAAACCACTGATTCTTTGACTTTCAGAATCCACAATATGTTCGTCCTTATTGGATTCCTGAATATAATTAACTACTTCCTGAGAAGACAAGGAGAACACCTGAGGCAGTTCCAGGTCATTAAGATAGGTTGGTATCATCATGTTATTGTTTATTAGTACAAATGATATAACTTCTCAAAGACCTCAGCATTATAATCAGAGGCTGAATCCAACTCGTTCTCACTTATCAATCCAGTCTTCTCATCTATTATCGAGTGACAAGTGCCATTCGAAACCGTATATGCGGTGAATTCAGCTGCGGGAATTGTACTTCCAGCGGAAATCACCTCGTCTATAGCATTCTTCTCAACACCTGCCTCCAATAACTTATTGGCAAACAACAATATATTTGCCGCCGCCAACACATATGGACTATGAGTGGTCATAAATACAGTAGACGAATGTTCACCATTGCACAGAGCGACAATGTCATTAAAAAGATCTACTTGCGTCTTAGGGAACAAATTCTGTTCAGGTTCCTCTAACACAAAGGAAATGCCATTAGGAATCACCAACCGAGTATAGAGAGACTTCATTTCTTCTATCTGTGCAATAGCAGCCTCATCATTTTCTTCTGACTTTTTCTTTATCAACTCGATATATACCGACTTATAATCGTTTTTTTTCATCTCATCTCCGTAATATTTTTTTGTAATTAGCTCCGTAATAGCCCATGCGAGTTTAGTTTGCTTTTGCTGCTGCTCGTATGAAATTTCCGTTCCATAATTATTTAGATAGCCAGAAGTAAGATAATGCATGAGCACTATCATTGGAACGAGAGACTGCATTCCACTCGAAGCATCATACAATGGGATATTATAAGTCACCCCATTCTCATGGGACAGCATATCCTTACGGTCTTTCGCCGTATTATCATGATAGTATTGCATACCAAGATTAAGGATTGGCATTTTATGACCAGAATCAAAGTTTCTGTTTGTATCAAGCCAATCAAAAAGAAAACTTCGAAAATTAGTCGGCTCCAAATCTCTTTTCTCTATATCCTTCATCGTAATGATATTTCTATCGGATGGCACATAAGAGATTTTAATACGATTATAGGCAAGTTCATCTTTGAATGTCATACTAAAATTTCCTTTGTCATATACGATATGTATATATGGAGACTCATAGTCTATGACAGAACGTTCTGAATGGATATAGTTGTGCATACGATGAAAATCTTCTACCAAAGCCTTGAATGCACTTCCATCCGCAACAACATGCTCCGACAGATTGGTACAAGCCTCTTTCTCTAACCACATACATGTGCTTAGAATCTTGGCAATTGTACTTTTGCCATTGCTCTGTGGTCCTATAAGAATACAAAAACGCTTGAACTCTATAATTGCTGTCTTTGTAATCGGTCCAACATCCGTTATCTTTAATCGTCTCATTGCTCTTATTATTTTCTTATTTTTGACTAAGTTACAAATTTATTCGCAAATATCAAAGTCTTTAGGGTATTTCAACTCTATTGACAGTGTTCTGTACTCAAAACATAAATTACTCCAGCACAATTACAATATCGGTAAGCGGTCACTTTAGGTACGTTAAGCCATAATGAGCGAGTAAGTCTACCAATTTGTCCTTTGCCGTTTTCTTGATCCTGCGGAACAAACATTGAGACATAGTACTTGCTTTCTTCGTTTATGTTCATTTTGCCCCAAATTTAAAATTCGGGGCAAAGGTATATATTTTTATTAACGTACGCAAGACGGCCTAAAGTGACTGCTTACCCATTTTTTTTCGACTCCCCTGTCCCCCTCTTGCGAAGAGGGGGTCCTTACCCTATACCCAAGCCCTAAATCCCTACCATAGGGATTAGGGATGTAACCGCCCTCCGGTGCTCAGAACCGCTACGCTATAAGGTTGGCGGGGCATCAAAGCCCTCGCCAGGTTGTGCGGGATGGGAACGCAGGGGGATAGTTTATCATACCTTTGCTTCAGGCGATGCCGGGACTTTGTGGAGCAGGACGTGACGCTGGAGTAATTTTCGCCATACCAGGAGACGGGTGCCTTGCCACATCTCTACTGCTGCAGAGGTGAGGGAGGTGAAAAGGGATGAACGCTGAACGAAGAAGGCATTGACTCTTCTGCCTAACTCTTCCCTATCTTCCGTGTATGTGATGCCGGTATCAATAGAAAAACCGCCGATGCCGCTGATCTTCTCAAACTGATACTCTCCTTGCGTCAGCAATTGCAACAGACGGGGATATTTCTTCGACTCCAGATCGGCATGGAACCTTTCACGCTCTTCTTGACTCTGCGATACATAATAATCATAGAAACCTCCCCATGAGCAGATTGCCTTGACCGTGCCTGCCTCTGTTCTCAACAACGCAAAATGGGCGTAATACTCATAGTCTTCATCGATGGTCTGTTCTTTCTTGCCTGTCCCGTTGTTTCCTGACTGGAAAAGATTACGGAGATTGCATCGGAGTATCAGTTCTGTGATGCCGTTATGGTACAGCACGGCATAGTCCTGTTCTTCCGGTATGATGACTCCTGACGTTGGGGTGAGGAAGGGACGGAGGATTGCATCCGGTATCAGTTCATCCAACCACTGACGGAGAGCGTTTTCACCTGCCTGAAAGTAATCGGAGAGGATACGGAAGTTTTTCCGCATCGTATCGTCAAGCTGGGCCAGGACCTTCTGCTGCTGTTCGATGATCTTCTCTTCCTTCCTGCTGTTATAGTCTGAATCAGACATGTTCCTACTGCGAGGGAATGTCAATTTCTTCTGATAGTCCATGAAAAGATTGCGCAAGGCGGCATAGGCATTATCGGATGGATTCTTTGCCTGCCAATATCCTATCATCTGGTCGAGTGCACGCCAGGCTCCCATTGCTTCTGCCTTTGGTCCCTTCGTTGCCTCATGCTCTACCAGCATATCGTATTGACGGATATTGGAGATGTTGAGGCAACGATTGTTGCCGAAACGTACCAGGAGATGGCGGTCTTTCTTGCCTTTGTGCTTGACTTGCTTGACCACGCCAACCCAACCAGCCAGCGGACCGCTATAGATGCGGATTGTATCATTTACCTGTGCCAGGTCATCATATCGCTTGTCGATGATACTCAGTCCCTCTATCCCATCTGCTATCTTATCACTGTAATAGATGAACCGCTCCATATCCTCATTGGGGATGGTGGCGTTTTTAATGATACCTTCCTGATTCAGTTCCTTCACGTCCCTGCAAAGAAGATGGGCACTTGAGACTAGCTTACTCTTCCGCATTTCACCTGTTTCCAAATCACGAACGGTACTTTCATAAACGAAATAACCCCAATGGGAAAGTATCTTTTTCAGAACTTGCGGATTGTCTGCCTTGACGAATACCATTCCATATATCAGCGGCTTCAGACGGAAGCGTTCTCCCCCATTGGCATTCTGATACTTGGTGCGGCACTTGGGCAGATAGACCTGCCTGATAATGCCCGGATAGGTCTCTTCAAGGAATTCCTTCGTTTTCTGTTCCTGAAATTTGTCGGTATTTACTATAAACCACATGGTTAAGTGAAGAGTTATAAGTGAAGAGTGAAGAACGAAGAGTGAAGAATTAGGGGGTGATTATAAAGGATTTACAGCCTTTAGAAGCTGTTGACTGCTGGATACATCTCGGTTTCTCCTGGAAAGAATTCTCTTCCCGGATTATTTAATTTGTGATATGTACCACAGCATTGAAAAACCAATAGACTAACTTCCACTAATCTTCAATACTATTATGTCTTTCAGCCTTCCACATGCATGATGCAAAGAGCCCCTTGTCTAACAAACTATTTGTCATAAACGTTGTGCTTAAATGAAAGCCATATTAAGTTCTTAAATCATCTCATTCATCAAAATCTCTACGTAAGAGATATAATAGACTTTGCAAAAATACAGAAAATGTTGTTAAAAAACGAATTATGCGTGTTAAAAAACCTTTTTTATTCAAGTTTTTCTACTTTTCCTTAACTCCGCAACACTATAATTTAACTTTATTTATAAGTTCCTGAGCAACA
>ERZ1034976.3120-NODE-3120-length-10734-cov-49.948684_pt1 | contig 10734 bp, 8 predicted proteins | sample MGYA00520623_ERZ1034976 | MGnify/ENA primary metagenome ERZ1034976 (study PRJEB33766, sample SAMN09781774) | gut metagenome | biome: gut microbiome | host: Homo sapiens | place: Madagascar | study: EMG produced TPA metagenomics assembly of the PRJNA485056 data...
CAGAAAACCAAGCAGGATCAGTATGACAATATACAGAATACATTTCTTTTTATCTATCTCAATTCTTCGATAGGTTCTGGTGTAATCAATTATTTTCTTTTCTTTCATAGACTCCTCCTTTTGTTTCGCTTCGCTACGCAACTCATAACCGGGATCCTTCCAGATTTTTTACATTCCCTCCCCATAAATTACAGCACTGCAACCTTTCTGTTTTTTGCTCTGATACATTGCCCTGTCGGCCTTTCTGTATAGCTGATCAAAAGAAACCTCTTCATATCCATCATAAAAACACGCACCAAGACTTATTTCTATGCTCTTTCCCTGCATTTCTATGACATCGATCTGTCGGATATTTTCAAAAAGTCGTTCAAAAAATTTCTCAGCTGCTGTTCGTTCCAACATTTTCGGCATAAATGTTGCGAACTCATCACCTCCAAGCCGCAAAACCACATCACTGTCACGACATGTTTTCTGTAATTTCTCCGCAACGGCTACAATTACCTTATCTCCTACAGCATGCCCATATGTATCATTGATGGATTTAAATTTATCACAGTCGATCAGGCAAAGCGTTCCTCCTGTTTTTTCCTTTAAAAGTTCAGTAATCCTTTTTTCTCCGCTTCCACGATTACATAATCCTGTCATAAGATCTGTCCGTGCCAGATAAATCAGTCTGTTCTCACGCTTTTTTTCTTCTTCTATACACTCCATACAGAAAAGCACATGCAGAAGTCTTCCATTTTCATCGTAGTCTACAGGAATAAATCTGCTTCGGCACCAACCTGATATCTTATCTATAAATTCATGTGTTATGCTGTTTTCTCCAAGAAGCCGTTTTTCCAGCGTACTGATATCTACAAACTCCAGTGATTCCTGAAGTTGTGACTCTATACACATTTTCTCAATCATATCATTGATATGTCCGCAAAAATCATCCCTGATTTCATATTCTCCCATTTTTTTGAAATCTTTTCCCAAACATTCCACGATCTGATCTGTCATTTTTACAATATGATATCTTTTTGTCTGCACATCAACCAAATGCATCGATGTGTAGATTTTCGAGAGGGATGAATAACTGCTGAGCTTTGCCTCTTTATTTGACTTTATAAATGAATTCCGCAATTTCAGAAATGAAATAAGAAGCGTTCCTATCATATCCAAAAAAGTAACAAGTCCTCTGTAATCACTCTTTGGAGGATTGTCCACACCAAAAAAACCACTTATCTCATCTTTATAATATAGAGGGCATACCACCACATTTGTCACATTCTGCGCTTTTAACATATCATACGATACGCGATGTTCTTCTTTGATATCTTCTATATCAGTGATACTGATACTTTCGCCTTTGGAAAACGTATCATACCACCACTTTATTACGTCCATATCGACATTCTGCAATCTGTCTATCTCAGGAATTACTCCCTCCGCACACCACTCATACGTATTGTCTGTGCTATGACTTTCTTTACAATCCTCAAAAATATATATTCTGTCAGAACCGATATGTCTTCCGAAAAAGCGGATAAATTCATTGATCTGCTCGTCAGGTGTATGGTAATTGAGCGCAGATCTAAGCGCTTCATTTATGACCAGTTCATACTTTATGATTGTCTTCATGTTGTTTTCCACCTGAATATCTTTCTTATCTTATTTTTTACCTTCAAACCAGATGGAAAGGCCTTCTTTTATTTTCTGCTCTTCCACAGGTTTCATAAAAAATAATCTATCCTCAGTTTGTAGCCGCCCAGTGAAAGCACGTTCCCAGAAAGACAAGAGGCACCCGACTCAGAATCGGGTGCCTCATTTTGTCATGCAAAGTTTTCCTGAATGAGCTTTCCCCAAGGGAGCAGCTGGTCGAGATGCTCCGGGTGGGTCTGGATCTTCATGTCAGATAGATTCTCAAAAAGGAACTGGATATAATCTCTGGGCGCAAGGTTGGTTGCCTTTGCTGTTTCCACAATGCTGAAGATGCAGTAGAGTATTCACGATCTCCATGCTGTTCGGCTTAAAGCCTTTTTCCATGATCAGGGAGTAGTAGAACTTCTTCACATCCGTATATTTGATCTTGCTGATGCGCCGTTTCCCGAAATCGACACGGACATAGTGGTTGTACATATATTTGTAGTTGGTCAGGGTGGATTGCTTCAAGTCGTACTTCTGGGAAATGTACTCGCCAAACAGTTCGTTCAACGTAATGCGCTCTGCACGGTCGGGGTCAAGACCATCCTCGATTGCTCTGCGAATTTTGACCTCTTTTTTCCTTAGCTCGCTCAACTCCTTTGCATAGACCGCTTTCTGCTCACCGCGAATCGTAGTATAGCGGAACACATAGCGGCCATCTTTACGCTGGGATTCGCCTTTTTTCAAAGCGTATCCACGGGAATCTTTTCTTGCTTTTGTTGCCATTCTTCTCACCTCATTTTCAGATTAGAGGAAAACAGCCATATCCTGATGGACTGCATCAGAGATTTTGTAATCACTTTTTGCTGTCCTGCTCCAAGGATACTCTATGTTCTCCATCATTGCAAGGATGTCGGATTCTGGGAAACAAAAAAATCGCCGTTTCAAATGAAACGGCGACCCGGTATGGAATATTTACTTTTGAATCTTTTCAATCAGGCACTCATGCTTCTTCGTGGTTTTGTCGTAGTTGATGCCTACCAGCAGCAGGTTTCCCCGATAGTCCTTCAAGGCATCCCCATAGTTCTTGTTCTTGATTTGAGCCAATGCACCGGATGCACTCTTGTCCCATTTCAGTTCGATCACAACAGCGGGCTTATCCTGATGCAGCCTGCGGGGAATAAAGCACACATCCGCAAAACCTTTGCCTGCGGGCAGTTCACGCACCAGCGTGTAATACTCCCGCGCAAAATAGAACGCCAGATTGATGGTGCAGCTCAGGGAGTTTTCGTCGTTGTATTGCAGAATGGAAACTTCTTCGTGTGCTTTGTCGATGCCGGCGGCCACGGCATCCGCATCCATTGCCCACAATGCTTCGAGCAGCTTGCGGGATGCGTCAACGGAATCCATAACACCTTTCCAGTTCATCGTGCTGATGGCATTGACGTACTCCTGCGAAACTTCCTTGTTGGGAATCGTCACGGTTTCGCTTGAACTATCGTAGGTCAGATAGCCCAGATGCACCAGCAATGTCAGCACATCATCTTTACAGGAGAAAGTGGTCATATCATTGCTGAACGTGCCGGTGTTGACCTTCACACGCTCACCAGCCAGCATTCTGACTACGGAATCCTGCAAACCATCCATATCCATCTGGATGTAAATTTTTAGGGCTTCGTAGGTTTCGGTCTGGTTCCAGTAGGTGCCGAACTTGTGCCGCAGCATGGCTTCCACAACCGATTTCGGGCTGTACATAGAATAATGCACATCGCCGGACTGCCGGTGAGCAATCAGGTCATAGCCATCGTACCATGCTCTGGCTTCCTCAAAGTTCATCTGATACTTGTCACAGAGAGCAGCCACTTCTTGTTCGGTGAAACCAAAGTATCCTGCCAGATCACCGGGGTCGGTCATGGAATACTCCGTGAACATATTCAGCGCAGAATGGGAGCCGTACTTTTTAATCGGAAGGATGCCCGTCATATAGGCCAGCGCAACATAGTCCTTATCCTTGAGCCATGCCCGCAGGAAGTCGAGATACTTTTTCTGCGCATCCTGATCCTGCTGATATTCGCGGAACAGGCAGTCCCATTCGTCAATCAGGATCACAAACGACCGTTTTGTTTTTGCGTAGATGTCCTTCATCACCTGAATGAGATTGTTCTCATCCCGGAAACGCACCTCCTGAAAATGGTCGGTCAGGTCAAAGACCAGATATTTTTGCAGCATGGTCAGCATTTCATCCATGCTGTGGGTCATGCTCAGAAATTCCTGCATATTGACCTTGAGGACATCGTACTGGTTCCGATGCTGCTGATAAGAACCCGTCTTGCTGATTTTCAGAGGGTCAAACAGGGATGCGGTATCTTCACCACGGTCGTAGTAAGCTGTCAGCATATCCGCAGCCATCGACTTACCGAAGCGTCTGGGGCGGCTAACGCAGATGAACTTCTGCCGGGTATTGATGACAGCGTTCGTCTTTTCGATCAGCCCGGACTTGTCCACATAGATCTCAGAGTTCAGGCTTTCCTGAAAGCCCTTGCTGCCCGGATTCAGATAACTGCCCATGCAGGAACCTCCCATCGTGCGAATATTATTATGTTCATTATACTCTAATCTGCCCGGAATCACAAGAACGGGTAACAGGGTTTTATGTAAGACCTCCGGCAGTGCGCCGGAGGTGCAAAATGCTCACATACGGAAGGTGTCCAGATATTCATCAAAGATGTCCAGATTCACCAGCACCACACGGCGAATCTTGTAAATTGCTCCTGCTTCCTTTGCGAGTTGTTCAAATGTATGCAGACCCATCGAGTAGAGTTCTGCGCCCTCCTGATAACGGACAAAACGCTTCTTGCCCGACTTGACCATGGGTTCCAGTTCCTTGACTTCAGTTCTTGCAAATGCCATATTGTACCTCTTTTCTATTATGAGTGATTGCTTTCCAGATGCCATTGAATGCCATCCTGCTCCAAGGATATCCAGATTGTTCCATGATTGCAAGGATGCCAAAATTGCGAATTTACTATTTGTGATTTTTGCATCTGTTATGCTGTTTTGGAATCGTTTTTGACCAAATTTTCCTGATCCAGTGCCAGACTGCATTTCAGAGCTTTCTCTATTTGCGCCATTTCCCAGTCGCTTGTCAGCCCCATGAAATTGTTGATGCGCTCTTTATCGATGGTGAAAAGCTGCTCCAGTAGTACAACAGATGGACGATTAAACGCCGGGTTCTTATCAATGAGAACATGGGTCGGCTGATTGGGCTTTTTGGAAATCTTAGAGGTCACTGCGGCTACAATGACAGTCGGCGAAAATTTGTTTCCTGTATTATTTTGAATAACAATAACAGGACGTTTGCCGCCCTGCTCTGAACCATAGTGTGGGTCTAAATCGGCAAAGTAGATTTCTCCACGGCGGAATCCGAAATTTCTTGTCATATAAACGATAATGACCAAGCCCCCTTTGTAATATGTAGCAAAAGCCGCCCAGCAGGACGGCTTTTGCAGTGAGATGCCATAAGCAGGGAAATAACTTACTGCTTGATGGGAAGGCTTTTCGTGCGACTGGAGCCGTTGTAGGCTTTCAGAATCTGGAGCATATACTTCTGATAGTTCGGCCCGGTCATTGCCTGACCGCTGCGATAAATCACCACAGGGCTGGTGCGCTGGAGCTGCCGAATCAGGCGAATAGGGTCATACTCGTGGTCGTACAGAGCGACAAACTGTGTCACGCCCTGCAATACCTCGGCACGGAGGGAATCAATATCGCCCTCCCATGCTTCTGCCAGCACACGGAGCGCATCGGTGTAAATGCGCGCACCGTGTTTCCGATACTCGGCAAAGGCCGTAGCGATGCAGGCGATTTTCCACTTTGCGTGGCTCTGAGCAAAGCTCAGACCAAAGCCTGCACGGTTGGTGGCGTTCAGAAATGCAATGGCTTCCGGGTCGCCGCCGCGAATCTTGGCGCGCATTTTTGCGCCTGCGGTCAGCGGTGCAGAGACACCGGTCTGCTGTGCAAACAGCAAGGCTTCCTGCTGCTCCGTCAGTCCCGAATGCTCCACTTGATGAACTTTTCATGGAGAGATATTGCTCTTTCAGGACTTTCACCGGAAATGCCAGCACGATGCGCCGGGCAAGCTGGGAGTTCCACTGGTTTTCCACGGCTTCCACGGCGTTCCAGAGCGTTGCCCGGTCTGCAAATCCGGGCGGCGCATGGGACGGCAGCATGATCTCGGCGTGGACAAGCTCTTTCTTCTTGTTGTAGAATTTTGTTTTCTGGTCGTACTCGCTGAACAGCCGTTCGCCGCTCTGGTAAGCGGCCCCGGCAACAGCGGACTGCCCTTGGCTGCGCTTGACGATGGTAATTTTGAAATGCGGACACGGAATAGGCATCACCCCCTCGATAACATTTGAATCGTTCACTTGTAAAAATCACGAACTTATGGTATTATTAGCTTGAATAAGCAAGCAGAAAGTTAGTGAACCGATGTCGGAAAGAAAATCACAACAAGAATTGGATTTTGAACGGAAACACGAAGAAGATTTGCAGCGGTTGCGTGGCTTACGTCTGATTGATGATGATTTCATGGCTGCAGTGTTTGAAGAACGTGCCTGTGCTGAGTTTCTTTTGCAAATCATCTTGAAACGTGATGACTTGACCGTTAAAGAGGTTCATGGTCAGTACAGCATTAAAAATCTGCAAGGCCGTTCCGTTCGTTTGGATATTTTGGCGGTAGATCGGGAAAACCGTGCATATAATATTGGGGTGCAGCGTAGTGACCGTGGTGCTAGTGAAAAGCGTGCACGGTACAACAGTAGCCTGTTGGATGCAAACCTGACTGATGCGGGCGATGATTACGATGCGCTGAACGAAACATACGTTATCTTTATCACCGAAAATGACGTATTAAAGGCAGGCCTTCCAATTTATCATGTTGACCGTACAATTCGGGAAACGGGAACATTTTTCAACGATCAGGCTCACATCGTTTATGTGAACTCACAAATCAAAGACGAAACTGCATTGGGAAAACTAATGCATGACTTTTTCTGTACCAACTCGAAGGATATGAATTATTCCATTTTGGCACAGAGAGTTCGTTATTTCAAAGAAGATACGAAGGGAGTGGCAGCTATGTGCAGAGTTATGGAAAAGATGCGGGATGAAACCGAGCATGAAACATCGATTAAACACGCATTGGCAATGTTGGCAGATGGTATGCCTTATGAAAAAGTTGCAAAGTACAGCGAACTTCCAATTGAAGAAGTCCGAGCATTAGCTGAAAAGAAATCTGCCTAACAAAAAGATAAGCCGATTGGAAATGTTGCTGTTTCCAATCGGCTTTTTCATGCGTGTTATATGGTAGCGGGCAAAAGGATAGCTGCAAAGCAGCGCAAGGAAAATGCAGTTTTCCTTGGGATGGAATCGGGCTGGCGCACAAACGCCAGCTTCGATTTCATCGAGCCGTCTGCAAGACCGCAATTTCACACAAAGGGGTCCCCGGAAAAGCATCGAAGATGATTTTATGGGGAAGAGGAGGAACTGCGGAGTGAATGAGCATTTGTGCTTTTGCACAGATGCGAACGATACGCAGCAAGTGACGACGAGGTGTATAATTGCGCCCTATTTCATAGGGGATTCAGAACGTTCTGCTTTTCGTGAACGTCATACATTTGCATCTGAATATGTTTTGCCAACGTCTCTTCTACAAGAAAAATTGCCAAATCGCGAAATACATTTCAGCGATATATTCACAATTGCTAATGAATTTGATGTCTCAGTCACACTTACTGCCATAAAGTCGATTCAATACTCCAAAACAGAATCCGAGAGCCTACTTTGCTATGAAAATAATCGGCTGAAATGGTTTGCATTTTCTAACAATGATGATATGGACAAATCAGCAGTTCCTTCACGCTGTCCATTCGATTCATTATTATGTTCACAGTCAACGGATATAACCGGATACTGGGATGATTTATATAGGGGAAGCGTGCATCAAGAAGTATTTTCTCCCTATGGAAAACAGCGGCTCATTTTATTAGGTGGGCAAAGAAGCATTGACTAAAATAACAAAGAGGGCTGTCGATTTAGACAGTCCTCTTTGTGTATCGATTTGGATATAAAAAAGAAAGATTTGCAGCAAGCTGCTGGAGTAAGTTCTGCACTGATTGCGAAAATGGGGCGCAACGAAGAATCTTTCCTCCTGGGGTCGCAAGATCCCTCGACGAGCTCGGGATGACATGGGGCGCTCGGAATGAAAGGGGACGGGGGGATGCAGGCAGGAACGTCACCGAGACCGGAGATGCACGACATGGTCAGCACTGTGCACGAGATAAAACCCGCTTGGCGGGGGGCATGGAAAAACGCCCGGACTTCGGTCCGGGCGTTTGCTAATGCAGGGATTCAGTTGGCGGCGTGGAACTCCACGACAGGATGAGAACCGTACCAAGTGTAGTCCAGATCCAGGGTCTGGCCGCTGATGTAGTCACCCTCGCTGACAACGGCGTTGTTCTGACGGGGGCAGGACCACGTACCGGCGGGAACGGTCAGACCAGCGTAGAAGTTCAGGGCATTCACGGTCTGCTTGCTGACCTCCCGACCGTTGTTATCGATAAACTTCACAGTGAAATCGTCGGGCTGCACGGCCTCGCTGGTCAGGTCGAAGTTCAGAACAGGGTTCTTCTCATACCAGTCATAGTCAAAGTCCAGGTCCTGACCGGTGAACATCTGGCCGCTTGCCAGAGTGACTTTATGAGCAACCCGGTCTTTATCAGCAGCCCAGTTCACGCTGGCGCCGTCCACCGTGGGAACAGTGAAGAAACTCATAAAATTATTGGGGTACAGAACGCGGGAGCCTGCATCGAAGCCGTTGGGCAGACGGAAGTTCAGAGTGAAGGACTCGGGGAGAATAGTGTCGGCCACAAAAACAACGTTCTTGTCCTCGCCAAAATCTACCGGTAAGACCGTCTCGCCGGGGGCGACATCCATGTTCAGAGCCTCGCAGTGCCAGTTCTCAACATCGCAGTAGGCGGGAACAGTGACGCTACTCACATAGCTGACAGGGTACTTGTCGATCACAGTGCCATCCTTCAGCTGGAAGCTGACGTCATAGACGTTGGGATAGGCAGCGAAGGCTGCCATGGGGAGCAGACCCAGGGCCAGAACCAGGGTCACCAGCAGAGACAGTACGCGGGTATGTTTTTTCATTTGTAACTCCTCCTTTGATAATAACAGATACCCCCCGCTCCTGCAGAGTTTCGGCAAAGCAACCGAAATAAGTACAGATAACGGGCTTGTTTTTATATTAACACTACAATTTGGAAAAGTCAAGGGAAAGGTAATATCCCTCTTCAAATTTATTGAAGAGCTGAATAAATTTAAGTGAAAAGTGGTGCTCACGGTAACGACCCTCACCACTGGATCATCGACCCGGAGGCCGCACAGGTGATCAAGAGGATCTTTACCATGTGCATGGAGGGCCGTGGCCCGTCCCAGATTGCCAATCAGCTGCGAGCGGATCAGGTGCTGACACCTACCGCTTACAAGAAGCAGCAGGGACAGAAAACGACTCACCCTCTGCCGGAAAATCCCTGTAAATGGTCTGACAGCTCTGTGGTCAAAATTCTGGAACGCCGGGAGTACACCGGCTGCACGGTGAATTTCAAGACCTTCACCAATTCCATCTGGGACAAAAAACAGAGGGGAAACCCGCTGGAAAATCAGGCCGTGTTCCCGGACACCCATGAGCGCATCATCGAGGACGATGTGTTTAAAAAGGTGCAGGAGATCCGCCAGCAGCGCCACCGCATGACCCGCAGCGGAAGAACCAGCATGTTCTCCGGTTTGGTGTATTGCGCCGACTGCGGCGCAAAGATGTATTACGGTGCCACCAACAACTACAAGCCTCAGAATGCTTTCTTCGATTGTTCCCTCCACTGGAAGGACAAGGAGAAGTGCGGCACACACTACATCCGAGAGTCTGTTCTGGAGCGTCTGGTGCTGCACCACATCCAGATGGTAACGAATCATATCCTGCACCATAAGGACTACTTCGTGTCCGTCATGGGCCAGCAAATGCGGCTGGAGAGCAGCGAGAAGATTCAGATCCATCGCAAGAAGCTGGAGCGCAATCAGAAGCGGATTGCAGAACTGAAGCGGCTGTTCATCAAGACCTATGAGGACAACGCCGCAGGACGGCTCAGCGACGAGCGGTTCGACATGATGAGCCAGAGCTATGAGGCGGAACAGAAGCAGCTGGAAGCGGAAACGCAGACTTTGCAACAAGAAATTGAAGTACAGGAACGACAGTATGAGAACATCGAGCTTTTCATCCAGAAGGCCGACAAGTATGTAGGCATCGAGAAGCTGACGCCCTACGCCCTGCGAGAGCTGATTCAGGGCATCCTCATCATCCGGGAAAAGCCGGAGTAGCAGTTCGACCTCCAACGCCTGATAAAAATAATCCTCAAGTTGCTCCCGAATATCCCCTGAGTGGATAGGATCAGGTTTATTCATCTCTGTCTTATTCTTATCAGTCTTATTTGCTTGCGGTTTTGGCCGCTCCTGAACTGCGCTTTGGGCAACGCCTGAATTGCTGTTTGCACAATTCAGATTGTGCGTTTTTGACAGCCCTGTGGTGAAGTCTTTGACGTAAATCAGGCTGGGTCTGCCCAGACCGCGCCGCTTGCGCTCGATGAGGTCGATTTGCTCCAGTTCCCGGAACAGCTTGACCGCCTTGTGTTCGGCGCAGCAGAGCGATTCCTGCACCTCCCGGACGGTGTAGATGATATACACCCGCCCCTGCTTGTCCATCCAGCCGTTTTCGACCGACAGGCTCATGCGGTCGAGCAGGATTCCGTACAGCGTCCGGGCATCTGTGGAGAGCTGCCGGAAACGACTGTCCTGAAACAACGCCTTGGGAATACGGAAGTAGGAAAACAGTTCGCCCAACTGCCCATAGAAGTAGTCGAGCGTCATTTGGTGTGTCCTCGGATTTTCAACTCTAAGCATTTCTTCATGTGCAAAACCTCCTTGATTCTGATTTTCGGGCAAAATCATAACCCCGCGTGAAAACGCGGGGTTTGCAGAACGGCCCCATAGGGG
>ERZ1034976.3122-NODE-3122-length-10732-cov-5.947270_pt1 | contig 10732 bp, 10 predicted proteins | sample MGYA00520623_ERZ1034976 | MGnify/ENA primary metagenome ERZ1034976 (study PRJEB33766, sample SAMN09781774) | gut metagenome | biome: gut microbiome | host: Homo sapiens | place: Madagascar | study: EMG produced TPA metagenomics assembly of the PRJNA485056 data...
ATCGTTATCTTCTGTAAATGAGTTAATTAATGCCATTACCAGAAAATATGGTAATGCTGATTTTCAGCCTGTTACGATTATCAGGGGTACGGTTAGTCCTGGCACATGGATGTGTGAGGATCTGGCTTTGGATTTCGCTCAGTGGCTTAGTGTTGATTTTAGGTTATGGTGTTTGGATAGAATTAAAGAGCTTCTCACTACAGGCAAATGCGTGATTCCTGATTTTAATGATCCTCCCGCCGCTGCTGAGGCTTGGGCTAAGGAATATCGTGGCAGGGTAGCCGCCGAGAAGCTGGCGTTAGAGGAGAGGGCCAAAGCCGAGGAGATGGCTAAGGTTCTTGAGTCGAAGAAAGAGGATATAAAATTTTCAGAGTCGTTTATCATGTCTGGAGAATCAGATTTGCTGGTAAGGGATTTAGCCAAGAAGCTTGAGCAGAATGATATAATTATAAGCGATAAATGTTTACGAGATTTTCTTGTTAAGATAAAGATAATAGTCAAAAGGGTTAAGGTTAATGGAGATTGGGAGATTACGGCTAATGCTGTAAGGAAAGGGTTTGCTCATTATCGTGATAAGAATATATGCGCCGAATCTGGTAAGGTCATATATGCTAGGACTATCTATATAACAGGCAAAGGTTATAAACATATATTGTCGTCTATAAATGGTAGCAAGAAAAGTGATTTCATATTATGTGGAGGTATGTTTAGGGACTATGGGGTGTTCGCCGGATCGGAGTCGTTTAATCACTGGGATAATTAATTCCATTTTTGCCCAAAAATTGATAATCAGGCAACTGCGTATTTGCATTTACGGTTATGTGTCTCATATCGGTAAAATATTTATCTTTGTGACAAAGTGAATCACAATGGTATACGGTAATAAAGAAATAGTTCGGACGTTCACCAGAAATAACCCGCCTGCCGGGTACGTGGGCGGCTCTGTTGACTACCGGGTCCCGGCCAACGTCTATTTTGGCGATACGCAGGAGGAGGCTGACAACAAGGCTGAGGATGATATCAAAGCCAACGGTCAGGACTACGCCAATACATATGCCGACATAATACCGGCTGTATGGTATAATGATCAGGTATGCGATGAGTTTATCAAGAACAATTGCGTAAGCGGTAGGGGGTCCAAGGAGCAGGTATGCATAGAGGAAGGCAGGTTTGTCTCTTACGTATCTAAGAAAGATGCCAATGATAAGGCCAGGGTGGAGCTTGGACGGATCGGGCAGGGAGAGGCCAACTCCGTCGGGGCTTGCTGCGAGGACTGGGCCTCACAGCCTCTTCGTGGCTTGTTTTACAAGAACGATTGCGATGCTGGCACATCAGGCAAGGAAGGTATTGTATATGAATTACCAGCCGGTGCTGTCATATCCGATATCTCCCAGATAGACGCCGATACGTTAGCCTATAGGAAGTTCATGAAAGAAGGTCAGGAGAAGGCTAACGCCGAGGGTAGTTGTTCACCTGTATTCTATAATACGAAGATCGGTGATTGGTTTGAAAAGGTATGTCCATTCGGATATAAGTCCGGTAAAGTATATTACTCTATCAAAGCCAACAGGTTTAGGTCATGGATATCGGTTGAGGATGCCAACGCCAAAGCCCGTGAGGTTTTGATGGTAGAGGGGCAGGAGTACGCTGATCTTAATCTTGAGTGCGAGAAATGGATTGAGAATATCGATCAGGATGATCAGTGTTATTGGTGATAATGCGTTTGTGTTTTCCATAATGTTAGATTAGTGTTTTGGAGGTAGAGGCTTATGGTCTCTACCTCTTATTGTTTCATACGTCTTGTTGTCTTATAATCAAACCAAATAAGTATCTTTGCTAAAAACATTAATATTATTAATATGTGTAATACAGGTGGTTGTTGTCATGATCATTCACGGGAACGTCCCGAAGAGTGTTGTCATGGCGTTAAGATAGATAGGTTTCTTAACAAATGCCCTAACGATCCTTGTGATCCTTGCGATCGGGATTGTCAGGACGAACCTTGTGTTGGTTATGGATGTCCTATAACCTTGTATGATAAATGCGTCTTGTACTCAGGCGATGAGTTGGTGGTGGATGGTATAGAGAAAGGTACTGATATCTCTGTAGTTATAGACTCGTTGAGGCGTATTATAGCGTCTAGGGATAAGCAGATAGATTTATACCATCGTGAGGTTCTGGATTTGAAGAGGATTATAAACGAGCTTGTCAACGCCGGTGGTAGCGGCGGGGATAGCGGAACTGAAGAGGAGGTTTGGTGATGAACGGTTGCAACAAAAAACAATACAGACCTACTGTAGACGACACGAAAGTACCGTGCTCTACGTACATGAGTACCGATTGTATTTATCCCGGTGATAAGGTTCGTGCGGAGTCGCTGGGATTGTCCCCTAATTGTGATATGTCTGATGTCCTTAACGCTATGATAAAGGCTATACGGGATAGGGATGCGGAGATATCCGAGTTAAGAAGAATGATCAATAAATTAATTTGATAATATGAGAAATTGTAATCCATGTAAGCCGGAATATAGACCGGGGAACGAATGTAGTATCTACAGCTCCCAGATCATATATGACGGCCAGTCGTTTCCTGAGGCAGATATCAGGAACGGTGATGGCATGAATAACGTAATCGAGTCTCTGGTAAGGAAGCTGGTTGCCGTATCTGGCGCCACGGCGTCCATCCAGCGTGACTCGTTCAAGGGCGTTCAAGCTGTCAGATTAAGATACGAGCCGTTGAATGTGCTCAGTGTTACCTATTGTGGTACTATCGTCCCTAATGACGGATATGTCGTTTCTGGCAGGTCCGTTAAGTTTAAGAAGAAATATTGCATGGGTGATGAGTTCACTGATGTTAATATCGTATATACTACATTGAATAGCAATATTTTAAATACCTCATGTTATGGCTAAAAGAGTGCACGATACGGTCTTGGCTTCCGAGTGTGACGGCTGGGTATGTGGTGAGACCCTCAAGAAGGGATCTCTTCCCGTAGACAGGTTAGAGCTTGACTCTTTTTCAGAGGCCGTCAGGGAGCTTATAGAGCGTTTTTTCGAGGAGGGATGGTTGCCGGATATGATCTGTGATCTTGGTTGTGGAGGCGCCAGCGTGTTTGAGATTAAGCCTACTAACTTCGAGTATCCTCCTGAGGGTGGTGAGCAGATTTTGGAGATTATCGTAGGTAAGAGTGATAAATGGACTATAACGCAAGCGGAGTGATATGGCTAGTAATTTAAAAGATATTCTTGCCAAGATCGAGCAAGGCTCCTCATGGGTGTCCTACGACAAGATTTCCGGTACCGGTCCCGACAAGGTGGCTATCAAGGTAGAGCCGGGATGGATGGGTAGGTTGCCTAGGGAGACTTACGTGGCGGTCGAGAAAGGCAAGGTTACGAAGCTCGCTACTATAACCCAGAAGGGTATAGAGCGGGTAAGCGTGGATCCTACCAGTGTCATGTTCGACATGGAGGGCGGGACGGCGACCATCAACGCCAAGCTCAACTCCGCCTCGGTCAAGGCTTCCTGCCTTACCCTTGGTGGCTCGGTGAGCAAGTCCTATATAGTATCCATGAACGTGAACGGCTTATCCATGAAAGTCCCGGAAGAGGATAGCAGATATATAGTGTATGCCGATCCTGAGGATCCCGGAGCCACTGATTTGTATGAGGCTAGCTTTGTCATAGCTATGCCTAAGAATATGGATAACGAACAGCATCATGAGATGTTTGTCTTGAATGGTAAGGTTGTTAATATCAATCAACAGCCTAATGATATACCTTATATCATACTTGATCATGACTTCGATAACGTGACTAGCGAGAACGGTCAGGTTGTCATCGATATCAAGTCCAATACCGAGTATGATATCGAGCTGGTATGTTGCACTTGCGGTGATGGTAGTGAGCCGGAACCGGAACCACCCTTCAACGTGGATCCGCAAAGGTTGACGCTTAATAAGGATGGTGATACCCAAATCGTGAGGGTAGAGGCCGGAGATGATGTTTCATGGAGAATAACTGAAGGATAATATGGCAAGGGAAATAGATAAGAATTGTGTCGAGGGTAATTGCTTTGCCATTAACGACAAGAGCCATGGGGTAGGCGATAATAAGCTTAATATCGTATACAAGGCTAATTATACCGGTCAGATCTGTACGGCTAAGTTCCGTATAACGTCAAAGGACGGTAATATTGTCAAGGAGTATATGATAGCTCAGGACGCCAAGCCCGTTTATTATAATATCAAGATGGTTCAGCCGTTCACCAAGGACGACTGTCTGGCCAACCAGCATGGATCGGTGGTGTTGTATACGGTCGAGGAAAGGACTTACAAGTCGTTTATCTCGCAGGAGGACGCAGACGCCAAGGCTATGGAGGATATAGCCCTGAACGGTCAGAAATACGCCAACGAGCATGGTGAGTGTATAACCGATATCTGGTATAACGAGGAGCAGAGAAAGACGTTTATACGTAATAATTGCGATAAGTTCAGTGACGGTCAGGAATATGTTTATATCATTCCTGAGGGCAAGTACGTATCTTCCATCTCTCAGGAGGACGCCGATAGGAAGGCTCTTGAGGATATTGAGAAGAACGGTCAACAACAAGCCAATTTGGAGGGTGAGTGTAAGCCTAAGGAGAATATCTATTATGGTAAGTTTAGTAAGACCTTTACCCGTAACAATTGTGACTCCACCCAATACGGTACTGATGTGGTTGTCGATGAGACGATGGTTACAGGGGACTTCAGATCCATCGTGTCTCAGGAAGACGCTAATAGCCTAGCCCAAGCCGCTGTCGAGGCTCAAGGTCAGGATATAGCGAATATCAAGGGTAACTGTGAGAAGATACCGGTATTTACCGGATCGTACTCCAAGGTATTCCAGAGAACCAACTGCCCTGAGGGTTCTACTCCTGTTGACTTCACTGTGGACGAGAAGATGTGTTCTGGATATCCGTTCACTTCTACGGTATCGCAGGATGCCGCCAACAAGCTGGCGCAGGACGCTGTGGAGGCGCAAGGTCAGGCTATCACCAACGAGCGTGGCGACTGTCAGACTAACGTCTACTATAACGTAAGGATGGAGAAGACAGTCACTAGAAACAATTGCGATGAGTTCCATATCGGTCAACCTTATACTTATGTTGTAGCCGCTGGTAAGTACTTCTCTATTATCTCTCAGGAGGATGCTGACAATAAGGCTAAGGCCGATCTTGAGGCTAACGCCCAGCAACAAGCCAACCTAGAAGGTGAGTGTAAGGAGAAGACGATCTACTACGGTAGGTATAATAAGGAGTTCACTCGTAATAACTGTGATGAGACCCAATACGGCACCAAGGTTGTCGTGGATGAGACTATGGTGACAGGAGATTTCAGGTCTACCGTATCTCAGGAAGACGCCAACAATAAGGCTAAGGCCGCCGTCGAGGCTCAAGGTCAGGATGTGGCTAACGTGAAAGGTAAGTGCGAGAAGGTGCCTGTATATACCGGTACTTATACACGTACGTTTACCCGTAACAATTGTGGTACTGGAACTGGTGGTACTTATACGGTAAATGATAGGATGGTTGACGGTTATCCGTTCACGTCTACCGTATCTCAGGAGGATGCCAATAACAAGGCCAAGGCCGCCGTTGACGCCCAAGGACAGGCCCTTGCCAATATCCACGCCCTTTGTACGTACACCGGCCGTGCTTCCTTGGAATTCACGAGAAACAACTGTGGTGAGTGTAAGATCGGATCTAAGGTGACGATCACCCAAGATATGGTAGAAGGACACCCATTCCAGTCTAACGACTCCCAGACCGCCGCTGACGCTATGGCTATGACCGCCGTACAGACTCAAGGACAGGCTTTGGCTAATACCAAGGGTACTTGTTCTGACGCTACTATGTATACCGGTAAGGCTAGCTTCGAGTTCACGAAGAGCAATTGTGGCGCTAATCAGGTAGGAAATCCGTTCACCGTGACACAAGATATGGTGGAAGGTCATCCGTTCCAGTCTTGTGTATCACAGGATGAGGCTAACTTAGTCGCTATGGCCGCTGTCATGAATCAAGGTCAGAAGATCGCCGATGAGCGTGGTACTTGCCATGAGGCTCCTAAGTACACCGGTCATTATAGCGAGGCGTTCGAGAAGAATAATTGTCCGTCTGGTCTTATCCCGTCTTCGGTTACCGTGACCGAGGCTGACGTGACCGGAGGTCCGTTCTACTCATACGAGAGCCAGTTCGCCGCCGATGAGCTTGCCAAGGCCGCTGTCAAGGCGCAAGGTCAGGCTGTTGCCAACAACCGTGGCACTTGCGACGAACTGAAGATATATGTAGGTAATTATAGCAAGGAATTTACTCCTAAGTGTCCTACTTGTCAGTATGCCGATCCTATTACCGTAACTCCGGATCTTATGGGCCAGTTCTTTACCTCAACCCGTTCACAGGAAGAGGCTGACGCTTTGGCTAAGGCCTACATCGATAGGATGGGTCAGGCGTTCGTTAACAAGAACTATGATGACACGTGTCATACGAAGACCGAGCAACCGGTATGGGAGACCATAGAGACAGTATGTAAGGATTGTATCTCTAAATTACATCAACGTAATACCAATACCTGCTACACTGATCCTGAGAATCAAGAGCGGTATATAGCTGGTGGTAATAAGACATGCTTCTGGTTTGGTACGGCATCTAAGGCCTTCACCCGTCAATGTGCTGACGGAGGTGTGGGAAGTTCCGTAACTGTTACCCAGAACGACGTTACCGATCCTAATCCTACGACAGGCGGCAAGTTCAAATCATGCGTATCCCAAGCTGACGCTAACGCCAAGGCATTGGCCGCTGTTACGGCTCAAGGTCAGAGCGTTGCCAACTCCAGGGGTACTTGTACTTGGACAGGAAGCTATACCGGACAGGTTAGGAAGAACAATTGCGCTGACGGCGGCGTGGGCGACATGGTATCCGTAAGTAGCAGCAAGCTTCCGGGACACCCGTACACCTCCACCGTTTCCTTGGCTGACGCCAACAAGAAGGCTGAGAACGCGGTTCGTGGATCTGATGGTCAGGCTTACGCCAATAAGAATGGAGGATGTACATGGACTTACGTGGCAAGCCGTGACTTCTATAGGAACAATTGCGCTGGAAGCGGGGTTGGTCAGAGAATAACGGTAACCTCTACGCAAGCCAACGGCGGTACGGCTATCACCAGCAAGGTTTCTTTGGCTGATGCCAGGAGCAAGGCAGAGCAGATCCTAGACCAGAGAGGACAGGATTACGCTAACCAGCATGGCACTTGTGTATGGACCGGTACTGGAAGTTATACTTTCTATAAGGACAATTGCGGTACATGTAAACATGGTGTCGCTCTATCCGTTCCTTATAGTGCCTTAGGGTTGTCAGCGTTGACATCTACCATATCTCAGGCGGATGCCGACAGAAAGGTTCAAAACGCTTTCAAGAATGATACGGCGACTAAGACCGCCGCTCAAGCTTATGCCAACAAGAACGGTGATTGCGCTGACGATGATGATACTCCTACTTATGGTGATTGGAGTTATTATTGTAGTGGGTGTACTTATCGTAGGAGCAGAAGTCAGACCAATCCTTGCTCGTCGGCTTCCGATCAAGACGAGGTAGTTGAGTATGATTCCAGATCTTGTGGATGCGGATGTGATAATACATACCATATGGATGATAGTAGATGTAATAATGGTAATAGCGAGGAGCATTATTCTAGCGAGTGCGATCCTACGGGATATTGGCAGAATGGTGGCGAACATTGCTGTAATCCATATGACTACACCATCTATACCAATGAGGTATGTAAGGGGTGTTCGGGTAGTTGTGGTGACGTGTGCGCTCCTAGCAGCCCTATGAAGGTTGTTTCTGCCGGAGAATATTGCAGGAGCACGACTCAAGCTGCGTCTAGCGCCGCTTATGACGTTTATTCTGGCACTAAGGCCAATCTCCAGGCTGTTGTTGATGCTAAGACATGCCCTCAAATGGTATGTAATGATTATGTAGAGGCTACCGCTACCAAGCAAGGTTGTCCGTCTAACTGTACGGCTCCGACGGCTTCCGCTTATTGGGTTGCTGGTGGAAACAATGGCGCTTGGTGTGAGTGTAACGGTGATAAGGCCGCACTTACCGCCGCGGCACAGGCTTCAGCTAACGCACTCGCGCAGGAAAAAGCCAACGCTTTGGAGTGTGATTGCCCACAAAATTGGAGTGCCAACGTGGTAGACTACAGTGAAAGCGGAAGTTGTATTAACTTTACTGTGGAATACAGTAATCCGTGTGGTTCCAGCAAAACCATAACAGTGACAGGAGGAGCGGAAGCGAATACCTCCACGGGTATGGAGATGACCACTAGTACTACGGTTACGATAGGTACTGGTAGTGGATCTACTAGTGGTAGAATGTGTTTTCAAGCGGCCATAAGACCAGGAACGGCGCATGCGGCTTGTACCACAGGTGGACAATGCTGATAATGTATATACAATAAAAAGGAGAGGTTAGTTAGCCTCTCCTTTTTATTATATATCAGACTCTTAACATTGACCACCAGCTCTTCCACTTATATTGATAGAATTACATGGATATCCACGATCAAAAGATATCGTGGCCTTTTTAGTGCCTGATCCAGTAGGTATAGTTACTGTCGTACTCCCGATAGTAGTCCCTGAGCTTGAGGCTGTTACCGTCAAACTCTTCTGCGTAGTACATTCATTACTATACGTAATCTCGACCTCTACTCTTAGCGCTGAAGTGCCCGAAGGAGTGCCATTGCAAGGATCACCATCGACATAAGCATTGGCTGACCAGTTTTTAGTTGGCGGGCAATCACACTCCAAAGCGTTGGCTTTTTCCTGCGCGAGTGCGTTAGCTGAAGCCTGTGCCGCGGCGGTAAATTGGAGCTTCATTAGTATTATTTATTTTATTATCAATTTAAATAGCTAATATTGTAACAGTAATATTAAAATATAGTGTTATGGCTTGCAGTAAGAAAAAGAAAATGGCTAATGGAGGCAAGGTCTCCGAGAAAAAGAAACCTCAACTGAAATGTGGAGGCAAGGTTAAGAAAAAAAAGTAATAACCGGAGGGGTATATCCCCTCCTCAGCATTTAACGCATGAAAAATTCAGAATTTGTATCTAGGATCATAAATGACATGAACTCCATCAACAAGGATGCTCATGTTAGTAGAAGATGGATATTATCCATAGGAAGGCAAAAGGCAAGATCATATATAGCCCAGAAGTATGCCGATGGGACCTTATTCGGCGAGGAATCGTTGTACACTCATATCAATTGCATGGAGATGGAGAGAGTCAGGAAAGTTGATTGTTGCTTTGATGAGTTTAAATTGTGCAGGGTGCTTATGAGATCCAAGAAAAAGTTGCCAGACATGATATATACCCGTATAGGGCCTGCTATCATTAAGGTATCAAATATTATGGATGATATTGTATTTACCTCTACATCGTTGAGAAAATACGCTAACAACAAGGAACGTAAATACGGGAATATAGATCAATATTATTACTATGTCAATGATGGTTATATCTATATACCAGATATTAATATAGAGGCTATAAATGTTGATCTTATAACTCTCGACAGAAAAGCGGCGTTAGAGCTAGGGGGATGTGGAACGGAAAAAGATGAGCCATGTACATCTCAATGGGATTATGATTTCGTATGTCCTGACAAGCTACTAGAATATGTTGTCTCAGAGACGTTAAGAGAGACGATAACCAAATTGCAGATCCCTACGGATGAGAACCCGGATATGGATATTAATAAGAAAACACAAAAAATTCAATAACATGAATCTAATAAGATCAATAATCAATTTCTTTGGTTTCAATGATGCCATAGTTGACGGTATAGGCGAAAGAGGGATGAGAGACAGCTCTATTATAAGATATAATGAGGTGCACGATATGTATGACAAGATTATAAAAGATCTGGGAGATATGTCGGCTTACGTATCCAAGGGTTATATCTATGATAAGATAAAGGAAAGAACGGGATTAAGTACCAGACATATTAGTAGGATATTGAATCATACTAAGAAAAGAGATCTTAGGTTTATTTGACATACTCCCATCACTAAAGCAAATGGGATTCTTGGATACAAACGCAAGAAACCCCGATATTACTATCGCTGGAATTACTCTTGCTCTCCAATTCGGAAATGCCCTTCCGAAGTATATTACGGGCCGCAAGAACATCACGGTCGTTGATAGACTCGCATTTTGGACAACACCATGTGCGATCTCTCAACGACAAGTTTTTATTAACAAACCCGCATTCACAAGTCTTTGAGGAAGGATACCATTTGTCAATCTTATGTACTATCACTCCATACTTTGAAGCGATATACGTAAGTTTGTTAATAAAAGAAGAATGACTAAGATCAGAAACTTTCTTTCCCCACAAACGTTTCATGGCTTCAATGTTTAGATCTTCAATGAAAATATAATCATATCGCTTGCACAATTCATGAGCTAATTTCCATTGAAAATCCGATCGAAGATCGTTTATTTTACGATACGTTTGTTGGAGTTCAAACAGTCTTCTTTTTCTATTATTGAATCCTTTCTTCGCATTAGAAAACTTTCTATTTAGTTTTCTAATCTTGTTTTGATATTGTTTGAAGAATAAAGGAGAATCGATTTTGCTACCATCACTTTTAGTTAGATAAGTTTTCAGACCAAAATCCAATCCTACAG
>ERZ1034976.3123-NODE-3123-length-10730-cov-12.065199_pt1 | contig 10730 bp, 8 predicted proteins | sample MGYA00520623_ERZ1034976 | MGnify/ENA primary metagenome ERZ1034976 (study PRJEB33766, sample SAMN09781774) | gut metagenome | biome: gut microbiome | host: Homo sapiens | place: Madagascar | study: EMG produced TPA metagenomics assembly of the PRJNA485056 data...
GCCGGTCGGCAGTGGACCCGGCTGTCCGTATGGCCTTAGCCCCGCTGGGCGGTCCTTGAGTAAATTGCTTTGAAAAGACCCTGTTCTACGTCGCCTCTCAAAATCGTATGTTAGCATACCATGCCGTTTTTTGCTTGTCAAGGCGTTTTACAAAAAAATGTCAAAGATTTTTCACAAAGTATCACTTTTTTCTTTGCCGGCTCTTTGCCCGGTTTTGTGCGCGAATGGCGTCGTTTTGTGCGCAAACGGCAGGTTCTTTTCCCCGGGGAGTGTGCTATAATAAAAATGACAAGAAGTGGAAAGTGAGGGAAGAACATGGCATTGCAGATCGCCATCGTGGAGGACCTGCAGCCGGATGCGCAGCGGCTGCAGGCATTGGTCCGGCAGGAGCTTGGGGCAGTGGAGTGCGGCATTTTCCCCAGCGGGGATGCCTACCTGCAGCAGATGCCCGCCCGGAAGGATGACCTTGTGTTTCTGGATATCTGTATGGAGGGCACCAGCGGCATCGAGACCGCCCAGCAGCTGCGCCGGGCAGACCCGGAAGTGCTCATCGTGTTCGTGACCTCCTCACCGGAATATGTGTGGGACGCCTTCCCGGTGCACCCGTTCGATTACCTGCTCAAACCCTATGAGGAAGAAAAGTTCCGCAAACTTGCTGCCGAGCTGCGGCGGGTGCTCTGCCGCACCGAGCCGGAGCTGGAAGTGCGCATTGCCCGCCAGACCGTGCAGCTGCCGCTGCGCAAGGTGCTGTACGCCATGGCGCAGAACCATTTCGTCCGGGTGGTGAGCGAGGACGGCGAGTGCCGGGCCGCGTGCGGCTTTGCGCAGGTGGAAGAAAAACTGCGCACCGAAGAAAATTTTATGAGCTGCAACCGCGGCATCGTCATCAACATGGATAAGGTGCTGCGCTTTGAGGACGACTGCATTGAAATGCTGGACGGCACCCGCCTGCCCGTGCGGCAGAAAGACAAAAACGCCCTGTTCGCCCATTTTACCCAGTACCAGTTCCGCCACATGCGGCGGGAACTGTGAGCCAGGAAAGGAGCCGCCGCCGTGAACGCTGCCATCTTCGGACGTTATTTTCTGGATTATGCCCTGCTGTACCCCAGCGGCTTTCTGTGCCTGGCCTGCCTGTGGGAAAAGGTGCGCAGCCCCAGGCGCACCGCCTGCATCGCGGCGGTCGGCATCACGGCCGTGTGCCTGGTGTGCGCTGCGCTGTGCACGATCTTTGAGCTGGACAGCAACTTTTTGCTTCTGCCCATCGTGCTGTGCACCTTCTGGCTTTTGCGCTGGCGCATGAACGCGGAAGTGACCGTGAGCCAGACGGCCTTTCTGTTCTCCATCTCTGCCGTGATGATGGCCGTGTGTTCGCTGCTTTCCAGCATCCTGAACGCTCGGGCGGAGGCGGACAACCCCGGGACGGTCTGCCTGCTTTCCACTTCGCTGCTGCGCATGGTGCTGGCGGCAGTGCTGTGCACCCTGTTCTGGTTCACCGTGGTCAAGTGGAGCCGGTGGCTGCTGCGGGAGTACCGCGGCGAAGCGTTCTGGCAGTCGGCCTGGCCGCTGCCCGCCATCTATGCCGTCTACCTGATGTACTGTATGCCGAAGGACTCTGCCATTGTGCTGATGAGCCGGCTGATGATCATCTCGGTGCTGGCGGTGTCCATCTCGCTGTTCGGCATCTTTCTGCTGCTGTACGAGATGTACCGCGTGGCGAAGGAGTTTACCCGCAGTTCCCAGCTGGACCGCGAAAACCGGCTGCTGGGCATGGAAGCCCGCCGGTATACTGAGCTGCGGACCTACATGGAAAACACCCGCCGCCTGCGGCACGACTTCCGCCAGCACCTGCACGTCATTGCGGGCCTGACCGAGGCCGGGCAGCTGGAGGAGCTGAAAAGCTACCTGCACCAGTATGAGAGCGAGCTGAGCGAACAGCGGTCTGCGCTGTGTGCCAACGCCGCCGTGGATGCCCTGGCCGGGCACTACGACAACGAGGCAAAGCAGCAGGCAACGCCCATCGAGTGGAAGCTGGAGCTGCCCCGCCAGTTGCCGCTGCCGGAAGCCGACCTGTGCACGGTGCTGGGCAACCTGCTGGAGAACGCCCTGCACGCCAGCCAGCGGCTGCCGCCCGAGCAGCGGCAGGTGCGGGTGATGGCCCGGATGCTGAGCCCCGCCATGCTGGGCATTGTGGTGGAGAACAACTACGACGGTGTGCTGAAAAAGCAGAGCGGCATTTTGCACTCCACCAAGCACGAGGGCGTGGGCGTCGGGCTGGTGTCCATCGAGACGGCAGTGCACAAATACAGCGGCAGCCTGAACATCGAGACCCAGAACCATGTGTTCCGGGTGAATGTGCTGCTGAACCTGTAAGACAAATAAGACAAAAACCTCCGCAGTTTCGTCCGTTTCGGGCGGCTGCGGAGGTCTTTTTGTATGTGGGAGAGTTACTCCCGGTTCTTGAGCACTTCGGCAGGGGTCATGCGGTCGAGCCTGCGCACCAGCACCAGGTCGATGAGCAGGTAGCACGCCAGCACGCCTGCGTAGATGACGGCGTACAGCTGCGGCGGGAAGCTCAGCTCCAGCCCGGCGGCAACGTTGGACACGAAGTAGGGGTAGATGACGTCCATCAGCCCCTTTGCGGCCGGGATGCACACCAGCGCGCCAAGTGCCACCACCACGAAATTGCCGTCCAGATACAGCCGCCGCACTTCGCCGGTGCGGTAGCCGAACACCTTCAGCAGCGAGATGGAGTAGGATGCGCGGTCGATCATCACCTTGATCATCAGGTACAGCACCACCAGGAAGATGATCACCGAGAGCACGCTGACCAGGATGACCATGGGCATCATCAGGTCGGTGAACACCGCCGAGGCCTGCTCGATGTTCTGGCGGCTGACGGTGGCGTACAGCAGCCCGGTGTCGATGTCCAGCGCGTGGTCGGAGAACACCGTGTTGTAGTAGTCGTCGCTGCGGCCGAACAGCTCCTGCATGGCGTCACGGTCCATGAAGATATAGAGCCCGCTGGCGTAATGGACCACGTCCGTCACCGTGAAGGCGTAGTTCACGTCGTTCACTTCGTCCCGCAGCACCAGTACATCGCCCTTGCCCACACCGAATTTCTGGGCCACAGAGCTGGCAATGACCACCTCGCTCTTTTTGGCGGTGGGGGCCACCTCCGGGAAATAGGGGCAGCCCGGGTCGATGCCCAGCATGGTCACATCCAGATCGTAGCCGTAGGAAGTCTGGCGGAGGGTCTCAGCGTAGGCCGGGGTGCCGCTCTCCGGCACCTCCTCGGTGGGGTATTTGTAGGTGTAGCAGTATTCGTAGGTGGTCTCCAGAATGCTGCGCCGGTTGAAGTTGTCGCAGTAAACATAGCAGTCCAGCGCGATCATCAGCACCAGCAGGCAGATGAACATGCCGCCCAGCACCGCAAAGGCCGAGCGCAGCTCCCGCAGCAGCTGGCGCAGCTGGAACCGGGGCAGGAAGCTCAGGTGCCCCAGGTCGATGCGGGAGATCCTGCTGGCGTGGCTGGCCTTCTGCTCACTGCGCAGCAGTGAAAGGGCGGTGCGGCTGAGCGACTTGCGGATGACGATGCAGTTGACGGCGACCGCGATCACCGGCGGCATCACCAGTGCATACACCAGCAGCAGGCCCGGCAGCCGGACGCCCAGCTGCGGCAGGGAGTAATACAGGTAGGTGTCCTGCATTTGCTGCACGCAGCCGATGGGGGTGAGGCTGAGCAGCAGGCCGCAGACACCGCCCAGCCACGAGACGACCACCGGCGCGGCCAGGTAGTGCACCAGCAGCTGGTTCCGGGTGACGCCCATGGCGTAGAGCGCGCCGATGATGCTGCTCTCCTGCTCGATGGTGTGCACCACGAACACCGAAATGACGTAGGTGAACAGGATCATCAGGATGACGCCTGCCGCACCGCTGCCGTAGAGGTTGATCTCCACATCGTCCGCCGCGCCGCCGATGCGGGGGTTCTCGGCAGCAGGCAGAAACTGGGTGAGATTGTCCAGGTCAAAGCTGAAATATTCGTCCAGAATGTCGTCTGCGGCGTTTTGCAGTTCCTGCACGCCGTCGCGCAGCTGGGTGCTGCCATTCCGGGCGGCTTCCACCGCGCTGGTGTAATCGTGGATGGCGGTGCGGAAGGTGGAAAGCTGGCCGAGGGTGCCCTGCGCGTCGGTCAGGGCAGAGCGCAAAGTGGCATCCACGGCACTGTCCGGCGCGGTCAGCGCGGCGATCTGGGCCGCAAAGTTTTCCCGGGTCAGGGCCACGTCCAGCCCGCTGGAAGCAAGCTGCTCGTTCAGCAGAGCCAGCACCGCGTCGGCCACGCTGTCGGCCCCGTCGGCCAGGGTGCCGCTGGCACTGTCCAGCGCGGCAAGGCCCTCGGCCAGCTGTCCGCTGCCCTCGGCGGCAGTGTCCGCGCCGGAGGTGTAGGCGTGCACGCCGTCCCGGAAGGCTGCCACAGCGTCCAGCTCCGCTTTGGCGTCGGTCAGGGCCTTGGCGAGGGCGGGCAGCAGGGCCTTCTGTGCGGCAGCGTCCAGCTGGGCGGCGTAGTTGTCTGCCGTCAGGCCCAGCTTCAGCCCATAGCCGGAAAGCTGCTGGTCTGCCATGGCAAGGATGGCATCAAAAATTTCGTCTGCCGCGTCATTCAGCGCGGCGCTGTTGGCGGAAAGCGCGGCCATGCCGCCGGAAAGGGCGCTGCCGCCCGCAGCGGCCTGGCTGGCTCCCTCGGTGTACTGGTGCACGCCCTGCCGGAACTGTTCCAGCGCGTCCAGCTGCCCGGCGGCGTCGGCAAGGGTCTGCTTGAGCGCCGCCGAGGTGGACGGGTCGTCCGCCAGCTTTTCCATCTGTGCAGCGTAGTTTTCGGCTGTCAGCTGCACCGTGATGCCGGCCTGTGCCAGACTTTCTTCGGCCTGTGCCAGCATGGCGTCGAACAGTGCGTCGGCGGCGTCGTTCAGGTCGGCGCTGTAGCCGGTCAGCTCGTCCATGCCGTCGGTCAGCTCCCCGGCTCCATCGGCAAGGGCGGTCAGCGCATCCTGCAGGTCGGTCCGGGTCTGCTCGGCCCGGGCGACATAATCCAGAAAATAGGTGTCGGTCACCTTGCTGCGGTCCAGTGTGAAGGACTGCAGCAGGGCTTTCAGGCTGTCGTCGGTGGCGTCGCCGCCCAGACGATAAGTATAGGTGTAGTCTTCGGCGCGGAAAGCGGCCCCTGCGTCGTTCAGCGCGTCGTAATCGGCGGCGCAGACAAAGCCCACGCCGAACTGCTTAGGGTCGGCGGCGGTGCTGGTGACCTTTTCAAACACGGCGTCGTAGTCCGGCGTGCTGCCGATGCCCGCCACCGTGAAGGCTTTGCCGCCCACCGTGACGGTGCTGCCGAGGACAAAGCCGTGGGTGTCGGCGTAGTGCTGCTCCAGCAAAATTTCGCCGGGCTGCACCGTCTCGGCACCCGTCGTGGCCGCAAAGCGGTCGATGGTGTCCCGGTAGGCGTAGACCCGCAGGGTGGAACCGTCCGCGTCCAGATGCAGGTCCAGCGAGAAATCTTTCTGCAATGTCACGCCGGAGGCTTCGATTTGGGCGGTCTCGCTGTCGGTCAGCGGCACGAAGACGCCGAACTGGCCGTGCTCCACGCCATGGGCCTCGGCGCTTTCGGCGGTGCCCTGAATGATGGAGTCGGCTGCGCCCATCAGGGAGACGACCAGGAACATGGACAGCAGCATGAGGGAAAACAGCGCCGCATACCGCGGCAGGTTGTGCCGGAAGTCCCGCAGGACCCGGCGGAACAGCAGTTTCTGCATCTCAAAGGTCCTCCAGCAGGGCGGCGGGGGTGCGCACCTCGTTGCGGTAGTTCTTGTGGATCTGGCCGTCCTTCAGGAGGACCACCTGATGCACCATGTTCTTGATGGCGTTGTTGTGGGTGACGATGAGCATGGTGGTGCCGTACTGGGCGTTCACCCGCTCCAGCAGGGTGAGGATCTCCCGCGAGGTCTTGCTGTCCAGCGCGCCGGTGGGCTCGTCGCACAGCAGCAGGCGCGGATTTTTGATGAGGGCCCGGGCGATGGCGCAGCGCTGCTGCTGGCCGCCCGAAAGCTGGGCCGGGAACTTGTTCTTGTGCTCGGTCAGGCCCAGCACCTGCAAAAGCTCGCCGAGGTCCAGCGGGCTGCGGGTGAGGTACTGGCACACCTGAATGTTCTCCTGCACGGTCAGGTCCGGCACGAGATCGTAGAACTGGAAGATGAAGCCCAGCTCCTCCCGGCGGTAGTCCGAGAGCTGCTTTGCGTTCAGGCCCACGATCTCCTTGCCGTCCACCACGATGGAGCCGCTGTCCACCGTGTCCAGCCCGCCGATGCAGTTGAGCAGGGTGGATTTGCCTGAGCCGCTGGTGCCCTGAATGACGCACATGTCACCCTGATGCACCTCCAATGAGACATTTTTCAGCACCTGCGTGTAGCTGCCGCCTTCGCCGTAGCTCTTGCACAGGTCGTTTACTTCCAGATACATGATTCCGTTCCTCCTCAAAAAGTTTACACAGCATAACACTGTTATGTGAAAGGGCTTATAAAAACCATGACGCAGGAAATGCGCCATGGAAAAAGTGGCGGATTCAGGGGCCGGGGCTGACAGGGGGCTGGAACAGGCCGTTCCAGCCGCTGAGCATATACTGCAGGATGTCCTGCAGGTGGGCCAGGGCCTTCTGCTCGTCCGGCTCGTGGGTGAGCAGGTGCACAAAGGCGTCGATCTGCATGTGGGCCAGCCAGTGGATGGTGTAGTCCTGCGGCGGGGTCACGCCCAGCAGCGCGGCCTGCCGGTCGGCCAGCTTGCGGTAGTGCTCCTCCGAGATGGCCACCAGCTCGTCCACAAAGTGTTCCAGGCTGGAGCCGTAGCTGCCGGTGAGCAGCAGCAGAAACAGATCGTAGTTCTGGTACAGCAGGTGCAGCACCTGCTGGGACGCATAGGCATCGTCGCGGAAATCGTTCTCCGCCGCGTCCTCGCCGCTGTCCAGCACCAGCAGCTCCTGCCGCATGTGCTCGGTGAGCATGGCCTTGAGGGTGCTCAGCTGCGGGGCCACCAGCGAGGTGAACAGATCGTCCTTATCCTTAAAAAAGAAATACAGCGCACCGGTGGTCACGCCGGAGGCTTTGCAGATGCTGCGCAGGGAAGCGCCCTGGTACCCCTTGGCCAGAAACTCGGCCCGGGCGCTCTGCAGCAGCTTTTCTTTGGTTTCGCGTTCGTCTTTCATGCAGTCTCCTGTATCAAGCTGGATAACACCGTTATGTTAGCATAAGCTGACAGATTTTGTCAAGAGGAAGCTTACCCTGACAGGGCGGAGCAGGTGGCTGCACTTCCGCTGCCCCCTATCGTTTTTGCCAAAAGTGTGCTAGAATAGACACAAAACAAACATCGAACGGCAATGGCTGGGCAGCGCATATCGGTTTTGCAAAGAGCCCGGATGCAGCGTGAAATGCGGAAAGAGAGCCGGACGGGAAAAATGAGGAACAGTATGAAACAGACAGAACAGAGAATGAAAACGCGGTGGATCCTTGTGTTCCTTGCCATGTTGGTCTGCTTTTGTGGCTGGTGGGCAGTGCGCAAAGAAGGATTTTTTGCGGATGAACTTTATTCTTATGGACTTTCAAACAGCGATTATGCGCCGTTTTTGAGTTGGTATTATAACGGTGAACGCGCGTACAGCGGCACGAGCGCCGAACACATTTACAGTCGGGAGGACTTTATGTCCTATGTTGCTGTGCAGGAGGGCCAACGCTTCGACTATGCGTCGGTTTATTATAATCAGACGCAGGATGTCCACCCGCCGGTATTCTACTTTTTATTGCACACGGTTTGCTCGCTGTTCCCGGGCAGCTTTACAAAATGGACTGGCCTTGGCCTGAATTTTGCACTGTTCGGCGGCACCATTGCGGCATTGTATGCACTTGGCATGGAGATTTTTGAAGGGGAGAACAGTTGGAAAAAGTCGCTGTTCGTCTGCGCGCTGTATGCATTCAGTGGAGAGGCAATCTCAAATGCAACGATGATACGAATGTATATGCTTCTGACCCTGTTTACCACCGTGTTGGCGCTGCTGCTGGCAAAGGCTCTGCGCAGGCCGACGCTTGTCCGGTATCTGTTGATCGGCATCATCATTTATCTGGGAATGCTCACGCAGTATTTCTATGTGATCTATGCATTTTTATTGTGTGCAGTGTATGATTTTTACCTCATGCTGCGGCGGGAGTGGAAACATGTGGTGCAGTTTTCAGCGGCGGCTTTGGCTGGTGTTGGCGGAATGATGCTTACATTCCCCTGTTGGCTTGCGCAGCTGCACTCCCAATCGACGGTCTCGCTGGACACTACAACGGATAATATCCTGAACTTGAGCCAGTACCCCAAGGGCCCGTTGGAATTGACGGGATGGAGCATTGTGGAGTTTGGCGTGGGCGCGGGGATCATGGCGCTGCTGCTCCTTGTGGCATTGACGAAAAGATTTCTTCCGGGAAAACTGCGGCAGACTGTGCTGATTGCACCCCGCGCAAAACTAATAACGATCCCGGCGCTGGCTGCGTTCATCGTGATTGCAGTGATCTCGCCGTATAAATCCCTGCGGTATGTATACCATCTGCAGCCGCTGGAAGCACTCTTTTGCGGCTGTGGCTTTTTTGCTGTGCTGGATACGCTGGGACAGAATGCACGAAAGAAAATCACACAGGCTGTGTGTGCACTGATGCTTGTGCTGGCCTTTGTGTTGACGCCGGAGCGGATGTACATTGGTAACCGGAAGGTGAATGAAGAACTGGAACAGTACAGCGACGCGCAGTGTGTGTCGCTGATCGGAGATATGACGGCATTCACATCGGAGCTCCCGGAGTATCTGCACTTCAAAGAGATTTGTGCGGTGCAGGACACTTCCAGCACGCTGCTCCGGGAATATTGCACCGGTGAGAGTGATTCCATGGTGGTGTTCATTTGCGGGCGCGGCCTGTGGCAATTCGTCACTCCAGGCGAAGTGGAGCAGATCACGCAGGAAAATCAGGCGTCAGCAGAGGAGATCGCACGGCTGGGCGGATATACATCCGTTGAAATGCTGGATACGCAGGAATTTTCTCAGATCTGGGTGCTGAAAAAATAAGTATGCGGCACCATCAATAAAAAATCAAACGATCGCTCAGGAGGTCTCCCTCATGCTCAAACGACTGCGCAACGCGCACCCGGTCCTGTTCTGCATCCTGGTCGAGGTGCTGTTCCTCGGCAGCCTGTTCGTATCGGACCTGGTATTTACCTTTGTCCTGCTCTTTGCCCGGGCAGATTTTTCCGCCCTGGACGGCTACCTTTACAGCGGCCTGCAGGAGCTTGTGGGCACGCTGGTGGTGGTGCTGGTGCTGCAAAAGACCGGCCGCCTCAGGCTGCTGCGGCGGCGCGGCAGCGGTTTTTTCAATGGCCTGCTGGTGGGCATGTACCCGCTGGTGATGATCGGATACAGCATCTTCGGCGCGCTGATGTTCGGGCGTCCTGACGATGCCGAGCTGCTGCCGCCGGTGCGCATCCTGACCTTTCTGCTCAGCATGATGCTGGTGGGCGTGGCTGAGGAATTCATCTTCCGCGGTGTGGTGGCGGAGACGCTGCTGGAGCACTACGGTCTGAGCCGCGCAGGAATCTGGAAGGCATGCGTCCTGTCCGGCGTGCTGTTCGGCGCAGGGCATCTGACGAACCTTCTGGGGTCGGAACCCTTCGGTGTGCTGATGCAGTGCCTGTTCGCGGGGGCGCTGGGGACGCTGTTTGCTGCCATCTACTTCCGCACCGGCAACATCTGGGTCACCGTATTCCTGCACGGGATGATGGACATTTCTTCCATGATCATCGGCGGGCTGTACGGTACCGTGACGATGGCCGAGAGCGTGAGCGGCTATGATGCATCTATGCTGTTCTCGGTCGTGCTGTACCTGATCCCCATGGCGTTCCTGCTGCGCAAAAAGAAGCTGCAGGAGGTGCAGCTGTACTGGGGCGGCGTGGTCAAAAAATAAAGAAGATGGGCAAATAATCCTTGCTTTTTGCCCGGCGTTCTGCTATACTGTATCTGTTACCGTGGTACGGGGCTGGGAGTATGCCCGCTTTTTGGGAATGCCGTTTCCCGCCGCTGTTCCATTGGCACATAAAAATTTTATAAAGAGGTATGGTACTATGAACAAGCAGGAAGTTATGGCCAAAGTCGCTCTGACCGAGAAGGACACTGGCTCCCCCGAGGTTCAGGTCGCTCTGCTGACCGCTCACATCAACGAGCTGAACGAGCACCTGAAGAAGAACCCTAACGATCACCACAGCCGCCGTGGTCTGATGAAGATGGTTGGCCGCCGCCGCAATCTGCTGGCCTACCTCCAGAAGAAGGACATCGAGCGTTACCGTGCTCTGATCGCAACTCTGGGTCTGCGTAAGTAATTTAAACAGAGGGCAGGTACCGCAAAGGTGCCTGCCTTTTGCTTTATGTACAAATGGCAGCGGCTGCGTATTGCAGCAGTAAATCGAGCGCCTGTGCCGAAAAAGCAGTGCACGGGCGTTGGATTTATTGCTATGATGCGCGTGCCACCGCCTTTTGGATAGAAAAAAATAAAAGATCCAAGGAGGCAAAAACAATGGCAATTGAATTTGGTTCCCGCAGAGAGACCTTTGACAACTTCAAGGTCTACGAGACCATGCTGGCAGGCCGCCCGTTCAAGGTCGAGATGGGCAAG
>ERZ1034976.3124-NODE-3124-length-10730-cov-10.929742_pt1 | contig 10730 bp, 4 predicted proteins | sample MGYA00520623_ERZ1034976 | MGnify/ENA primary metagenome ERZ1034976 (study PRJEB33766, sample SAMN09781774) | gut metagenome | biome: gut microbiome | host: Homo sapiens | place: Madagascar | study: EMG produced TPA metagenomics assembly of the PRJNA485056 data...
CTTTTGTAATGTTCATTTCTATCGCTAAAAACAGATTTACAAAAATAATATTCTTGTATTCTTTTGTAAATTGCTGAAATTCATCGTTTTTAAATAAGCTTTCATAACATATATCAATGCCTTCAATTATTGCTGATATTTGTTTATTTTTTAATCGTTTGCAAATTGATATAATAGAAGGTAATAATATTTCAGTTTGCAATAGTAATTTATCATAAGTTAGCTCTGAAGCGGATTTATTTAATAGTGTAAAATTCCCATTATACAAATCAAATTCATTATATGTACTTCTTATTATTTCTCGCAGAATGTCAACATTTTGAATAACAATAAATTCAGGATGATTTTGTAAAATGTTTCGTGCGATTGTTGTTTTACCTACACAATTGCTTCCTGATATAAATACAATAATAGCACTGTTAATAGTCCCCACGAAAACTTCCTCCATATATAGATAATATTCAGTTATCCTTTATTAACAACAAAACATCTGTATATAGTTAAAAGCCTGTCGGTTAAAATCGGCAGGCTTTTTTGTATATATAGAACTAAAACGGAGGTGTTTTTAACGAAACAAACAAAAGTAATTGCAATATGCAATCAAAAAGGCGGTGTAGTAAAAACTACAACCGCCTTAAATTTTGGAGTCGGTCTTGCAAATGAGGGTAAGAAAGTCTTGCTTATCGACTGTGACCACAAGGTGATTTGACAACAGCTTTGGGTTGGCGAGATACAGACGAACTTTCGGTTACTCTTGCAGACAAACTCGTTGAGTATATCGAGGAAAGGAATAAGAACCCTGCAAACGGTATTCTTCACCATAAAGAAAATATTGATTTGATTCCGGCTAACCTTGATTTGTCGGCACTTGAACTTAACTTGGTCAACACAATGAGCCGTGAAACCGTGCTGAAAGGTTATGTAAATTCAATCAAAAAGGCGTATGATTATGTGGTTATTGACTGTATGCCGTCTTTGAGCGTGCTTACGGTAAATGCATTGGTTGCTGCCGATTCTGTTATCATTCCTGTGCAGTCGCAATTTCTCGCAGCTAAAGGTATGACACAGCTCGTGAAAACCATAGATAAGGTTAAAAGACAAATTAACCCGTCACTTAAAATTGACGGTATTTTGCTTACACTTGTAGACCACAGAACTAACCTTTCCAAAAGTACAAAGGAAGCTATCGTAATACCTCGACTGCAAGTAATAAAGACCTGTTTCGTTATCGTAGTAATATCCGCGGTAACGAAGCGGATTTTTTGTTGCAACGGCTATCTGCTCCTCGTTGCCGTCCTCCGCAGGGGTCAGGGCAAGCAATTTGCCCCATTCGTCATACTCATAGCTTGCGACGAGTTCTCCGTTTGCATCGGTTATGCCTTTGACATTGCCGCTCAAATCGGTGACATAGTAATGCTGAACATCGTTGAGAACAAAACCGACCGGCACGGCGTTGCTGTATTGGAAATAAATATCGTCCGTGCCGTCCGACTGTGAAAGGACAAGTAATTCGTTAAGATAATCAATATATAGTTTTTTATGTATTGCAAAAATATGTAATACATAAATATCTGTTTTTCGTTGGTTTTTGTCATAAAGCATACATGATATTTTGACTTTTAATATGCTCCTGTGGGGTGTGTCGGCAGAGTTGAAAACCGACACACCTTGCGGGAGATACATTAAAGCGGTGACGATTTCTTGAGTTTTAATTGGGATAGTTTTTTGAAACCGTGTTTACCGCTTTAATAGCATAATTAATTGTTATTGTCGCCGTTTGAATTCCTTTTTTCATTGATTGCATTACGGCGCAATAATAATTCGTTGTAAAAATCATCTTGATTATCGACCGAAAAACAAAATTGCTTTCCGCCGAACAAAGTGAGTTCAATATAATTTTTATGGTCACCCACAATAAATGATCGAGTCGATTTTTTCCTGTCATACATTAAATCAAATGTGCTGTTATATGCGCTATAAATATCAACATAATTAATGATGATTTTAGGTTTTGACTTGCCAAATCCCAAACTGTGAGTGATAATTTCCATATGTTCATCATACAAGATAACGCCTTTAAAGCTAAAGCAATATCTTAATGCGCAAAATATTCCTACAACTATTGAGCACAAAACCACACCGGTAGCAAATCCTGCATCCACATATTTACCAAGCCCAACAAATCCTATCATAAACGCAAATGCAAATGATGCAAGTATCGGTACACAAAAATTTGTACCGAACTGCAAAAATCCCTGAAGAAATTTATCGAATGTATTTGCATATCTAAAATAATACATTTTAACTTGCATAATTACCCCCAATAATGTCCGTTTTCATAATCTATTTCAAAGTCCATCAATGCAGTTGATATTGTGCTTATTATTAAAAACTTTAATACAATGGTTGGGTGCAACGCTATCGGTTGCAGGTGTTGAGCTTTTTGTATAGCTCGTTGATAAAATCGTATGGGTTTTTAATCGGTATATAGTATGTTTGCGACGGCGTTTGAATTTCGACTATATTGTCGGAAGCAACGCCGTTTATACTATGCTTGTCGGACTTTTTGCAAAGCTGTATATCGTTGTATGAAATACTTTTGACATTGACTAAGCCTGCGGTTGATTTGTCCGTTTTAAATTCAACGCCGTTGATGCCAAGCACGATTTCGTCGCAATTCGGCATATATCCGCGTTGCAAATCAAATTGAAACATATTTGTCGGTACAACCGATTTGCTTGCTTCGTCATTTTCCTTGCTTTTGGCTAATTCTACTCGTTTGTTGACCTCGTTTATAAAATCATCAGGGTTTTGAACGGCAAATAAATAAACTTTATCATTTCTGTAATTTTCAACTGTAATTTCAACACCACAGCTCCAATCAAACCATATAGTAGCAGTTGTTAAAGCAGAAGTAGAATCTTTTCCGGGACATTTTTTGCACTCAATAATGTCTTTATAAAATATTTTATCATTAAACCCTCTTGTTATAAACATTGGATCTAAATAATGTCTATTTATTTTCAAAAATTCATCGTTAATAACTGCTTTTCTGGGTATAGAAATTAAAATTGCACTTACTACTATAGAATAAATCGGAAATGCTCCTAATAGAAATGCTGTAATTTCGTAAAATATACCCTTGAGAATATATAAATCTATTTTTAAAATTAAGCCTAAAAGCATAATCATTTCGCTACAAGTTAACAAAAAAAGTAGAATTTGATTTACAATATATCTGCCAAAATTCCCATATGAAAATTTATATTTCAGTTTCATATTATTACCCTTCATAATCAAATTTCAAAAATCAGTCCTTTAATTCTCAAAGCTACAGCATCCATTCCGATGTTTGAGATAATAGGAATTAAGAAGGCAACAATAGGGGAAATAAATTCAGGAATAAACAAACAAGCAATACCGATAGCAGCGTTGACTGCATTCATTACAATATCTTCGGATTTGCTAAAAGTCTTACCCGAGCCAGCAGAGTCAATACCCGCAAAAAAGGAGAGTATTGAGGTAAAAATGCCAAAACCGGTTCCAAGACCTTTTGCGTCAATTAAGTTGCTACCTGATTTTTTTGCCATTTTTTCACCTTTTTTGATAATTGCACCGTCAATAGTCGATAATGCCTCCAAAGAAAACGAATTTTTCAAATAAAGATAAGCGGTATTCATAATTGCAATAACTGCTAAAGAAACTTGCTTTGTTCCTTCAAAGGATATTTTTGCAAGTTGGTCCAAACTCAATCCGATTCCTTTTAATAACTCATTAATCCAATCAAGTTCAATTGCGGCTATAAGACCTTGTAAAATCGCATTGACTATATTGTTTGAATCATCGTTTTTCGATTTTGCTTTTGCTTGAACTTTAGCCTTGGAAGTTGAATTGCTTTTGCTATCTTTATTTTTTTTGGAAAGACAATCATCATCAATAAGAAGATTACCGAGCATGTAGTATTTGCTTGCTCTTTTTTTGTGCAATGTGGCGCGAATGTATTCCAAAACCCTAAATCGAACTTTAACTTCCTTATGCAAGAGTTTTGAAAGTTTTTGGCTGATTACAACATCCGGATTATCAATAAAATATTTAATATCTTTTATTGCCTGACTTCGCTTTTCCTCGAGTTTTGCCCATGTTTCTTTGAGCTTTTCAACCGTTTTGCTGAGGAGAGCTTTGGCTTTTTCAAGGTTTTCCTTGGCGGTTTCCTTTGCCTTTGCGCCTATATGCTTTACAAAAGCCGAAATGTCGGCAACATTCATTGCCAACTGCGGCGTTGTGCCTTCGGCGTCCGAAAGCGAAACAGCATTGTTGTAGCAATAAGCGTATGCATTGAGATAAAGCGTTGACGAATTGTTGATATATTCAAAATCGTCAGGCGAAATGAAGCGGCACAAATCGGGGCTGTAATACCTCGACTGCAGGTAATAAAGACCTGTTTCGTTATCGTAATAATAACCGCGGTAACGAAGCGGATTTTTTGTTGCAACGGCTATTTGTTCCTCGTTGCCGTCCTCCGCAGGGGTCAGGGAAAGCAATTTGCCCCATTCGTCATACTCATAGCTTGCGACGAGTTCTCCGTTTGCATCGGTTATGCCTTTGACATTGCCGCTCAAATCGGTGACATAGTAATACTGAACATCGTTGAGGAGAAAGCCGACCGGCACACCGTTGCTGTATTGGAAATAAATATCGTCCGTGCCGTCCGACTGCGAAAGGACAACGCCATTCATTGTATCAAACGAGGTTGTCACGCCGTCAACCGTCTTTTTGGCGCGTATTCCGCTTGAATCATAATAGTAATAATAATTTTTATCATCGCGCGAAATCTTGCCGAGGCGGTTGTTGTGCTCCCAAGTATAGACGGTGCCGTCGTATGACTGCAAATTGCCGTTTGCGTCATATTCAAGCGTTTTGCCGCCGACAGCGGTGAGCTGATCCTGCCATTTGGCGTTTGTGTATTCAAACTCAACCGTTGTGCCGTCAACCGTTTTTGAGGTCATATTGCCGCGCTTGTCATAGGTATATGACGAGTTGACGGCGCCGCTTGTTGAAACAAGCTGACCTAATTTATCATATGTGTATGCATTTGACTCGTCATTTTTGATTGTTCCGCTTGATTCGTCAAATGTGCTTGTGAAATCAAAGCCGTCGATACCATATGATTTTTTGAGGATTGATTTGTCGCTGTTGAACGAAACATCGGCAGTTAAAACATCCTGTTCGCCGTTGTTGATTACAAATTTGCCGGAATTGTCCGCACTCTCGGTTTTGCATGTAAACGAGGAGGCAGGGGATTCAAAGCTGACTGAATCGTCGGCTATTGTTGTTGTATAATTTTTGCCGTTGTGAAGTTCGGTGACGGTTTGATTGCCGTCCTGCGATTTGACAGCATAGCTGAAAAATACTTTTCCGCCGTATTGGTTATCCTCTTTCTCGTATTTATATCCGCTTGACGAGCTTGTTATATGCGTGCGCGTATTAAGCTCGCCCTCGGCTAAATACTGAGCGTTGGAATTTGATTTGTCCGCCGAAAGTGAATAAAACCACTTTGAATTTGCATTGACATTGATTTTTCTGTAAACATTGCCGTATTTATCGGTTACCTGCCGCTCGACATAGCCGTTGGCATATGTGATTTTGTTGTAAAAGCTCTCCTTAGTATTGGAAAACTCCTGCCTATACAGGCAAGTAACCAAAACAACTCCGTTTACAGCTATTTTATCACATTTTCCCTGATTATTAAAGTAGTAATCGTAAATATCGAAATGCTTTTTTGAAATTACGCCTACATCGGAATATGTATAGTCGGTTTCGAGGTTGTCGGCATTGATTTCCTTAATCAAATTGCCCTTGTCATCATAGATTGAGCGAGCGCCGACATTTTTGTCGCCATACTCACCGGGCAGGTTGTCAAGCTCCGGCTTATATTCATCGCCGGTGACTGTTTGCACCGTTCTGCCGTATTTATCATAGACAGTGCGCTGACAGCCGTCGGCTGTTTTGGAAAGGAGCACTCTGCCTGCGGCGTCATAAACATACTCGGTTTTGCCGTCCTCGTTATTTGTTGACAAAATATTGCCGGTTATATCATATTCATATGAAACAACGGACTGAATGGAATCGTCCTCGGTTGAGGTTGTGGTTATGCATACAGCGTAGCCGTGCTCGTCATACTGATAGAATGTTGCGGTTTTCTCCGCCTCGTCAACAACCTTTGTGACAAGACCGTTGCCGTCATACTCATATTTTGTGAGATAATACGCCGACAAATCCGACTCGTCAAACTCATTTTTGGAATAATTATATTTATCCTTGACGGTTGCTTTTATTATGACTTGGTTATTATCGTCATAAACATAGTGGAAACGACCGTCGTCGCCGTCTTCGGTAATCAGCCTGTTTTGGTCGTCATAATGATAGGTTTGACCCGAGGTTGAGGTTGATGAGGTGTGATCATTGATATTTGTCGGGAAAACAGTTCCTCTTTTATACTGATATGTTGTTTTATTTGTATCGCTTATATACTCCGACTGAAGCGTTTGGTTGGAATTGTAGTAATATGTTGTATTGTCGCCGTACTCATTGACAGATGATGAAAGCATATTGCGTTTATCATACGAATATTGTTTACTGCTTCCGTCTGCGGATTTGACGGTCACGGTAAAATCGGAGCCGTCCTCCTGCGAATACTCATAAGTTGTATAATAACCGTTATCGGCAGTTATCTTTTCAACCCTGTTTAAATCATCATACGAAATATTATTGAGATTTGATTTAACAAGTTTTGAGCCGTCATATTTATATTCGCTTAAAATAACGCCTGCTTGGTCTGTTACCTTAACAAGGTTTGATGAATTATCATAATCATATTTGATTTTATTGCCTGCGGCGTCACAGATTGAGGCAACCATACCGCCAACAATCGACAAAACGGTTTTTCTGCCCGACGCATCGGTAACGGTGATTTCGCTGTCGCCGTATGAAAGCGAGAAAGCGTCGCCTGCAAAACTGCCTATTTCGGTCAAAACGCCGTTTGTATTATAGTGATAATTCGTGTTGTTGTATGACACTATATATTCAACAATTTTTTTGTCGCTTTCGTCATAAACAACAGTGATTTTACTGTTTGTGGTTTTATCAACATACTGATAGCGATTTGCCTTTATAAAATAAAGCTTATTAAAATCGGGCATAACGGCGGTGATGATATTTTCATTTTCAAAAGTTATTTTGTTATCTGTTGAAAATGTCCATTTACCGTCCCGATACTGTCGCGAAACGCTGAAATTAACAGTATTGAATGTTGTTGTATAGTCGCTGACCGTTTCAGTATAGTAAAACTGTTTATTATAATCGACTTTTGAATGCTCGGAAACATCAATTCTTTTATAATTAGCCGGAAACTTTTCACTTTTAAATGCTACATTAAGATACTTTTGACCGTCACTGAGCATCAGCGGTTTTGAATACAAATAGCTACTTACAGGAATCGAAATTCTATCATATAAAAATATATTGTTGTCGGCATTATGATTTGTACTGTAAAGTATCGCCTTGTTTTCGTCAAAAAACACTTGCGGAGTGTATATTGTATATTTTTTTTGCGAGGTGTTGCCAAGCAAATCCTTAGCCTTTACAACAATTGTATTTTCGCTGTAATTTGTAATATCAAAAACATTGCTTGTCTGCCATGTTTTGCCGCCGTCAAAGCTGTATCCGGCGATACCCGACTGTTCGTCGGCAGCAGTTACGGTGAGCGTTCCGCTAAAATCGTTGATATTGCTTGAAATATCCGAAATAGTCGGTGCTGTCGAGTCAATTTTGTCGAGAGTGATTTTGTCAAGCAGAGTAATATTGCCTGCGTTATCTTTGGCGTAAACATAATAGGTACCGTTATGGCGAGCGGTATATGTGTCGGACTCCTGCCAATTATAGACGCCTTCTTCCGTGCCAAAGCTGTACGGCTCATCGGCAAGACCCGAAAGCTCATCGGTAGCGGTCGCCTTTATTTCGACGCTTGTTACCCAATCCGTCGGCACATTTGCGCTGATTGAGCCGGTCGGTGAAAGCTTATCGTTTTTCAAATCAACGCTTGTCGGCTGAGAAATGTTGCCGGCTTTATCCTTTGCGCAAACAAACAGTTTCGTTTCGCCCGTTGCGTTAAACTTATTATCGCTTTGCCATTTATACTCGGTTTCACTTTCAGAAAAGCTGTAGCTGTCGATGCCCGACTGCGTATCTGTTGATTCGGCGGTGATTTCAACGCTGTCGCTGTACCATTTATCATATTCGCCGCTTAATTGAGGCGCAGACGGAGCGGTTTTATCAATATTTTCGATTTTAACCTCATCGCTTGCCTGCGAAATATTATTTGCGGCATCTTTAGCATAAACATAAACACTTGTATTTTCACTGAAAGCCTTGCTTGATGCGGTTTGCCAAGCATACACGCCTTTTTCGGTTGAAAAGCTGTAATATTTCACACCCGATTGTGTATCGCTTGAATTTGCCGAAACGGTTACTGTGCCGTTTGTCCACTCGCTCGTCGATTTTGAAGCGGTTGGTTTTGTCGGTACTGTTTTATCAATCTTTTTGATAGTTTCCGTTTTTACAAGCGCAATATTTCCTACTGCGTCGCGCACATAAACATATACTGTGCAGTTTGATGAAAATGCTTTTGTGTTTGAGGACTGCCATGAGTAGCTACCCTTAGTTGTTGAGAATGAATAAGGTGTTGCATGCAATCCGGCGCCGCCGCTGTTGTCTGCCGCGCCGTTGATTTTGAGTGTAACATTTCCGTTTGTCCATGCTGTTGCATTACCCGTTACACTCTTAATTGTGGGTGCTGTTGTGTCGTTTGTGTAATTGATAACGGTGTATGGGCGCATTGCAGATGAGGAATATGTTCTCGATGTGAAGGCGCGCCAATTGTATGCGCCGTCCTTTTCCTCACTGCTGAGGAACACCATTCCGTTGTTTGCAGTGCCCGACGCCCATTTTTGCACAAGGTTTTTGATATTGAATTTATACCAATACGAATTGCTCGAATCGTCGGTTGATTTGGAGCTGATTGTTCTTGTATTTGACGCTACCGACGAGTTGTAGCCCGGCTTGTTGCTCCAATTTATGCCCGACTCGCTCCACGATGAGTTGGCAAGATAAGCGGTGACTTTGGTGCTTGTTGTTCTGCCGGTTGTTTCTCTTTCCCACTGATATGCGCTGTTGATAACCGCGCCCTTTTTGATTGCCGACGGCATTGTGAATTTGGAATAAACTCTGCCGTAGCCGTATTGCGAAGCTCTGCCGAAGCAACAGGTTTGCTCATTGCCGTAGTTGTTTGAGCTGTGTTTTGAATAAACGCCTGCGTCGGCTGAATTGCTGATATTGCTTGTTGTCGGGTCGATTACGATAGGATATTTTGTGGTGTCTGCGCCGAGCCATTCTTTGTCAACGCAAACTGTCATTTTGTATGTATTTTCGCCTGTTTTTTCAAGAGTGTATTTGCAGTCGGAATAATGCTCGTCCTTTTCGCCCTCGACATACTCGCTGTCATACGCAAAGGGGGCAAAAAATGTTTGCACGCTTTTGCCGTCCTTGTTTTTGAGCGAAACGGTGCCGTCGTCGTTGAGCACCGCGGTGCAATTGTTTGTTTTCAGCGTAAACGAAAATGCGTTTTGACCTATGTTTTTGTCAAGCACGATTTCATCCTTAACGCCGTTGAGCTGTGGGTAAAATTTGAGGCTTGTCGACTCGCCGTAAATCGACGGATACTCAAAAATCTCAAACTTTTCGTTCAAATATTCCGACTCGCTCTTTTTGCCTGCGGCATCAAGAGTTGATTGCGGAATAATTGTGTATTCGCAGTCGTCGAAGTTGACGCGAACGCCTTTGTTTTTATCCTCGGAGAAGTTTATTCTATAGTCGTTTTGACCGTTGGCATAAGCATATCCGTTGCTTTTCAAATCGCTGTCCTTTTGCTTTTCAACGGATATGTCCTTTGTTTTCAAATCGCCGTTTTCATCGGTGAACGAAATCGGCTCCGAAAACAAATACACCGTGTTGGAGCCGTCACGGTTTTCCAAATCAATGATGTGATTGTCTGCAAGCATTGATTTTTCGTCAACTGCCACGGCGCCTTTTGTGTCAACGATTTCCGCCGCATATGCGGAAAGCATCGACCTCACGCCGAGCCAATTTTGAAACCGCGTGTTGCCGAATGTTATTGTGACAAATGTACCGAATGCAATGATAACGGACAAGAATACACATAAAACCTTTTTCCACGGTTTATGCTTAACTGTGTTCATTTCATAAAATTCTTCCATTTAATTCTCCTTTGTTCGATTTTATTTTATGATTATAAATATTTTTTTATGTTTTATTTATCAACTCCTTATAAAAAGACAAATAATATATAAAAACTCACTATCATAATAACAAATAAGGAAAAACAGTAAATATTGAATGCAAAAAAATAGAAATTACAGATAAAAAAATAGAAGCGGATGCGTTTTTGCATCCACTTCTGTTCTGATACTTTAAGGAAAAATAATTATTACCTGAAATATTTTTTGCTCATCATTATATGTCCATTCAATTTCTCCGTTATATTTTTTTACTGTTTTTTCAATGTTTTTAGTTCCAATTCCATGATATCCTGAATCTTTTTTGGTTGATATTAATTTGTGGTTTTTTACTATTGGTTTTTGTATACAACTATTTTT
>ERZ1034976.3126-NODE-3126-length-10727-cov-5.917635_pt1 | contig 10727 bp, 10 predicted proteins | sample MGYA00520623_ERZ1034976 | MGnify/ENA primary metagenome ERZ1034976 (study PRJEB33766, sample SAMN09781774) | gut metagenome | biome: gut microbiome | host: Homo sapiens | place: Madagascar | study: EMG produced TPA metagenomics assembly of the PRJNA485056 data...
TCTGCTTCTGAGCAGGATGCAGAAAAGTTTTATCAGCTGTCGGGGGTGGGAACGGTCTATAAAATTTGTTCAGAGGCACATCATGGTGCATGGATCGGAGATGGAACAAGTACTTCTATCAATGTGACTGTAAAAGTTGAAAAAGGAACAGATTTTGGCGTAGAACAATGTGCGGATTTGCCTTATACCGTTTCTTCTGTTACAGAAATTGAGAATACAGATGATGCAATGGATGCATACAAACTGGTTGTAGAAGTACCGGATGGAGAAATCTATAAAGCAGCATTGGATATGATTAGAACGCTGTTAGAAGAGGACATTGTGCCGGATGCATCTGTAAGTTATCTAACAACAGCGCTGGCATTAGCAGGAAATCCGGTTTTGAAAGAAGTTCCAAATCACTACCTTGCTGCTAACAGCGATTTAGACGGAGATGGGACAGTTGGTGTATCGGATGCGGTAGAACTCTTGACTTATTATGCCAATAAAGCTGTGAATGCACCAGCAAGCTTCTCTCATTTCGATGACCAGGAAGCAGCGTTGCAGCTGGCAGATGTCAATCGGGATGGAAATATAGATACTGCCGATGCTATAGAAATTTTGACATACTATACCAAACAGGCAGCAGGCTTATTATAAAGAATCGGTAAAAAGAACAAAAACGCACGGGATTTCTATGAGATTTCGTGCGTTTTTTGGCAGTTTCACGAAAAACTGTAAAAAAACGACAATTGTTTCATCTGCAATTTGTATGAATTTACAGAAAAATGGAAAATCAATTGACATTTCCAGGAAACCGTGCTATAATAAGGGCAATCAGATGGAAAAAAGTGGGTGAATTGGAAAGATACCCACGTTTTTTCCCATGAAAATTGTGGAAAAATGGAGGAATTCAGGATGAAAATGAAGAAAATGTTGGCGATTCTGGCAGCTTTGAGCGTATTGGGAACAACTGGTTTGACTGCTGGTGCAGAAGACGCAACTCCGACGGAACCGGCAACGGAAACCGTTACCACGACTGAACCAACCGAAGAAACAACGGAAACAGAAACCACCGTTGCAGAAACCACTGCTGTGGAAGAAGAAACGGTTGCTACAGAAGAGAATCAGACGGTAAAAGAAGAGGGAACTAAGAAAGTTCTTACTTCAAAAACAATTGATTTTGGACAGCACACCTCAGACCCAAATGTATTTACAGATGAAACTTTATATGTAGAAGTTTATTCTATTTTAGAAGGAAATGAAAGCCCTGTTTATCTTTCTATTTCAATAAATGGTGTTGCAACTAACTTAACAGGTATTGTTGTAAAGAATTCCTCTCTTGCAGGTGACCCACCGAGTATTGAAGCTCTTTGCAACATTGATAACTACTTTAAGCAATCTGGAGAAAATTCCATTTCCATTAATGTATGTGGGACATGGACAGAGTATGATTATGTAGATGGTCAGTTTGTACCAGCTGGCACAGCACCGACGACAACCGCCGCTACTACAGACAGCACAACAACAACCACGACAACAGTAACAAAGGATCCGGATCATCCGATTGATGGCTATTATCCGAATGGAGATTTTCAGTTGGATGGAGTAACCTTGACACCAAAGGTAGAATATAGTAATAAAGAACCTGGCTTAGATGAAGCATGGTTGTGTTTGAATATTTATTCTCAAGATGGGACATTGTTGGTTTCTGTTCCTGCCGATACATATATTGCTGATGATGGAAGACCGGAGAATTATGGAAAAGTCGGTAGATATCTGGTTAAAACCGGTTCAAATACGATTACTGTAATTGATTACACTGGTTCTACCAGAAAGTACCACTCCTATGTTTTTGAAAACGGCAAGTTTGTATTCACAGGAACAACGACTGATAACGATCAGGAAAAGACTTTCACAGTTGAAATTCCGACCAGCTATGTTACGGCTGTTTGTGGAAGAACTGGCAAGGAAATTACGGAAAGTAATTACAAAGATAGCATGGTTATTACCTGTACAACTATTACAGGTTGCACGAATGGGACAGTAAGCATTGTACCGAATGGAGCTTTTGTAGGTGGTTTTACGGTAAAGGATGCAAAACCAGGAACGATTACAATTACTGGCACAACAGGAACATTTTCTTCAAGTTATGATCCGAATGTGAATCATAGTCATGGACAGTGCATTTCAATGGGAACACCGGACATATTTACTGTAACTGTTACCATTGACGAAAACGGTAACATTGTAACAGGTGGTAGCGACAGCGGCAAGACCGACAACGGTTCTGCAAGCAACGCTCCAGCTTCCACTGCTACAAAGAACACTTCCGGCACACCAAAGACTGGTGACACGACCACCGTTCCGGCTGTTGCCGTTGGTCTGACACTGACTGCTGCTGGTGTGGTTGCATTCATCAGCAAGAGAAAGAAGAAGTAAACCACCGTTCGTTTTTTCATTTTTCTGTTTTTTTATAACATTCCGAACCGCCGCAGGATGCAAGATGCCTGCGGCGGTTTTTTGCAGGATTTCCGAAATTAGACAGTTGCATTTTTTGAGAAATGGTGTTATAATATCATTGTATGTCAACACCGATGCAGAACGGAAAAAAGGAGTCATTCCATGAAAAGAATCACATTGATTACCGGACATTATGGTTCGGGAAAAACCAATTTTGCGGTTAATTTGGCACTGCGGCAGGCTGCGGAAGGAAAAAAGGTGACAGTGGTCGATTTGGATATTGTCAACCCTTATTTTCGGACAGCAGATTTTGCGGAACTGTTTGAACAGAACGGCATTCATCTGGAGAAAACGCTCTATGCCAATACCAGTCTGGATATTCCGGCGATTTCCTTTGACCTTGCCCGGTTGGCATATGAGGAAGAATGCCTGATCATTGACGTAGGCGGTGATGATGCCGGTGCAACGGCACTGGGTCGATACGCCGAAATGCTGCGTTCCTATCAGGCGGAATTGGACATGTGGTATGTGGTGAACCGCTACCGCTACCTGACCGCTCAGCCGCAGGAGGCTCTGACACTGCTCTATGAAGTGCAGCAGGCAGCCCGTTTGCAGCCAACCGGTATTGTCAACAATTCCAATCTTGGCAGCGAAACCACAGCGGAATTGATTTTAGAGGCTGTTCCCTATGCAAAAACCATTGCAGAAGCAGCCGGTCTGCCGCTGATTTGTACCACTTATCGGGAAGATTTGCCCGTACAGGTGGAAAACGGTTTTCCGGTACAAGTCTATGTCAAGCCCGTCTGGGAGCAGGATGCTGCATTCTAACTCCATAGGCGGACGATTCGGCGGAAGGAGGGAAAAAGCAATGGAAAAAATGAAAGTGCGGTTTGACCGCTGTAAGGGCTGCGGACTGTGTGTCAGCGTCTGTCCAAAGAAGCTGGTAAAACTGCAAACAGAAAAGCGGAACGAAAAAGGCTACTTCACTGCGGTCTGCACCGATCAGGATGCTTGTATCAGCTGTGCAATGTGTGCAATGATGTGTCCGGACTGTGCAATCCAGATTGAAAAATAGAAAGAAGGCGTAACAACGTGGAAAGAAGTCTTATGAAAGGCAACGAAGCACTTGCAGAAGCTGCGATTCGGGCAGGTTGTAAATGTTTCTTTGGGTATCCGATTACGCCGCAGACAGAACTTTCTGCTTATATGGCAAAGAAGATGCAGAAAGCAGGCGGTGTATTTTTACAGGCAGAATCGGAAATTGCTGCCATCAACATGGTTTTGGGGGCAACCTCAACCGGTGTACGAGCAATGACCTCTTCTTCTTCTCCGGGAATTTCCCTGAAGGCAGAGGGTATTTCCTATATGGCAGGTTCTGACCTGCCGGGTGTCATCATCAACGTGCAGCGTGGTGGTCCGGGTCTGGGTTCGATTCAGCCGGCACAGTCTGATTATTATCAGGCAACTCATGCAATGGGACATGGTGATTTCCATATTTTCGTATTTGCACCATCTTCTGTACAGGAAATGGTCGATATGGTTACATTGGCATTTGATAAAGCCGATGAATACCGGATGCCAGCAATGATTCTGGCAGATGGTCTGTTGGGACAGATGATGGAACCAGTAACCTTCCCAGAACCGCTGGAAACACTGCCGGACAAGTCCGACTGGGCAACCAATGGACACCAGAACAAGCGTGCGCACCACATTATCAATTCCCTGTACCTCGACCCGGCAGAACTGGAAGCAAAGGTCAAGGAACGGTTCAAGCGGTATGCAATTGTAGAAGAAAAGGAAACCCGTGCAGAATCTTATCTGTGCGACGATGCAGAAATTGTAGTAACCGCTTATGGTGCTTCTGCAAGAGTTGCAAAGTCTGCGGTGAATGCAGCAAGAAAAGCTGGCATTAAGGCTGGTCTGTTCCGTCCGATTACCCTGTGGCCATTCCCGAAGAAGGAATTGCAGGCAGCAACAAAGTCTGCAACCCACATTCTCGATGTAGAAATGTCAATGGGTCAGATGGTGGATGATGTCCGGTTGGCAACAGAATGCCGCATTCCGGTTTCGTTCTTTGGCAGAACCGGCGGTGTCATTCCGACACCGGGCGAAGTTCTGGCTGAATTGAAAAAGCTTGCAGGAGGTGCAGAATAATGGCAGTGGTATTTGAACGGCCGAAAGCATTGCTGGACGTGCCGATGCATTTCTGTCCGGGCTGTGGGCACGGGATTGTGCATCGTCTGGTCTGCGAAGTATTGGATGAAATGGGCATTGAGGGAAACACCATCGGAGTTGTACCGGTTGGATGTTCCGTTATGTCCTATGATTATTTTGGATGTGATGTCATCGAAGCACCGCACGGCAGAGCTCCGGCAGTTGCAACCGGTGTGAAGCGTTCCAATCCGGACAAGATGGTCTTTACTTATCAGGGCGATGGCGACCTTGCCGCAATTGGTACAGCGGAAACCGTACACAGCGGAACACGTGGGGAAAATCTGGTCATTATCTTTATCAATAATACGACTTACGGGATGACAGGCGGTCAGATGGCACCGACTACCATGCCGGGACAGGTCACCCAGACGACCCCATACGGCAGAGATCCGAAGTATGCTGGTTACCCAATTCGGGTTTGTGAAATGATGTCCACTTTGACGGGTGTTGCATTGGCACAGCGTGTTGCAGTCGACAGCGTTCCGCACATTCGGGATGCAAAGAAGGCGATCCGCAAGGCATTTGAAAACGAAAAGGCAGAAAAGGGACTTTCGATTATCGAAGTTCTGTCTACTTGCCCGACCAACTGGGGTATGGCACCGCAGGAGGCAATGCAGTTCGTCAAGGATAAGATGAGCCATTATTATCCACTGGGTGTCTATAAAGATGGTGCAGCAGGGGAGGATGAACAGGCATGACAACCGAATTTATTTTAGCTGGTTTTGGCGGACAGGGCATTTTGTTCGCCGGAAAAATTCTGGCATACTGCGGACTGATGGCAGGAAAAGAACTGTCGTGGCTGCCGTCTTATGGTCCGGAAATGCGTGGCGGTACAGCAAACTGTTCCGTCTGTATTTCCGATGAACCGATTGGTTCGCCGCTGGTAACTGCTCCGAATTGTCTGATTGCCATGAATGGCCCGTCCTATACCAAGTTTGTCAATGCAGTAAAGCCAAATGGCTTGATTCTGCTGGATAACTCTGTGGTAGAGGAAGAAGCCGTACGGGATGACGTGAAAACGATTTCCCTGCCGGCAACCGATATGGCAACCGAAAACGGTCTGAATGGTTCTGCAAATATGATTCTGCTGGGCAGAATGTTGGCAGAAACCAAGCTGTTTGATTTGGATACCGTACAGAAAGCAATGGAAAAGTGTATTCCGCCGAAGCGTGCACATTTGATTGAAGCAAATATGAAAGCGGTTCGGATCGGTGCAGAAAGCAAGTAAGCACTTTTAGAATCAAAACAGAAAGAGGGCTGTCGTATGATTTTCATACGGCAGCCTTTTTGGATTGGTTTTATTTATCCTTCTCCCTGTGATTGCAGCACCCACGGCAAAAATTTTGCTTTTCTGGTAAAAATCCATGTTTGTGAATAGACCATATTGCCCTGCATATCTAGCACCGTGTGACTAGCAGTTTCATCCGTTAGAAAGGTGCAGGAAATCACGATGAAATTTTCCCGTTTACAGCCATAGTTGTTGTATTCCCATTCGGTCTGACAGATGGATTCCTCATAAGAAAATGCTTGAGCAGTTGCATGTATTTGTGGAGAGAACGGATGCCAGATGGTGAAATCTGTGGCTGTTTGTTGAATGGCAGCTCCAATTTCCCATTGTTGAAACACATCAGAATCAGAAATGGTAATGACACTATTTTTTTCAATTTGAAAAATACAGAAGAAACGGGCAGAGCATCCAGTTAAAATGATTCCGCCAACCAGTGCCCATTTTTTCCAGTGTTTCCACTTCATCCGCAGAGTTCCAGAATGGCAGCTGCCATCATCCGAACATCTTTCATCAGGTGTTCAATTGGAACAAATTCATCATCACCATGCATGTGGTAGTCCCAGTTCGGAAACTCTGCCCCGAACGCAACACCGCCCGGAATATCATGGACATAAGTACCGCCACCAATGGCAATGCATTCACCCTTTTCTCCGGTTTCTTCTTCATAGATGCGGAGCAGGGTCTGCACAAATGGACTTTCCTTTGGAACAACATGGGGGTCATTCTGAATGATAACCTTGCAGGAACAGCCAGCTTCCTTTAAGCGTTTCTGTACCTGCTGAAAGATGGCTTCTTTGGTGGTGCAGATTGGGTAACGAATATCTATCATACCGACCCATTTGTCGCCCTGAATCTCCAGCTGGCTGCAAATGCAGGTCAATGCACCGGATTCCGCATCTTCGCAGGCAATTCCCAGATTGCTGCCGTCTGTGCAGCCATGCGGGAAACAAGTAGACAGTGCCTTGCACATCGGGAAATCTGGCAGTTTGGCGAGCAACTCTAGCAGTCCTGTAATGGCATTGTTGCCAGTTTCCGGCGTTGAAGCGTGAGCAGCCTGTCCGTTCCAAGTCAGCTTTACAAAATCGCTGTTGGCGATGATGTTGCAGTTCTCCGGTAGCAACTTATGATATAAGGCAGGCAGAACACAAACAGCCTGTGCCGGAACAGCATTGGGAGCAGTTCCAGCTTTCAGCAATAAAATAGAGTCTTTGGTTTCTGGTGCTTCAAATTGGATTCGCATCATGCCTTTTTCAATGGAGATCAGCGGATAGCTGCCGTCTGGCGTAAAGACCAGTGGCGGCATCGTATCTTTTTGATTGTAATATTCCAAGTCGGTAGAGCCGTTTTCTTCATTGCAGCCGAGCAGAAGCCGAACCGGCTTTTTCAGCTGGATTCCAGCGTCTGCAATTGCCTTGATTGCATAGAGGGCAGCAACTGCAGGACCTTTGTCATCAATTGCACCTCTGCCATAAATGTAGTCGTCCTGTATCGTGGCAGTAAACGGCGGCGTATGCCAGTTTTCTTCCATGACGGGGACAACATCCAGATGGGCTAAAATGCCCAAATACGGGGCAGTGTCCGTACTGGTATCAGCAACGCCAACATGGTAATCAAAATTGGTTGTGTGAAGCCCGAATGATTCTGCAGTTTGCAGCATAAAGTCCAGTGCTCTGGCACAATTTTTGCCGTAGGGTGTCCCGTTTTCCGGTGCAGCTGTGGCAACACTGGGAATACCAATCAGTGTTTGCAGGGTATCCAGCATGGCGGATTTGTTTTCTTCTATTTTTTGTTTTACAAGTTCTGGTAACATCGAACCATTCCTTTCTCATGGGTTAAGGGCAACGTTTAAAACTGTCCTTCATTTTGCAGCGGTTTTCCATCAAAGAAATCTGCTCAATTCGCATGACGATTTCAGCAATGGTTTTCAATGCCTCGTTAGTCAAAAATGCCGGATGCGAAGTCAGCAATCCATTTGACATAGACAGCAGCAAGGATAATGCTTGGTCACAGTGGATATTCTCGGAGAAAGTAATCTTTAAAGCTGTCCCGTTTTTACTTCATTTTGCAGCGGTTTTCCATCAAAGAAATCTGTTCTATTTTGCAAGGGTAACTTCTGTAATGTTTTTCAATGCCTCATTGGTCAAAAATACCTGATGTGAAGTCAGTAATCCATTTGACATAGGCAACAGTAATATAACATCTGGGATATTCTCGGGGAAAGTAATCTTTAAAGCTGTCCGGTTTTTACTTCATTTTGCAGCGGTTTTCCGTCAAAGAAGTCCGCTAAATTTTGCAGGGTGACTTCAGCAATGTTTTTCAATGCCTCGTTAGTCAAAAATGCCGGATGCGAAGTCAGCAATCCATTTGACATAGACAGCAGCAAGGATAATGCTTGGTCACAGTGGATATTCTCGGAGAAAGTAATCTTTAAAGCTGTCCCGTTTTTACTTCATTTTGCAGCGGTTTTCCATCAAAGAAATCTGTTCTATTTTGCAAGGGTAACTTCTGTAATGTTTTTCAATGCCTCATTGGTCAAAAATACCTGATGTGAAGTCAGTAATCCATTTGACATAGGCAACAGTAATATAACATCTGGGATATTCTCGGGGAAAGTAATCTTTAAAGCTGTCCGGTTTTTACTTCATTTTGCAGCGGTTTTCCGTCAAAGAAGTCCGCTAAATTTTGCAGGGTGACTTCAGCAATGTTTTTCAGTGCCTCGTTGGTCAAAAATGCCTGATGTGAAGTCAGCAATACGTTTGGCATAGACAGCAGCAAGGATAATACTTGGTCACGGTGGATATTCTCGGAGAAATCCTCGAAGAAAAAGGCAGTTTCTTCCTCGTAGACATCCAACCCAGCTGCCGCAATTTTTCCGCTTTGCAGGGCAGAGAGTAGGGCTTCGCTTTCAATCAGCATCCCTCTGGACGTATTCAGCAGAACGACACCATCTTTCATGTCAGCAATGGTATCTTTGTTGATGAGGTGCTTGGATTGTTCCGTCAGTGGGCAGTGTAATGAGAGAATATCGCTCTGCTGGAACAGTGTGTGCAGGTCTACATAGTGAATAGAGGGGTCATTTGCTGGGTAGGGGTCGTATGCCAACACTTCCATTCCGAAGCCCTTGCAGATATTCATGAAAATCTGCCCGATTCGTCCCGTTCCGATGACGCCGACTGTTTTCCCGTGCAAGTCAAATCCGGTTAAACCGTTCAGCGTAAAGTTAAAATCTCGAGTGCGGTTGTATGCCTTGTGAATTTTGCGGTTCAGGCAGAGCAGCAGCCCCATCGTGTGTTCTGCAACTGCATACGGGGAATAGCCCGGCACACGCAAAATTGGCATCTTTCCGTGAGCAGCGTTGCGGTCAACATTGTTATATCCGGCACAACGCAACGCAATCACCTTGACGCCGAACCGATAGAGGTCTTCGATGACAGGTGCACTCAGGTTATCGTTTACGAATGGAATCACAGCACTGCATCCCTGAGCCAGAGAAACGCTGTCGGGGGTGAGTTTATGTTCAAAGTAGCGGATGTGGAAGCGGTGGTTGAGCTGGTCGAACCAAGTGCGGTCATAAGGTTTGGTATCAAAAAAAGCAATCTGTTCCATGTGGAAACCTCCTATTCTATGATTGTTTATTGTTTGCAGAAACAGTGGAATTTATACTTGCAGGTGCAGTTTCGGCAATACTTTCACCCGATAAAATTCCATACCAGTTACCAGAGAGAAATCATAACTCAGGAACATAACGTTCAGGCATCCAGCTAAAATATATGCTCCATATTTTCCGAACTCGCCCAGATTGTCCAGAAATTCCGCCATTCCGAACAGGAAAATGACCAGCCCGAAATAACAGCCAATACAGAGATTAAAAATTAACAGCTTTATCAGAATCCGGAGAATACCCGGACGAATCCGGCTGAGATAAGGGCGAAGCAGGGGATAATGCCCGAAAAAGAGAATAAAAATCAAGCTTGCATCTTTATTTGGCGTGATAAACAGCGAGAGTACACCGACTGCCAGATACATGATAAATGCCCAGTAAGGAGATGTTGTTTCCGCCATGATCAGGATGAGCAGGCTGCACAACATCGGCATAATGAGATAAAACATCGGCAGAACGCCGGTAATAAACAGAAACAGCAGACAGAACGAAGCGAGCGTTCCGCCGAGGGCAATGCGGTAGGGAAGTGGTTGTTGACGCATACGGAAACCTCCTGTGAAATGTATAGAAATTGTGCAGAATGCAAAAAAATGAAGCTTGTACTTGTAACAATATTATAACAGTTTCCGTGGATTCTGTCAACGGTGCAGGCAGAGAAAAACGGTCTGCTGAATGGTTCGGCAGACCGTTTATAGGGGAAATACTGGCGGAGATTAAAGGGCAAGCAATGCCCGTTTTAGAAGCATCAGATCCAGTACGTTGATGCTGCCATCACCGTTGTAATCGGCAAGCTGGGCTTCGTCAGCGGTGAGGGTGGTTTGACGGAGAAGCGATTGCTGGAGAGGGATAAGGTCAGTGAGGGAGAGCGTACCGTCTTGGTTGAGGTCGCCTTGGATTGGACTAATTACTTTAAATTTTATATATTGACTATAGGATTCTCCATACATATTTTTTGCAGCTAAACGAACTGTGTATATACCAGCATTATCAAAAGAACAAGAATAAGAATTATTTCCAGTAACATTAATAAGAGATACTTCTTTTCCATCTAAATTTATTGAAATATGCTGCTCTGTTTCATAATCGCTGCTAAATTTAAAATTTATAATTTCGCCAAATTTA
>ERZ1034976.3131-NODE-3131-length-10720-cov-25.790905_pt1 | contig 10720 bp, 8 predicted proteins | sample MGYA00520623_ERZ1034976 | MGnify/ENA primary metagenome ERZ1034976 (study PRJEB33766, sample SAMN09781774) | gut metagenome | biome: gut microbiome | host: Homo sapiens | place: Madagascar | study: EMG produced TPA metagenomics assembly of the PRJNA485056 data...
CGGAGTTCACAGTAGGACGAGGAAGCGGTAAAGGTGCTGCAAGGGCATTTGAAGAACTGGAGACTAAGGGAAGTAAATGGCATCATTTCAAATGGGTATCGGTAGTAGGAAGCTACGTATTAATGGCTTTCTATACTATGGTTGCAGGATGGATGCTTTATTATGCATGGCGTGAGGCAAGAGGTTCGTTAGCAGGTTTAGAGCCAGATGAGGTTTCAGGAGCATTTGGAACTATGCTTTCACAGCCTGGTACAATGACAATCTGGATGATTGTTGCAGTTTTACTTTCGTTTGGTGTATGTGTATTAGGATTACAGAAGGGCGTTGAGAAGATTACTAAGGTTATGATGTTACTTCTTCTTATCCTTATTGTGGTACTGGCAGTTCATTCACTTGTACTTCCTAATGCATCAGAAGGTGTTAAATTCTATATGGTGCCTAATCTGGATGCTATTAAATCAAGAGGTTTAGGACCGGTTATATTTGATGCCATGACACATGCATTCTTTACACTTAGTGTAGGTATTGGTGCAATGGAGATATTCGGAAGCTACTTAAAGAAAGACAGAACAATAGGTGGAGAGGCTGTTAATATCATTCTGCTTGATACATTTGTTGCTCTTATGGCAGGATTCATAATTATTCCTGCATGCTTTGCATATGGTGTTGCTCCGGGTGCCGGTCCATCTCTTTTATTTATAACACTGCCTAACATATTTAATCATATGGCGGGAGGAAGAATATGGGGAACAGCATTCTTTGTATTCATGTCATTTGCAGCATTATCAACTGTAATTGCTGTATTTGAGAACATTATTGCTTTTTATATTGACCTTAAGGGATTTTCAAGGAAAAAGGTTGTTGCAAGTAATGTTATATTCATGATACTGCTTTCACTTCCTGCTGTATTAGGCTTTAACAAGCTTGCAGCTTTCCAGCCTATTGGTCCGGGAAGCTCAATTATGGATCTTGAGGATTTCCTTGTTTCATATAATCTGCTTCCTCTTGGAAGCATGATATTTGTATTATTCTGTACCAAGAAGAACGGCTGGGGCTGGGAAGGCTTCAGAAAAGAAGCTAATGAAGGAAAAGGTCCTAAGCTTCCTGAATGGTTAAGATTCTATATGAGTTATATACTTCCGGCTATTATAGTGGTTGTATACCTTAAGGGTTATTATGATACATTTAAACCAAGGGGAACAGGTTATCTTGTTGGCTGGATGATATTTGCGTGTGTATTGCTTCTTGCAATATTCGGAATTGCTAATTATAAGAAGAAAGATGCGTAATCTATGACTAAGAAAGAACTTGTTTTAGAGGTTATAAGAAGATTAAATGCAGAATATCCGGATTCGGAGTGCAGTCTTGATTACGATGATGCCTGGAAACTGCTTGTAAGCGTAAGACTTGCGGCACAATGCACTGATGCAAGAGTAAATGTTGTGGTTAAGGGGCTGTATGAGAAATATCCTGATATAGCATCACTTGCTGCAGCATCTCCAGAAGAGATTGAAAAGATTATAAGACCTTGCGGTCTTGGAAAAAGCAAGGCAAGGGATATATGTGCATGTATGCGCATGCTTCATGAACAGTATAATGATAAAGTTCCTGACAGCATGGAAGAATTATTAAAGCTTCCTGGAGTTGGAAGGAAGAGTGCCAATCTTATTATGGGTGATGTGTTCGGAAAGCCGGCAATTGTTACAGATACACACTGTATAAGGCTTTGTAACAGAATAGGTCTTGTAAAAGACGAGAAAGAGCCTAAGAAGGTTGAGATGGCATTGTGGAAGATAGTCCCGCCAGAAGAAGGAAGTGGATTATGCCACCGGTTTGTAGACCACGGAAGAGAGGTATGTACGGCGCGTACTACGCCACACTGTGAAAGATGCTGCCTTAATGATATATGTAAGAAAAATGGGATAAAAGTGTGATTGAATATGCATTTTTATTATGGTAGTATTTTATTGTGGTTCATACTAATGAACAAAATGTATGGGAGGGGAACATGGAATTAAAAGAATTAATTAAATACGCAAGAGATAACAGGTGTTCAGATCTGCATATTACTGCAGGAGAAGCGGTTGCGGTAAGAAAATATGGTGAACTTGAGCTTCTTGATATAACACCTTCGATAGAAGAAACAGAAGAGATGATATTCTCAATTCTTGGTGATGAAGATATACAGAATGTTCAGGCAGGAAAAGATATTGACGTGGCATCTACTGATGAGTCTGGTGGACGATTAAGAATTAATATATATCATCAGAGAAGAAATCTTGCAGCAAGTATCCGTCTTCTTGATTCTGTTATACCGTCGTTTGAAGAATTGGGACATTCAGGAAAACTTTTTTCTAAGCTTGTTGAGAAAAGGTCTGGTCTTATTCTTGTAACAGGTCCTACAGGAAGTGGTAAGTCTACAACACTTGCAGCTATGATTGATTATATTAACAACAATATGTCAAGACATATTATAACAGTAGAAGATCCTATAGAGTATGTATATGGGTTTAAGAAATCTATGATACATCAGAGACAGGTAGGAAGAGATGTACCTGATTTTGCGACAGCACTTCGTTCAGCACTTCGTGAAGACCCGGATGTTATTCTTGTAGGAGAGATGAGAGATTATGAGACTATCAATGCAGCAATTACAGCTGCTGAAACAGGACATCTTGTATTATCAACACTTCATACAAGAAGCGCTACACAGACAGTTGAGCGTATAATCAGTGCATGCCCTATTGAGGCGCAGTCTGCACTTATAATACAGATTGCATCTGTATTAACTGGAGTTATAACACAGACACTTGTACCTCGTGCAGAGCAGGAAGGACGAATTGCTGCAACAGAGATTATGCTTAATAATACAGCAGTATCTAATCTTATTAAAGAGAAGAAGACTAATCAGATTCAGACCGTTCTTCAGTCAAATATGCAGACAGGTATGCACACAATGAACTATTCGCTTGCTAATCTTGTTAAGACAAGAGTTATTTCAAGGGATGTAGCTTTGAAGTTTTCAGAGAACCCAACTGAACTTGCTAAAAGTATATAATAGTAACTTGTAGTGCTATGCAGTTTTAAAACTTTGCGAATAGTGTACAAAATACAGAACAACAAAAAATCATTTGAAAATAAAGCCATTCTACTGTATTATAGGGTTAGATTTATTACGGATAACACTATAGTACGGCTGAAAGGCTTTTTTTATGAAAAGAATTAAATTAGTTAACAGGATTTTTTACTGTATATTTTTATTAGGATTTCTGCTTTTTATGGCTTCAGGATTTATATTCAGCACTGTAGATAAGGTGACACCGGCAGATAAAAGAACGAGTGTCGTAGTTAAACCAGAGGATACAAGATATATTGGAGATGACACAATTGAATATCATGTGAAGATTAGAGCAAGTGCAGGAAATAATAATGCACTGGCATTTGTAAGCAGGCATCAGGAAGTAGAAGTATATGCAGGTGGAAGACTTATATATTATATAAAAGCACATAGGTCTGTATATGGAACAACCACTGGAACTAATTATACGATTGTGAACATTCCACCATATACAACAGATATAATCGTAAGGCTTACTAATGTATATGCTGGTCATAAGATAAGAGGAACAACATTTGAATATGGTGACGAGACAAAACTTATAAAAGAGCTTATTGCGAAATCGCTGCCATCAGCAGTACTTAGTTCGTTTATAATAATAGTTGGATTTACTATGATTATATTATGGATTTTCTGCAGAAAGAAGATTGCACAGACACAAGCACTGTTTTATTTTGGTATATTTGCAATGATTATAGGTGCATGGGCTCTTAATGAGACTGATATTGCAACAATTCTTGTGGAGAACAGGAAGATAGGTTCACTGATAGGGTATATACTGCTTATGATGATGCCTATTCCTTTTATGCAGGCAGAGAAGAATTTTTTCCAGATAGGGAAAAGTGCTCTGAATAATATCTTGTGCACCATATATGCTGCAACAGCTGTAATACTGCTTGTATGTCATATGACAGGTGTGTGGGAGTTTAAGAACAGCGTGTACATTATACATATGATGCTTGCTATGTCACTTGTATATTTCTGGACAGTTCTTATTAAAAGAGTATGGGTTAAAGGCTTTGACAGGAAAGTAAAGGCTAATATTGTAGGTGCGGCTGCACTTGGAATTTCTATGATTGTTGATCTTATTGCATATTATAAGGGAATGCAGCAGACAGATCTTATAGGAAAACTGGGTATTCTTATATTTATTATTGTGCTTGGTTATGAGAGCATATCAGAAGCATTTGAGAAGATTAAAGAGGGCCAGAAGGCTGATTTTTACAAAGAGATGGCTGTAACTGATACTATGACAGGGGTTTATAATCGTTCTGCATTTGAGGAGTGGGAACATGAAAACTCTGATTATGAAGGATATTCTATAGTAACATTTGATCTTAATAATCTTAAGTGGTGTAATGATAATCTGGGGCATGCAGCAGGAGATGCCTATATACAGGCATCAGCCAGAATTATTAAAGAGATATTTGGCAGACATGGTAAATGTTATCGTATAGGTGGGGATGAATTCTGTACTGTAATTAATCAGAAGCAAAAAAGCTTTGATATTGGAAGACATGTAAAGCAGCTAAGGGAACTTGAAAAGTATACTGAAGAAGAACTTGGAATCAAAGACCTTAATGTGCAGATTGCATGTGGTTATGCTGAATATGATATAAAGACAGATAAGAACTTTGAAGATACAAGAAGCAGAGCAGATAAGAGAATGTATGAAAGTAAGAGAAGATTGAAAAGAGAGTGATATATGGATAAATACGGAATTTTAAAGCATTATTTTGGGTATGATTCATTTCGTCCGGGTCAGGAAAAGTTAGTTGATGCTATTCTTGCAGGGCAGGATGTGTTAGGAATTATGCCTACAGGTGCGGGAAAATCATTATGTTATCAAGTGCCGGCATTGTTAATGTCCGGCATTACTCTTGTTGTATCTCCGCTTATATCGCTAATGAAGGATCAGGTTGGAGCACTTAATCAGGCAGGTGTACATGCAGCTTATATTAACAGTTCTCTCACAGATAATCAGATAACTAAGGCACTCGCATTTGCAAAGCAGGGACGGTATAAAATTATATATGTTGCACCTGAAAGGCTGGAAACCTGGGGCTTTCTTGATTTTGCCACGCATGTAGAGATATCTATGATTACCGTAGATGAAGCTCACTGTATATCACAGTGGGGGCAGGATTTCAGACCAAGTTATCTGAATATATTGTCGTTTGTTAAGAAACTGGCAAGGCGTCCTATAATAAGTGCATTTACAGCTACAGCGACAAGCAAAGTAAGAGATGATATATTGCAGATTCTTTCCCTCGAAAGACCGGTAATACTCACTACAGGTTTTGACAGAAGCAATCTGACATTCAAGGTCAAGCATATTAAGGACAAGGATTCATACATACTTGATTACCTTGTAAGCCACAGACAGGATAGTGGGATTATATACTGTGCTACAAGAAAAAATGTTGAAAAAGTCTATGACATGCTTAATGCTAACGGACTTTCTGTGACTAAGTATCATGCGGGTCTCTCAGCAGAAGAAAGAAAAGAAAATCAGGATTCATTTATATATGATATCAAGCCGGTTGTTGTTGCAACTAATGCATTTGGAATGGGAATTGACAAGTCAAATGTAAGATTTGTAATTCATTATAATATGCCGCAGTGTATAGAGAATTATTATCAGGAGGCTGGACGTGCCGGAAGAGATGGAGAGGATTCAGAATGCGTATTGCTGTATTCTCCGCAGGATATTATGATAAATAAGTTTTTCATAGAACACAGAGAGCCTAATCCTGATATTGATGCAGAAGAACAGGCACGGCTTATGATTCTTGATAAAAGAAGGCTTAATGCAATAGTCGATTACTGCAAGACAACAGGTTGTTTAAGAGAGTATATACTTAAATATTTTGGAGAAAGACCAGACAATCCAGAGGGTGGAAGATATAACTGCCATAATTGTTCTAATTGTGTCGTTGATGAGGCAGAGCAGGAAGCAGATGAGGCTTATATGTATCCGGGAAACCGTTTCAGTGCACCTGTATCAAGGAATGCTGCAATGGTGGCAGACAGAATGAAGCGTTCTGCTGCTGCTGCAAAATCAGCATATGCAACATCTAAGTCAAAGAAGCCGGAGGATGCACTTAATGACAGAGGTGTTATGTTGTTTAACAGACTGCGTGAGTTAAGAAAACAGATAGCTGTTTCAGTAGGCGTTCCGCCATATGTAATATTTTCAGACAGGACGCTTATAGATATGTGTCTTAAAGTTCCGTTTAATCAGGAAGAAATGCTGTCAGTAAGCGGTGTCGGTGAGAATAAATATGAACGCTATGGCAAGGTGTTTATGGATGAAATATATGATTTTCTCGATGGTATGAAGCAGAATCTGGCAAGATGAGAAAATGTGCTTATGGACAGTATTTTGCGAGATGAGATTACAGATGTTAATTGTATGAAATTATATGGCTTCAAATCAGAAGAATGAATGGGAGATATGAATGAAGAATTATAAGATGATAATTACTTATGATGGTACAAGGTATTATGGTTGGGAACATCAGCCAACTACAGATATGACAATTCAGGGAAAGTTAGAATCAGTGCTTTCTGCCATGACAGGAACTGAGGTTGAGGTTATAGGTGCAGGAAGAACAGATGCCGGAGTGCATGCAAAGGGAATGGTAGCCAATGCGCATATGGAAACAAAGATGAAGGAAGATGAGATATGCGATTATATGAACAGATATCTTCCAGAAGATATCTGTGTGCAGGAGGTTCGTGTTGCATCTGACAGATTCCACAGCCGTTACAATGCGCAGGGGAAAACTTATTGCTATACATGTTATGTTGGGGATAAGAAGCCTGTATTTAACAGAAAATATGTCAATATAATTGAGGGTAAGCTGGATGTTGAAGCCATGAAGAGGGCAGCAGACATACTTACTGGAGAACATGATTTTGCATCATTTTGTGGTAATCCCAAGATGAAGAAATCGACAGTCCGTGAGATTTATTCGATAGATGTTTCTTTAAAGGGTTCATTCCTTAATCTTACATATCATGGAAGTGGATTCCTACAGTATATGGTAAGAATATTAAGTGGTACACTTCTTGAAGTTGGACAGGGAAAGAGAACACCGGAGAGTATGTATGAACTTTTAGAGGCACGAAACAGAAGTCTTGCAGGTGCAACTGCGCCGGCGAAGGGACTGTGTCTTCTGAAGGTTGACTACTCGAAGGAGGCTTGATAGTCCGGACGCCGTACAGTGTGCTGTGGGAGGGCGTGAGATGTCCTTAGGCATCTGCCCTCAGGATTCTTATGTCTAGTGAAACTAAATGCCGCAATCTGCTAAGTTTATAATGGGACTTGTAATCAAACGCGCTTCGCTTGAACGAGATTACAAGTCACAACCTTTAGCAGATTGCGGCATTAACTTTCACACGACATAAGAATATTCGGGCATACACCTAAGGACACCACACACCTATCCCACAGCATACTGTACGGCTGACTTCTTCTTCACCAAGTAGTCAGCCTACGGACGAATGCTCGCCTGCGGCATTGCATTTTGGGTGTGGATATGTTTGTTTTGATGGACTTGAACAAAATTTTTCATAACTTTTTGCATATAGTGCAGGGATCTATTGCAGATAATGCAGAAGAAATATGGAATGAACATATGGGAATACCAATAGAGATGTAATATATACTGTACGGCATGTCTGTACTTATTTTGGCTACTTAGTAGCGGGGTGGTGGCTTTGAGATTGGGAGATGTTATGCAAGACCGATTTATGCCGAACCGTGTGTAAGTTAATGCCGTTATATACAAAAAGTGCTGTGTAAAAATCTCGTTCAAGCGAAGCGCGTTTGATTTTTACACAGCTAAAAAACATTGTATATGACGGCATTTACTTACACTAGGTGCAGGCATCCATGAGGTCTTGTATAACATCTCCCTATTTCAATGCCCACCTTTGTACTAATTAAAGCACCTTCGACAAGAAATCCTTCAATCGCTCACTCTTAGGATTGCCAAAGAATTCTTCCGGAGCCCCTTCTTCATTGATGACTCCATCATAGAAGAACATGCATCTGTTGGCAACTTCTTTTGCAAATCCCATCTCATGAGTTACGACAATCATTGTCATTCCTGATGCGGCAAGTTCCTTCATGATTGCGAGAACCTCACCAACCATTTCAGGATCAAGTGCGGATGTTGGCTCGTCGAAAAGCATTATCTCAGGATTCATTGCGAGTGCTCTTGCTATAGCAACTCTCTGCTTCTGACCACCACTCAACTGGTTAGGATAAGCATCGGCTTTGTCAGAAAGTCCCACTCTTGCAAGAAGCTCATCAGCTTTCTTATCAGCTTCTTCCTTGCTCATAAGTCCAAGCTTAGTAGGAGCAAGAGTTATGTTTCTTCTTATAGTCATATTAGGGAAAAGGTTAAAATGCTGGAACACCATTCCAATCTTCTCTCTTAATTCATCCACATTTACACTCTTATCTGTAAGATCCTGCTCATGGAATAATACATGACCTTCTGTAGGAGTTTCAAGAAGGTTAAGTGAACGCAAAAATGTTGATTTACCGCAGCCAGATGGTCCGATAATTGCAATAACCTCTCCTTTGCGGACTGTTGTATTGATTGATTCTAATACAACATGGTCGCCAAAAGATTTCTTCAAATCCTTAACTTCAAGTATGATTTCGTTAGTATTATCGCTCATTGTTTCTTAACCTCCTCTCAAGTTTCTTAACAAGCTGTGAAAGTCCCATAACCATTACAAGGTAGATGATAGCAACACCAATAAGTGGAAGCATTGGATCATAAGTTATGCTTCGGATAATATCGCCGCCTCTTGTAAGGTCGTTAAGACCGATATAACCGCTGATAGATGTTTCCTTTAACAGAACAATGAACTCATTAGCAAGTGCTGGGAGAACATTCTTGAATGCCTGTGGAAGAATAACACTTATCATAGTTGTTTTATAAGAAAGACCAAGGCTTCGTGCTGCTTCAAACTGTCCGTTATCAATAGACATAATACCTGAACGGAATATTTCGGCAACATAAGCACCTGAGTTGATACCAAATGCAAGTATCGCAACAATAAGCTTGTCAATATGTACAGAACTGAATATTACATAGTAGATAATAAGCAGCTGTACCATAGTTGGTGTTCCTCTGATTACAGTAAGATAAATGTTACAAATAAAGTTAAGAATCTTCATGTGTCCTGTTTTATCATGGTTAGAACGGACAACTGCAATAAGGAAACCAATAACAACACCCATAAGTGCTGCAAAGAATGCAATAATTACTGTATTTAACAGACCCTTAAGAAGATATGTGTATCTTGCTTCTTTGACGAAGTCTGTCTTGAACTTCTCAGCAAAGTTCATGCCTGATGCAGAAGCATTGTCGTCACGGACAATAATAACCTGCTTAGAAGTTGTATAAGTAGTTGTGAAATCGATATTTTTCTTACGCTCATCTGTAACTGTTATACCAGCCATACCAAAATCGGCTTTACCAGAAGATACAGCAGTAATAATTGAATCGAATTCCATATCCTCAATCTTTAAATTCATGCCGAGGTAATCAGCAATAGCCTGTGCAATATCAGCGTCAATACCGATAATAGAGCCGCCTTCATAGTACTCGTATGGCTTAAAGTAAGCATTTGTAGCCATAATAAGAGTTCCGTTAGTCCGGCTTACACCTTCTGGAGACTTGTAACCTGAAAATGTAGCATTATCGCCAACATAATCATCAATAAGCTTCTGGATAGTTCCATCTGCCATAAGTACTTCAATAGCTTCATTGAGCTTTGCAGTAAGGGAACTGCCCTTTGCAACACAGATGGCATAATCCTCATTTGCAAATTCTTCTTCGAGAATTGTAAGGTCAGGATTAGTTTTAACAAATGCTAAGGCAGGCTGTTCATCAATAACAACAGCATCAGCTTTACCCTGCTTTAAAGCCTGTATAGCATCAGAACCTTTGTTGTATCTTGATACGGTTGTGCCTGAACCGTCAGTTTCGTAATCACTTACGAGAGTATCACCAGTTGTTCCTAACTGAACACCAATAGTCTTGCCTGCAAGATCATCTACAGAAAATACAGTGTTCTTAATCTTCTTGCCCTGGCATGAAGTAAGAAGAACAGAAGAGAACAAGAGAGTGAGGGCCGCAAAAACCAAAAGGAATCTCGACCTGTACTTTTTAAAATTCATTAGTAACTCCTTTCTATGCGAGCTGTGTATAAAACAGTTCAATATAATATATTTCATTAATTATACACACATAGTAGGGAAATTAGCAATTAAAATATTTGCGATGGAAGAAAATATGTACATGGGAACAGCCGCTAGGCAGGCGTCTGTTCCCACAGATTGAAGTTATCAGTTAGTCTTGCTGCATATGCCATTGCAAGATCCGGCGCAAGCACCAGAGGAAGTCTGGCTGCTATTGCCATTGTTACAAACGTTCTGGCAGGCTGTGCTGTTAGTGTTAAGAGTGTCGGTGCAGTCATTCATGCAAGGCTTCTTGCAGTCTTTTTTTAAGTTACCTTCACATGAAGGTGGGCTTAAATCGAGAGGTTTGATGGCTCTGTCTAAGAGGTTGCCGC
>ERZ1034976.3137-NODE-3137-length-10708-cov-64.227917_pt1 | contig 10708 bp, 9 predicted proteins | sample MGYA00520623_ERZ1034976 | MGnify/ENA primary metagenome ERZ1034976 (study PRJEB33766, sample SAMN09781774) | gut metagenome | biome: gut microbiome | host: Homo sapiens | place: Madagascar | study: EMG produced TPA metagenomics assembly of the PRJNA485056 data...
GAGATGGCAGTTCTGGAGCTCGTCTGATCCTGCTCTGACTGTTTGATACAGTAACAAGAGAAACCATTGCACAGCTTTTGTGCAGTGGTTTCTTTTTTTGCAAAAATAGAAGTACCCCCTCAGTCAAAGCCTGCGGCTTTGCCAGCTCCCCCCTTTTTTTGGGGGGAGCACGCCCTCTCAGGCGCTCCCGCGCCAGCTCTCCCAAGGGGAGAGCCAAGCCGTTACGTTCGTTGCTAAAGTATTAGATTCTATGAGAAAGTTTCCGGCAGTGCTGAAGCCTTCACCCGCCGGGGGAAGGTGGCGCGCAGCGCCGGATGAGGGTGCAGACTGGCAGTGCTCCCCCGCCGCACTGCGCTTTCGCAGAAAGCAGCGCGGCAGCTGCCATTTTCCTCCACGACCCCTCCCGTGAAAATGCGTTTGGAGCGCTCCGCAGAGCTTGTCGGGGCAACGCCCCTCCATCTGCTAACGCAGACCGCTCTGCCGCTTAAAAGCCCCACTGGGGCTTTCATTGCTACGCTACGCTCCGCAAACGCGGTCGCTCCAAACGCGAAATTTTAAATAATAATTCCGCTGAATATGGCCAGAGCGCAGCGGAGGCCATTCAAAATCGTCCCACGCGCAAGCTTGCCGGATATGTCCCACCCCCTTTTTTGTGTCCGCAAAGTGTGGTATACTGAAAATAGCATTTTATGCCCGGAAGGAGGTTGACCGGTATGAACAGAACCCGCAGGCTGCGGCTGGTGCTGTGCACCCTGCTGTGTTTTGTGCTGTGCAGCTGCCAGACCGTGCTGCCGGCCAACGAAAAGGCACAGGTAGAGGAACTGCTGCGTGCCCCGAAGCTTTCCGGCGATTACGGCGCGCTGCAAACTGCCCTGAACGACTGGCTGGGGGAGAGTGCCCAGCTGAAATATCCTATTCAGGGCGAGCTTCTTTCCCCCTTTGTGCTGCAGGACCTGGACGGTGACGGTCAGCAGGATGCGGCGGTACTGTATACCACCGCCCAGACCGCCAATGTCTGTGTGGCCATTTTGCAGCGAGACGACGCCGGAAGCTGGCAGGTGCGCCAGAGCGTGGAGGGCCTTGCCGAAATGGTGGAGAACGTCAGCCTTGCCCAATTGCAGGATACGGACAGCTGCCAGCTGGTGGTGGGCTATACCGCCGCCCAGAATGACCACTATCTGGCGGTGTATTCCTATCAGGACGGCACCCTGTCCACCATTCTGGAGCAGCAGTACGAGCAGTATCTGGTGGAAAATATCACCGGCGGCAGCAGTCAGGACCTGATCCTGATGTCCACACAGGAGGACGGCAGCGTGCAGATCGAGCTGCTGACCGCGGACCGCAAGGGCAGCTTCCGGCAGGTGGCAGTCAACGGCCTTTCCGCAGATAAGTTTTCCGGCTGCGCTTCGGTGGCGGCGGGCGCGGGCGCGGACGGACGGCACTATCTGGTGCTGGACGGCTGGACCGGCATTTCCGGCAACAATCTGGCCTCGGTGCTGCTGTGCTACGATGAGAACAGCCAGCAGATGGTGCCCGCCACAAGGATCAGCAGCCAGCGGCTGTATAACGCCTCTCTGCGGAACGTGCCCACGCTGGTCAGCCGGGACTTGGATGGGGACGGCATCGTGGAGATCCCCACCCAGCCGGACGAGGCGGGTCTGCTGAACCTGAGCCAGAGCCGCCGCATGGACTTTATTGTCTGGATGGACTACACCAGCAGCCACCCGGAAAAAAGCTTTGGTCTGCTGGACGAGGAGACCAACTGTTATATCGAGCTGCCCGCCGAGTGGGAGGGCAACCTGAAACTGACCGACAGCGAGGAATATGACGGCGCGGTGGAGCTGCGCACCGTAGACGAGGATCAGCTGGTGCTGACGGTACGGCTGGCAAGGACCTCGGCCAACTCCACCGGCTGGACCCGGCTGGGCGTGGTGGCGTCCCGTCAGGTGCAGGCCAGAATGGGCCCGGGCGTTTTGCTTGCCGATACAAATTACCGCCTTTCCAAGGCGTTGTATCTGCTGAATTAAGGAATGGAGGATGCAGCATGGTACGAGTGCTTGTTGTAGAAGATGAAGCCAATATCCGTGATATGATCGCCCTGAACCTGCGCCATGCGGGGATGGAGGTAGTGGAGGCCGAAAGCGCCGAAGCCGCCCTGCCGCTGCTGGCGCAGAAGCCCGGCTGTGATGCCGCCATTCTGGACGTGATGCTGCCGGGCATGAACGGGTTCTCGCTGTGCGAGACCATCCGCCGCACCGACCAGCAGATCGGCATCATCATCCTCAGCGCCAAGGGGCAGGAGCAGGATAAGATCCGCGGCCTGTCCATCGGTGCAGACGATTACATGACCAAGCCCTTCAGCGTCAGCGAGCTGCTGGCGCGTGTGGAGGCGCTGTGCCGCCGGGTGATCCGTACCAAGGAGGAGAACAGCAACGGGAACACCCCACTGGGCACGTTGACCAGCGGCGACTTCGTGCTGGACGAGAACCGCCGCGTGCTGCTGAAGGCCGGTCAGCCCATTGAGCTGACACAGGTGGAGTTCCAGATCATGGAGCTGTTCTTTCGCAACCCGGGCACCGCGTTGGTGCGCGAAAAGATCCTGAAAGGCGTCTGGGGCGAGAACTACTTCGGCGACGTAAAGATCGTGGATGTGAACATCCGCCGCCTGCGCATGAAGGTGGAGGACGAGCCCAGCCATCCTGCCCACATCATGACCGTGTGGGGCTACGGCTACCGTTGGGAAGAATAAAACCCCTTCTGTGAAAGTGCGTTTGGAGCGGCCCGCAGGCCGCGACAAACGCGAAATTTAAAATAAGCTTTCCGCTGAAAATGGTCAGAGCGCAAGCGGAGACCATTTCCAATCGTCTATACTCACCGAAAGGAGGACACTGTTATGCGAAGCGGTATCACCCGCCGCTGGCTGCGAGGCAATCTGCTTATCACCGTACTGGTGGTGCTGCTGGCCGAGACAATGTTCCTGTACAGCTATACCCGGGGCTATTACAGCAGCGTGCAGCAGATCATGTACCGACGGTTCTCCTCGGTGACCGGCCAGCTGAAAATGTATACCGGCGATACCGCCCAGAGCGCCGCCGCCAGCCGCAGTCTGGCGCTGCGGCGCATGGTGGAACAGTTTGCCGATAAGGATAAATACGAGTTCATGCTGCTGGACAGCTACGGCAGCGTGATCGCCTCCTCCAGCGGCACGGACGCGGAGGGCATCGTCAGCAGTAAGGACTTTGAACAGGCGCTCAACGGCCCGGACGGTCTGGGCGTGGCGGTGTACCGCACCCAGTCCGGCGAGGTAGTCATGGCGGCCTGCTCGCTGGTGCCCTACGACGCCGAGGACGTGGCCGCGCTGCGGCTGGTCACCAGTCTGGCGCTGGTGGAACGGCAGGTCAAAAACGCCGTCATCGTCAGTGTATTTATTGCGGTGGCAATTTTGCTGTTTACGGTCATGTCCGGGTTGTACTTTGTGCGGGGTATCGTGGTGCCGCTGGGGCAGGTGGAACGCACCGCTGCCGGCATCGCCCGGGGCGAGCTGGATGTGCGTCTGCCCCTGACCGGCGACCCTCACGACGAGGTGGATCGGCTGCGCGGCACCATCAACCAGATGGCCGAGGGACTGGAAGAGACCGAGAAGATGAAGAACGAGTTCATCAGCTCGGTGTCCCACGAGCTGCGCACCCCGCTTACCTCCATCCGGGGCTGGGTGGAGACCCTGATGACCCTGGACGACCCCACCGACGAGAACTACCGCAAGGGGCTGGAGATCATCAACAACGAGACCGGGCGGCTGAACAATATGGTGGAGGAGCTGCTGGATTTCAGCCGCCTGCAGAACGGACGCATCCGCATGGAGTGCCGCCCGCTGGACTTGGTGGCAGAGCTGACCGATGCAGTGCTCTTCTGCGAGGCACGCATCCGGCAGGAGGGGCTGTTGCTCCACTACACCGAGCCGGAGGAGATGATCCCTGTCTACGCCGACCCCGACCGTCTGCGGCAGGTGTTCATCAATATTCTGGATAACGCCATCAAGTACTCTGCCCCCGGCGGGCGCATCACGGTCAAGCTGTGGGCAGGGGAGTACAAGGCCTTTGTGGAGATCATCGATCAGGGGCGCGGCATCCCGCCGGAGGATCTGGAAAACGTAAAGACCAAGTTCTACAAGGGCAGCAACTCGGTGCGCGGCAGCGGCATCGGTCTGGCACTGGTGGATTCCATCATGACTGCGCTGGACGGCACGCTGGATATCAAGAGCACCCTCGGGCGCGGCACCGTGGTTACCTTGGGTCTGCCGCTGTACCATAAGGCGTGAGAAACGCCCAAAACACAGATTTTGTCACATTTGTGTGCTAAAATGAGCTTTGCTCGGGGATATGCCCCGGATAAAATACAAAAAAGACCGTACTTGGCCGCAAGCGGCAGGGGCGGATATCGGGAGAAACCAATGAATCAACCTAAAAAGGAACGCTTTAAGACCAGCGTAGGCGGGCAGGCACTGATGGAAGGCATCATGATGCGCGGTCCCAAGCAGATGTGCTGCGCCGTGCGCAAGCCGGACGGCACCATCGAGACCAAGCTTGACCCCACCCCCACCCACGGGGTATGGACGAAGATCCCGCTGGTGCGCGGTGCCATTGCCATGATCGAAAGCATGATCGTGGGCTACCGCTACATGATGTACTCGGCACAGGTGAGCATGGGGGACGACTACGACCCCGCCGAGGAGGAGACCGCCTTTGAAAAATGGGTGGGGGAGCATCTGGGCGAAAAAGCCGAGAATGCGCTGCTGACCGTTGCTGCGGTGCTGGGCGGTCTGCTGGCGATTTTGCTGTTCACCGTGCTGCCCACCTTCCTTGTGGGCGGGGTGAATCGTCTGCTGCCGCTGGGGCGCTGGGGCAAGGTGGTGCTGGAAGCTGTGCTGAAGGTGGCCATCTTCCTGACCTATATGGTGGGCATCTCCAAGATGAAAGAGATCCATCGCGTGTTCGAGTACCACGGCGCAGAGCACAAGACCATTGCCTGCTACGAGGCGGGCGACCCGCTGACCGTGGAGAACGTGCGCAAGTACACCCGCTTCCATCCCCGCTGCGGCACCAGCTTCCTCATTCTGGTGGTTATCGTCAGCGTGTTCTTGTACAGCGTGCTGCCGTGGGGCAGCATCGGTCTGCGGGTGGTGTGCAAGCTGCTGCTGCTGCCGCTGGTCATGGGCATCAGCTACGAGCTGCTCAAGTGGTGCGGCCGGTCGGATAACATCGCTACCCGCATCATCCGGCAGCCGGGCATCTGGGTGCAGCACCTCACCGTCTTTGAACCGGACGACAGCATGATCGAGGTGGCCATTGCGGCCATCACCCCCGTGCTGCCTGAAAACCCGGAGGAGGGTAAATGGTAAGCGAAGCAATGCTCCCCCGTGCAGCGGTGCGGGAGGTGGAGCAGCGGCTGACCGCCGCAGGTTGCCCGGACGCGGATTTTGACGCACGGGAGCTGTTCCGGCTGGCGACCGGGCGGGACGTGCGCCTTTCCGACCGTCCGCTGACCGCAGAGCAGGCGGCGGCGCTGGAAGTGCTCTGCACCCGCCGCGCCGCGCGGGAGCCGCTGCAATACCTCTGCGGCAGCTGGAGCTTTCTGGACTTTGAGCTGGCGGTGGGCCCCGGGGTGCTCTGTCCCCGGGCAGACACCGAGGTGGTGGCACAGGCTGCCGCCGAGACCCTTGCGGACAGCGCAGCGCCCCGGGTGCTGGACCTGTGCGCCGGCACAGGCTGTCTGGGGCTGGGGGTCAAGCGGTTTTGTCCCGCCGCGCAGGTGACCTGCGTGGAAAAAAGCCCCGAAGCCTTTGTCTATCTGGAAAAGAACGCCCGCTGCGCCCTGACCGGGCAGGGCAGACAGACTGAGAACCTGCTGGAACCTTCTGCCTTTGAACAGGCGGATGCTCCTGCTTTTGACTGGGGTCCGGCGCTGAACGCGCTGCGGGCAAGCCAAAAGCCTGCCTACGCGGTGCAGCCGGTGCAGGGCGACCTGTTCACCTACTGGGAAACGCTGCCGGAGGGGCAGCTGGAGCTCATCGTCTCCAACCCGCCCTACCTGACCGCTGCAGAGATGGAGCAGCTGCAGCCCGAGGTGGCGCAGGAGCCTGCCATGGCGCTGGAAGCCGGGGAGGACGGCCTTGTGTTCTACCGTGCGCTGGCGCAGCACTACCAAAATGCGCTGTGCCCCGGCGGGGCGCTGGTGCTGGAGATCGGCTGGCAGCAGAGGGAAGCCGTAACCGCCCTGCTGGCAGAGAACGGCTGGGCAGACATCCGCTGCATTCAGGACTTTGGCGGCAACGACCGCTGCGTGATCGCCCATCGCCCAAAATAAATTGGAAAAAACAAACAACTTCTTGTTGTAATATTTTGATTTTGTGTTATACTAAGAAGGAAAGCGAAGCACAGCCCGCCCTCTGCGGGCCCAAAGGATAAAAGGAGCAGCAGGCTATGGCAAAAAATCAGAACAACAACGTTGCACCGGCCACCCAAAAGACCGAGCCGGAAGCCAAGAAGGACGCGCTGGCTACGGCGCTGGCGCAGATCGAAAAGCAGTTCGGCAAGGGCGCCGTTATGAAGCTGGGCGACAACGCCTCCATGCAGGTGGATGCCATTTCCACCGGCAGTCTGGGGCTGGATCTGGCGCTGGGCGTGGGCGGTGTGCCGCGCGGACGCATCATCGAGGTGTATGGCCCGGAATCCAGCGGTAAAACCACGCTGGCACTGCACATCCTTGCCGAAGCCCAGAAGAAGGGCGGCGAGGTGGCCTTTATCGACGTTGAGCACGCACTGGACCCCACCTATGCCGAGGCACTGGGCGTGGACATCAACAACCTGCTGGTCAGCCAGCCGGACACCGGCGAGCAGGCCATGGAGATCTGCGAAGCACTGGTGCGCTCCGGTGCCATTGATGCCATCGTAGTGGACTCGGTAGCCGCCATGGTGCCCCGCGCCGAGATCGAGGGCGAGATGGGCGACAGCCATGTGGGTCTGCAGGCACGTCTGATGAGTCAGGCCATGCGTAAGCTGACCAGCGTCATCGGCAAGACCAACACGGTCTGCGTGTTCATCAACCAGCTGCGCGAGAAGGTGGGCGTCATGTACGGCAACCCGGAGGTGACCACCGGCGGCCGCGCCCTGAAATACTACGCCTCGGTGCGTATCGACATCCGCCGTGTGGAGGGTCTGAAGGACTCCTCCGGCCAGTTCATTGGCAACCACACCCGCGCAAAGATCGTCAAGAACAAGGTGGCTCCGCCGTTCCGTGAGGCCGAGTTCGATATCATGTTCGGCGAGGGCATCTCCAAAATGAGCGAGCTCATCGATGTGGGCGTCAAGCTGGGCATCGTGCAGAAGAGCGGCGCATGGTTCAACTACGGCGATATCCGTCTGGGTCAGGGCCGCGACAACGCCAAGCAGTTCCTAAAGGATAACCCCGAGATCGCCAATGACATCGAGGGGCAGATCCGCGCCAACGCTGATAAGCTGTACGCCACCCGCCGCCCGGCAGGCCGCGCCGCAGCCGCCGCAGCGGAAAAGCCCGCTGACCCCGTCGCCGCAAAGGAGCCGGTAGTCAAGGCACCCACCCGCAGCAGCGAGAGCGAGCTGGACATCATGGTGGAGGACTAAATGGCCTTCTACCGCCGCCGACCCCGCCCGGATGCGGAAAAGTGCGCCGACCCCGCCAAGGCGCGGGCCAGCGCGCTGGAAACGCTGGCCGGGCAGGAGGTCTCTGCCAATATGCTGTATGAGCGGCTGTGCCGCCGCTATACCGAGCAGGCCGCTGCCGCCGCTGTGGCGGAGATGGTGCAGCTGGACTATGTGAACGATGCCCGCTACGCCGAGGCACGGGCACACAGTCTGCTGGCTGCCCGCAAAAGCCGCCGCGCCGCCGCCCAGAGCCTGCGCCAGAAGGGGCTTGCCCCCGCCGAGGTAGCGGGCGCGCTGGAAGCGGTCTACGCCCCGGAGGATGGCGGCGATGACCCGGAGCTGGAAGCCGCCGCCGCGCTGGTGGACAGCCGCTACCGCAAAAAGCTGGCTATTGGCCGCCGAGACCTTGTGGTGGCCGCGTTGCAGCGCCGCGGCTTTGCCTACCCTGTTATCAAAGAGGCCATCCGCAGGGTGGAGGAGGAATGACCCCCTCTCCGTGAAAATGGGTTACAGGAAAGTCCGCAGACTTTCCTGTAACCCGAAATTTAAAATAATTTTTCCGCTGATGATGCGCAAAGCGAACGCGGAGCGCATTTTAAATCCTTAAATCGTAAAAATTCAAAAGCATCCCTCAAAAGAGAAAGAGAGTATCATCCCTTATGAAAATTGCGTGTATTTCCCTTGGCTGCCCGAAAAATCAGGTGGATCTGGATGTGATGGTGCACATCCTGCTGTCTGCCGGGCACGAGACCGTGGCCGATCTGGCCGAAGCCGATGTCATCCTTGTGAACACCTGCGGCTTTATCGAGAGCGCCAAGACCGAGGCCATTGAAAACATTCTGGAAGCCTGCGCCTACAAGCAGCAGAACCCGAACCTGAAGGTCATCGTTACCGGCTGCCTTGCCGAGCGCTACCGCAGCCAGATCGAGGAAGAGATCCCCGAGGTGGACGCCGTTGTAGGCTGCGCCTCCAACAAGGCCATTGATACCATCGTGGAGCGGCTGTTCCACGGCGAGGATCATCTGGAAAGCTACGGCGCCAAAAAGGACTTCCCGCTGGGCGGCAAGCGCGTCATCGGTACGCCCGCCCACTATGCGTACTTAAAGATCGCCGAGGGCTGCAACAACCGCTGCCACTACTGCGCCATCCCGGGCATCCGCGGCCCGCTGCACAGCCGCGATATGGCCGACTGTGTTGCCGAAGCCCGCTGGCTGGCCGGTGAAGGCGTGAAGGAGCTGATCGTGGTGGCACAGGACCCCACCGCCTATGGCGAGGACTGGGGCAAGCCCGGCAGCATCTGTGAGCTGCTGGACAAGCTGAACAAGGTGCCGGGGCTGGAATGGATCCGCATCATGTACGCCTACCCGGAGCGCATCACCGACGAATTCATTGCCGCCATGAAGCGCAACGAAAAGGTTGTGCCCTACCTTGACCTGCCCATCCAGCACTGCAACGATACCATCCTCAAGAACATGAACCGCCGTTCCACCCGTGCGGAGCTGCTGGAGGTCATCGGCAAGCTGCGCCGCGAGATCCCCGGCATCACCCTGCGCACCACCCTGATCGCGGGCTTCCCCGGCGAGACCGAGGAGCAGTTCGAGGATCTGTGCAACTTCGTCAAGGAAGTGCAGTTCGACCGTCTGGGCTGCTTTGCCTACTCCGCCGAGGAGAACACTGTGGCAGCCAAGATGGACGGTCAGATCGAGCAGGAGGTCAAGGACAAGCGCGCCGAGCTGGTAATGCAGATCCAGACCGGCATCATGGCGCAGAAGCAGGCTGAAAAGGTGGGCCAGACCGTGCACGTTCTGTGTGACGGCATCGACGAGGAAAACGGTCTGTACCTCTGCCGCACCACCGGCGATGCGCCGGAGGTGGACGGCTGCGTCTGCGTTTCCAGCGAGGAACCGCTGTACCCCGGCCAGTTCTATGATGTGCTGGTGGAGGACAGCGACCTTTACGATCTGTATGGTACGGTCGTAAAATAACGAATTGGAGGATAAAACCTATGAATCTGCCCAATAAACTTACCCTGACCCGCATCATTCTGGTGCCGGTGTTCATGATCTTTGTGTCCCTGACCAGTCTGGACGGCATCGTGGACGGTACTTTCAACGCCACCTTCTACCTGCTGGCAGGTATCGTATTCGCCGCTGCCAGCTTTACCGACTATCTGGACGGCCATCTGGCACGCAAGTGGCACATGGTCACCGATTTCGGCAAGTTTGCCGACCCGCTGGCCGACAAGCTGCTGACCACCGTGGCCTTCATCTACATGATGCGGGATGGCGTGTGCAGCCCCGTGGTGCTGTGCATCATCCTGGCCCGCGAGTTTGCAGTGTCCGGCCTGCGCATGGTGGCTGCAGGTGCCAAGGACGGCAAGGTCATCGCCGCCAATATGTGGGGCAAGGTCAAGACCGTATTGCAGATGCTGAGCATCATCTTCTACTTCTTCGGCACGGCCCTGAGCTACCGCGGCACGGTGGACAGCGTTTCCATTGTGGTGGTGGTCTCCATCGCCCTGTGCTGGCTGGTGGCCGCTGTGACCGCCATCTCCGGCATCAAGTACCTGTGGGACAACCGCAGCTTTATCAACACCGCAAAGTAAAAATGTGGAAAACCAAAGGCCGCTACACCTCACCGTGCAGCGGCCTTTTGCTTGTGTGGGACGATTTGGAATGCCCTCCGCGTTGCTCTGGGCATATTCAGCGGAAGAATTATTTTAAATTTCGGGATTCAGAAACGCCTGCGGGCGTTTCTGAACCCCATTTTCACGGATGGGGTCGTAACGGAAAACGGCATTTGCAGCGCCCTCGCCCTCTCAGTCACCTTCGGTGCCAGCTCTCCCAAAGGGAGAGCCAAGTACACTTCCAGACAGTTTCTCGTTTCTCCTAAAGCTTTAGCAACGAGCTTCACGGCTTGGCTCTCCCTTCGGGAGAGCTGGCGCGGGAGCGCCTGAGAGGGTTTGCTCCCCCTTGGGGGAGCTGTCGCGCAGCGACTGAGGGGCTATAAATGGAGAAGCGAAAAAAGCG
>ERZ1034976.3140-NODE-3140-length-10704-cov-25.773969_pt1 | contig 10704 bp, 7 predicted proteins | sample MGYA00520623_ERZ1034976 | MGnify/ENA primary metagenome ERZ1034976 (study PRJEB33766, sample SAMN09781774) | gut metagenome | biome: gut microbiome | host: Homo sapiens | place: Madagascar | study: EMG produced TPA metagenomics assembly of the PRJNA485056 data...
GTGCAAGCGCACATCAGCTGTTGTGCGGCTTACTATATAATATATCCAGAAGACTTATTCTATATATCTGAAAGACTTCAAGTAACTGTTCGGAAGATTTTAGTCATATACTAGAACGTTATCAGTCATATACCTGAACGACATCAATCATATCATTAGAAGACATCAACCGTTTCCTTATTCAGGATAATCTCTTTCCTACCTTTGCGGCAACAAACGCTATCATCAGACCCAGGCAGGCGGCAATGCTGATGGCGATACGAAGTCCGGTAGCCTCTGCCAGCCATCCGATAACCGGAGGTCCTACAAGGAAACCGAAGAAGCTGATGCTCGAAACGATGGTAATAGCGATGCTCGCCTTGATGGTTCCCAACTTTCCCGCAATGCTGTAACAAATAGGCACCGACGAAGAAATGCCAAAACCTACCAGCAGGAAACCCAAGGTGGCAGGAATGAGATAAGGCAAGGCAGCAGCCAGCCACAAACCGCCCAATATCAAACCACCACAAATCTTCAATACTCTGGCTGGGCCGTATTTCGTAACAAACCCATCAGCCATGAATCTACCCAACGTCATCGCACCCATACCAGCCACATAGCCCGCACGGATAAAAGCCTCATCGGGTTTTACTACTGATGAGAAATATACACCACTCCAATCATAAACGGTACCTTCACAGAACATGCCGGCAAATCCCATCAGTCCCAAGAGGAACAGAATCGGGTCGATGTTTTTGAAAGAGAACTTCGGAACATCCTCCTCTTCTGCTTTCGCCATGGCATCATTAACAAGAAAGCGGAAACCGACAGCAACGATGAGAATACTCAGAGCCAGAATAGTTCCAAAGTGGACATCTATCGGGAGTAAAGTATTGGCAAAGATGGCACCGATGATACCACCGGAGAATCCCCCCAGACTCCACAGACCATGAAACGATGACATGATGTTGCGCCCATACATCTTCTCTACCAGACATGCCTGCGTATTGGTGGCAATGTTCATCAGATTCGCCATCATTCCGAAAGCAATAAGACTCAAAATCAGATGAAAAACCGTAGTACTGCTACCGATGCAGAAAAGAACCAGAACATAGAGCAACTCAGAGAGAACCAGCATCTTCTTGCTGCCAAATCTACTCACCAGGATACCCGAGAAAGCCATCATCAGAAGCTGGCCGATAGGGATGGCAAAGAGCACAGTTCCCAGCTGTCCGTTGCTCAGATGTAACATCTGTTTTACATCCGGAATACGGCTTGCCCAACTGGCAAACACCACTCCCGGTACAAAATAATAAGCCGCAACTGCCACTCGCTTGCGCGCCAAATCACTCAAATTACTTAAATTACTCAAACTGACTGTCATCCTTAATAATATACCTATTATAAATACTCATTTCTATTAGCGGCTGCAAAATTACAAAAAAAAGCAGAAAAAGAGTGATATTTGAACAATAAATGTTGCGCTGTTTGAGATTTTTGCCGTACCTTTGCACTCAGAAAAAGAATTAAAAACAAACTAGCAATGAAGAAACAAACAATGATTACCCTGGCACTCGCCTTGACTTTAGCGATGCCAACCCTACCCGCCTTCGCCCAGAAGGCGATGAGCAAGAAAGAAATCGCCGAAAAAGAAAAGGCATTCAAGAACCTTCAGCATCCTTGGAAGGGAAAGAAAGTGGCTTACTTCGGCGACTCCATCACAGACCCTAACATCAAGGCATCAAAAGTGAAATACTGGGGATTCCTGCAGGATTGGCTCGGCATCACCCCTTACGTTTATGGTGTGAGCGGCAGACAGTGGAACGATATTCCCCGTCAGGCAGACCAACTTCAGAAGGAACATGGTGATGATTTTGATGCCATCCTCATCTTTATGGGTACCAATGATTATAACAATGGTGTGCCTATCGGCGAATGGTACACGGAGACTTTCGACAGCGTGAGAGTGGCCCGCCACAAGCCAAGCGAAATGGTACAGCGCCGCCACCGCCACTTCTGTATGGACAAGAATACATTGAAAGGTCGCATCAACATCGCCATGTCGAAGCTGAAGCAGATGTATCCTACCAAGCAAATCGTGGTGATGACACCTGTGCACCGTGCCCTCTTCGCCAGTGGTGACAAGAACATCCAGCCAGATGAGATGTACGAGAATGCCCGCGGCATCTTCTTCGATGAATACGTGAAAGCTATCAAGGAAACAGGCAATGTCTGGGCAGTTCCGGTCATCGACCTCAACTCCCTTTCCGGTCTCTTCCCTCTTTACGATGCTGGTGCGCAGATGTTTAACAAGCCGGATACCGACCGTCTTCATCCTAATGATGCCGGCCACTCCCGTATGGCTAAGACCATCATGCAGCAGCTCTCCTCCCTGCCTTGCGACTTCTAGAGAAGGGGCAGCGGATATAGAAAAGTGTATTATTTCACCCCTATTTTATATTGAAAAGTGTAATTTCCGCAGGAGTTTGCCTATATTTTAGGTAAATTTCTGCGTTTTTTGCCTATGTTTTAGGGAGTTTTTTCGTATTAGTTGCCTATACTTTAGGCTGATTTTTATATATATTGCCTATGTTTTAGGAAAGTTTCACTATATTTTTGCCTATGTTTTAGGAAAAAAAGAGTAACTTTGCAGCATAACTTAAAGAGAAGGAAAAGTTATGATATATAGACAATTAACAGAAGAACTCCAGAAATGGAGTGAAAGAGACAACAGGAAGCCATTGGTTTTACGAGGCGCAAGACAAGTTGGAAAGACAACATTGGTCAATGAATTGGGTAAGAAATACGATGTATATATCAAACTGAATCTAGAACAAAGCTCAGATGCAGAAATCTTTACCAAATCAGACAATGTAAAAGAGATATATCAATACATCTGCCTCAAGAAGAAAATCAAGGTAGATGAAGATAAGCGTACTCTACTTTTTATTGATGAGATACAAAACGAACCAAAAGCAGTTGGTCTGCTGAGATACTTCTATGAAGAGATGCCATGGTTGCACATCATAGCAGCAGGTTCCAGACTTCAAACCCTCATCAAGCAGCGCATCTCTTTCCCTGTGGGAAGAGTGGATTATCTATCCCTCCGTCCGTGCTCCTTCTTGGAATATCTCGATGCTATAGGTGAAGACCAATTGGTACAAATGGTGAAAGAAGTCAGTGTATCACCTCTATATCACGAGATGTTACTGAACCATTTCAATCATTACACTTTGATAGGTGGTATGCCTGAAGCCTTAGTGGAATATGCCAAGACTCATAACCTAACCAAGTTAGCCCCTATCTATCGTTCACTGCTTGATGGCTACAATGAAGATGTAGAAAAATATGCTCGTAATGAAAACCAAGTAAAGGTTATCCGCCATCTGCTTACACATGGCTGGGCAGGGGCAGGACAATCCATTACTTTCGCCCGATTTGGAGGTAGCAACTACACAAGCAAGGAGGTACATGAGGCATTGGAAGTGATGCAGAAAGCATTCTTGCTCAATTTGGACTATCCCGTCACATCAGTGAAAGCCCCAGCTGTACCAGCCATAGCAAGACAACCCAAGCTAGTTTGGGTAGATACGGGCATCATGAATTTCTCCGTTGACATTCAGGCTGAATATCTGCAAGGCAATTCTCTCTTGGATGTATGGAAGGGACATGCTGCGGAACAAATCATAGCCCAAGAGCTGCGCATTGTTTTGGATCGCAACTTCCGCAACGAGCAATATTACTGGGTAAGAGACAAAAAGGGTTCTTCAGCAGAGGTAGATTTCGTTTGGCAACATCACTCACAGATTCTCCCGATAGAAGTGAAGTCTGGCACAAATGCCCATCTTCGATCCCTCCACTCCTTCATGTCTCAGCCTGATGCCCCAAGCATTGCCATCCGCATTTGGCCAGGAGAATATAGCATAGACAAAGTGGTATCCCCTACAGGTCATCCCTTCCGCCTTATCAATCTTCCCTTCTATTATGTGGGGATACTGGATAAAATATTGGAAATAGTATAATCAAAGGCTATAAAACCAGAAGAAGCCACATGATTAGCCATAAGATAGCCGTCCATCAGCTGATTGACGTGTGCACAACACGTGTTGTGCATGTGCACATCAGCTGTTGAACGAGCGCACAACAGCTGTTGTGCGACCGACGAACCTATATTTTCTGAAGACATCTCCTAAATATTCCAACGACTTCTATTATATCTTTCGAGGACTTCTATTGGTTACCAGAGGTTCCGTTCCTATATGCATCAACATCGTAAGTACTTAAGAGAAGCATCACAAATATTTGCCCGTCGCTACGGGGAAACATGCCCATAAGTACGAGGAAACATGCCCGTAACTACGAGGAAACACAATGTTTCGGGGCACATTCCTCTAGCTTTGGGGACAGGATCAAAATAGAAGAGGATTGTGCTTCTTCCTTTTGCATCAAAATCAGCAAACCGAGATAAAATATTGATTTATGAGAGAAAAAGTTAAAGACAAAGAAAGGCTTGAACATATTCTCCAAACTTGCAATGATTTACTTGCCTCAAAAGACAAGTACACATTTGATGCAGTTAAGGACAATCCAATTATCTTTTATGGTTTCGTCAAGTTATCAGAAATCATAGGTAAAGCCTCTTATATGCTTACCAAGGAATTTCGAGCAGAACATACAGAGATTCCATGGGAGCAAATGATAGGTTTAAGGCATGTTTTGGTGCATGGATACTATACAATAAAGCCAAAACAGCTTTGGAACATCATAGAGAATGATATACCTATTTTACCACCACAAATTAGGCAACTACTTGATTCAATGTCACTTACCGAAGAATAATCGAAAATAAGGCGTGGCAACAGGTGGCAATAGGTGACAATAAGAATACGTCTTATTGCCACCCATTTCTTTCTGTGTATCAACTACTTACAATCTGCGTGGCAGATGTGGCAATAAAATAGAAAAACTTTTTCTATATACGCGATGAAACATAACCATCAATATCGCAAAATGTCGTATCCAGAAACGTCAGGTCTTTCATTTGCAAGACATCAATCATACGATATTCCTTATACAACTGGCGAGAAAAACGAAGTTCAAAGGCCAAACGCAAATCATCTGTTGCATCAGCCCCTTCATCCTGCTTAGCCTCTTTGCCCGTTATGGTTCTCATTCTTACAATCTCATACACATCACGAATCCCCTTACCCTTAATATACGGCACGAAATAATGAAGATCCTGCAATGCTATGGTTGACGGGAACTTGGCACCCGTATAATATAAGGTGGCAGATTGATTCAAAAAACTCTTTTCGTACCCACGCCGATGGCTCGGACGAACCACACCAACCAACACCCGATTATCCACTTCCATTACAGTACCCTTCTGCGGAATCACATGTTGCACAGTATCCTTTGCCTTCGTTTCTATCAGTTCCCGGATAAAACCTTCAAGCAACTTTCTGTTTTCGTTATCGTTCGGACGAAGCGGAAAAGCACCTATGTTCACCTCCCTGATAGTCTGATAGAACTTTGAAACCTCCACATCAGCCGGTTCACCATCACCAGGAAAAAGGATGTATCCACCTATCACCTCCTTCTTTAACGGAGCCTCAACATAATCACGATAATAAATGGCATCACGATAACGATGCATCTGATTGATGGCATCATCCGGTGGCACATCTACTCCACTCGCATTTTTGCTGGCTATCCGATATTTCGCATCGAAGAGATAAGTCATTTTCATATCTTTCTGCAAATCATTCTTGGTAAGTTGCAACACTATATCTGGCTTCTGAGGAACCGTTGGCACTATCAGATTCTGCATTCCAATACTATTATTGGTCTGTTCCGTACTTTTCGGATTATATACCAATTCGGCAAGTTCTACCCCATCTTTCCTAAAGAGAACACGAGAATGTTCTCCCTTACCCAACTCCCAGGTAAACAGACCATTCAGTTCCATTCGGTTGCGATGTTCCACATCATCCTGATCCAGATTCAACTCCTTCTTCACTATGTGGCTCACCTCTATGAAACACCATATTTCATAAAGCGTGGCGATGTCCTTGGATTGCAACCGATAGATGCCTTCATTTAGAGAGTAAGCCTTACGGAGCAAATTCCAAGTACGATAAACCTGACTATATCCCGTAGCTTTCTGAAGAACCATACTTTCCTGGTTCAATCCCTTGAAACGCCCAACGGTTCGGAAGAAAGAATTTTTCCTTAACCGATTCAGGGAAACATAAGTTGCCTGAAGTTCTTGCTTAGTTGCATCAGAGACCTCCTTAACCTGCTCTATACGAGTTTTTAAGAGTTCATACTTACTCGTAATCTGCGATAAAGCAAATTTCAGAAATCGATTTTCCTGGGTATCATTCGACTCTATTTTTTCGGTGACACGATAAAGATGAGCGGGTTCTTTGCGATGCTCAGCAATTTCATTTTCAAGAGACATAGGAACTCGGCGCACCTTATCTGCCCGCAGATAAGTTTCCCTGCCATGCAAGCGATGACGTGGTCGGTCGATAATGTGCCGACAAGCCTCCAAGAACTTCTTTTGTTCACCAGCAAAGATACTCCACCATATAATCTCTGGTATTTCTCCCTGTTTATCAGGAGCAAAGCTATGATAGGTCCGTTTTAGAAAATCAAGCGAGAGCATCCGATACTCTTGCTCAATATCCTCTACAATTTTCTTCCAATGAGAATGATAATCCAGTTTGGTACTCAACACCTCGAAGGAGAATGAAAACTTTCTTTTGATGAGCTCAGAAGATACACCATCTGATTTCTTTCTCTTGACAATATAATCAAAACAGATTTCAGAACGTCCTATCTCATTGCCGAAATTCAGAAAGCCAGCCAACATACCATGACGGAAACTGAACCTATCGTTTTCATTCTGCAAGATGGAACCAAAATGTGCATCTACAATCTTGGCATCATTCTTTTCCTCAAACTCCACCCATATCGGATAGTCTGCATTATCAAAGAATATGGCAGGAGCAGAAGAATCTTTTAATATCACCTTAGAAGTGGATTGGTCATTCAAATACCGCTCCACCAGTTCAACACCATCCGACCAGGAATATGTGGAGGAAAGTTTGTCTTCCCCCACATTCCTCTTCGCTTTATCCCAAATAGCATCAAACTTGGTGCATTCTATGGTCATCACAAAGTCGTGATGCTTGATTCTTAAAAGTTCCATTACCGTTAACTCCAAAAACTAGTATAACCAGAACTAAGTTTCTTTTCCATTTCATCCAATTTAGCCAGAGAAACAGAACTATCTCTCATGTTTTCCGGCAACATCTTCGAAACAACTTCCTTTAAAGAAGCGAGCAACTCCGCCTTTACCTTCTCCTCATCGCCTTCTATTCTAGATAGGATTTTCATAGAAGTAATTTCATCCAAAGCACGAGCCACAACTTCATTTTGCGTCATTTCCAAACCTTGGCTATTTTTACGATAAGGCAAATTATTGACCACATAGAGCAGGAACTCGTTACGGGTTCGATAAGCTATCTTAAAAGGTGTACCTTCCAATACTGCATTGATTTCCTGCAAGTACAGTATCGCCTGGTTGCAAACCTCCTGGTTTTCCTGATACACGTCAACACCCTCCACCTTATCTCCTACCAAGTCTTCAAAGTTGAGTTTTCCTATCTGTTCGTGTCGGGAAGTTAATCCACCATATAAATCCACCTCATTCATTTCGATGGTCATGGCTCTGTCGAGAACTTTTCGGGAGAAGGAAAAGGTTGTTTCGTCCATATTGACGGTTCCCACGATAATGAGGTTCTGGGGGATTGTTAATCGCTTTCCACCTTCTTCTTTCAAATATAGATTTCTTTCTTCGTCATTATCTGCAAAGAGTTGATCTATCAAATTTTTATAAGCTTCAGTCTGTTCATAATCGACAATCGGATCCGTTACAACAACGTCATCTTCATCAACCGTCCTGCTTTCTATCACACTCAAAAACTCAGCAAAGTATTGTTCTACAGGAGCAAGATTCATCTCATCCAGACATAAGAAATAAGGATGCTTTGGGTCATGGATAGCCTTCACCATAAATCGAAGGAATGGGCCAACTACAAAACGTTCGCCATTAATTCGGCTTACATACCCAATAAGTTCAGAAGAGTCGTGCCAATTAGGCTTCACCTGTACCATTTCAAAGTTCTTTGGCTTATGCTCCTTATATTCGGGAGAATCAACATCCCAACAAGCACGAGCCAATTCACGAACAATTCTACTCTTACCTGTACCAGAGATACCAGCCAAGAGAAGGAAAGGCTTCGACTTGATAGCTGTGATATAAGGCCGATACTTGTATTTGATTGAACCTTTATTTTTTGAAGATTGCTCTTTTTCAACAAACAAATCATCGATATCAGCAGCAGATATACTACAAGCTTCTAAATCAAACTTCTGAATATACTTATTTAAGCAAGCAAGAAAGTTTATTTTATCCGCAAGAATGAAATCTATTAACTTTTCTGTAAAAATATCCTGCAATGCAATAAGTATAGCCTCGTAATTATCACCATCGGAAATTGGGACATCTTTTAAAATCCATATAATAAGAGCTGCATATAATTCCATGTTTTCAACATATGCAGATAAATTAGGATAATACTCCTCATTACGTATCAAAACCCCATTACGAATTGAAAATAAAGGCTTATTACCACGTTTTGGATAGCTAAAAGTTTCTGATGAATTTACAAGAGAAGCACTTACTTGTCCAGCAGAATAAAAATTACTTCCAACACAATAATCTCCAGCATGTGATTTTAAAGGATGGAAGAAATTAGTAGTGTACATTCCTTCACATACACTACATATCTTTCCTACATAAGAAACAAATTCTTTTTTATCTGCCAAATCACGAGTATCACAATCTCTATTATGCGTACGAAAGAACATATCCAAAGCCAAGAAATGCCTAATCGCACTTACTTTTTGAGTAGCACCTTGCAAACTCGGATTTTCAGACAAACGAGAAAGGCATTCATATGCCTTTAATACTGATTTTTTTGAAAAATATCTCATACTTAATCCTTAGGTAATACTTTTAACAATGCATATCCCAATACCCATGCAAGTACAGGTGGAACAGCATTTCCTATCACTTTATAACGAGATTGAAGTGGTATAGAAGTAAAGAGATAATCATCTGGAAAAGACTGAATTCTCGCACATTCACGAACAGAATATCTTCTATTCTCTACTGGATGTGTTATACCACATTTATCGGGTTGAGCTGAAGCGGTAATCGTTCCATTAATTTCCCCAAAAGCAAATCTTCTGAAAAATTTAGGTGCATGATACTTCTTTGGATTATCAGCTATTTTTTTGAAACGTTCCGTTAGAAGTTCATAAGGAATATCCTTCCACGATCTACCTTCAAAGCAAATTGACGGTAAATCAGAATAGCGGTATCCATCTTTAAAATATCTAAAAGCATCTAGCCCATGAGTGCATCCACCTATCAAGTCAACGGTATGCTGCGTTCCAGGACTATAAGGCCAAACATCAGAATCTGCCACATCACTAATATTTTGTAATATTCGCCCTAATAATAGTTCTTCTTTTTTTCCAAAATGCTCTGAAGGTATTTCATTTTCTTCCACTATTTCTTTCATCAGCCCAAAATCAAAAGTAGGAATCCCTAAAGACTTATCAATACCAACCATTAAAACCCTGTATCGTTTTTGAGGTACTCCATAGTCAGATGCACATACTAAATGCATAGATACATCATATCCCAACAAGTTCATCCGCTTTTCGATTTCTTGCGGTACTGTTGTTACATTATCTTCCATCTTAGAAGACAAAATACCACGGACATTTTCAAAGACAAAAGCTTGAGGACGATGTTCATTATCGATTTTTCCTCTAATAACACGTTCACATTCAGCAAATAAAGTTCCACGACCACTAGTGTCATTTACTCCTTTTCGGTTACCTGCATTTGAAAAAGGCTGGCAAGGAAAGCCTGCCAATAAAATATCAAAATCTGGAATTTCGGAAACTTCGACATCACGAATATCTGCCAAAATACTTTCTACACCATCTTTCGTCAATAAATGATTTGCATTGTAGCAAGTATAAGCATCTTGATCAAAGTCATTTGCAAAAACGATTTTTGTATTTAGTCTTTCGAAATAATGTTTTCCAAAATAGAATCCACCAGTAAAGCCTAAATCAAGTCCGCCACATCCAGAAAATAAAGACGCAATTTTTTTGGGCATATTGCACAACGATTTTAGGGAAACTATTACTAATTTCCCTTGTTATTAACTATTTTGAAGTGACAAATACCCACATATAAATACAAGAGCATAACCCATGAGTACATAACTCATGCGCTACACTGTATTATATAATGAATCTATAAAAAGGATATATTGCCGCTATAGATGAGCGTTGAACTTCATTCAGAGAATGGGCTAACACATAATGCCCGAGAGATAGATACAAAAGAAGCGCAGGCTTCCCTTATCTATACTCTCGGGCATTTGGCGTGGCCCATTCCTAACAGATAAGTTCAGCCCACGCTATAGCGCAGGCATTCACTTATTCTATGTTAGGAAATACGTCTTTAAATCGCCAAATTTCGAGAGTATTCCGAATATCGTAAACGCTTTGTATATTAACCTAAAATCCGCAAGCCATATCAATGGCAATCTCAATGGCAGTAAAGAGCTT
>ERZ1034976.3141-NODE-3141-length-10703-cov-10.753663_pt1 | contig 10703 bp, 10 predicted proteins | sample MGYA00520623_ERZ1034976 | MGnify/ENA primary metagenome ERZ1034976 (study PRJEB33766, sample SAMN09781774) | gut metagenome | biome: gut microbiome | host: Homo sapiens | place: Madagascar | study: EMG produced TPA metagenomics assembly of the PRJNA485056 data...
TCCTGAAACCAGAAGACAGTATATTGTCGGAATTCTGTCTAAAAACGGAGTTTTTGAATTTGAATATGGTAAAGATGTGGAAGAAGCCAGAAAAAATGGATTTAAAGGAATTGCTGCGTTTGATGAATTTGATAAAAAATATAAAAGTGAAAAATTGTTTCCTGTTTTTGCAAGTAGATTGCCCGATAAAAAGCGTCGAGGAATTTCTGATATTTTAAAAAAATATAATTTAGAAGAATATGATGAATATCTACTTTTAAAAAACAGCGGAGCAAGATTGCCAATTGATACTTTTGAGTTTATTGATCCTATTTTTGATGATGAAAAAAATGTCTCCAAAAGTTTCTATATTGCCGGTGTAAGTCATTATCTTCCATGTGAAGATAATATTTGCAATTTTAAAGGTGTGAATATTGAAGTTGGCGATGATTTGTTATTGAAGTTAGAACCCGGTAATGAACAAGATTGTTTTGCAGTTGAAATTTTCACCGCAGACAGTGTTAAGTTGGGTTATGTTCCGAGGTATTACTCGAGAGAAGTAACAAAAAGAATTAAAAAAAATGAAGATGTTGTTTGTAAGGTAGCGGAATTTAATCCCACATCCAATTGTAGAGAATGTATAAAAGTAAATCTTACTATCAACTAAGATGAAAAGCCTGAGATTTTAATCTCAGGCTTGTTTTGTGTTTGTGCAATTGCTTTGAAAGTTTGCAAAATAAAAAATAAGCACTAACCATAACGGTTAGTGCTTATTGAATGGTTGCGGGAGCCGGATTTGAACCGACGACCTTCGGGTTATAAGGGGGAAGCGTTGCAATTTGTGTAGTTTAATTGCGTCAATTTGTGTTAAGTGTAGTTAGGTGTAGTAACTATGTTTTTTAGTGTGTTTAAGTAAAACAAAGTACAGATGGAGGGAAATTTTGGGGAAATTAAGTTATCAGTTGAAAAAGCAAAATGTAAGTGATATATTATTTAGTATCAATATGTAGGGGGTGTGCAAAATTAATAAAGATAATGACAATTATTCAGAACAAAACTTAGAAAACAATCCATCAACTGAAGAAAAAAGAAATTTAATTATTAATAAAAAACTTGATAATTACTATTTTCCTGTATCTAACGAACAGAGGATAAGTAATATTTCTAGGGCATTAGAATCATTTGGTAAAAATTTAGAAATAGTTTTGAATTCACTTAGTGAAACTTTTGTAAGAAGCGGACAAATTATTGTTGATTCAATGAGTGTAGTTCTAAAACGATTAGATAATTATTTATCAAGTGAATTCTTAACAGATTTATATAGACTTTTTGTTAAATTACCAGGTGCAGTAGAAAAACTTAATAAAGAGCTTTTAGACACGCTCTATGATGTAAAGTGGTTTGAAGGATGTATTGTTTACATAGGTGTTAATAATATCGAAGATTATTTTTATATTTTAGAGCACACACGAAATGGATCTAAAAATCGAACAAAGCAAATTGACCGCCTTATATTTTCACATATCGACAACCAAAAGGTTGATGAAATCAGAAAAAGTTGGCGAAACCATGGTTTAGATACATATATTTTGAGAATTTGCAATCAAGCAGTTTATGCTTATGAAAGAAAAGAGTATGCGCTAACTAGTATCACTCTTTCAAGCCTATGGCAAGGCATAATTGCTGATAAAAGCAATCATACCTACGAATATCGTAAAGATGATAAAACAAGAGATGATTTTAAGAACCTATCTTCTGAAACAGAATCGTATAGTAGAGCATATGATTTCTTTAAAAATTATATTATGTATCCCTGTGCCTCTAAAGATGATGTGATTGACGATGTGCCTGGTAGGCATTCATCGCTACATTCATGGTACACAAGATATCCGTCCAAGAAAGCAGCTTTAAACGCAATACTGTTTACAGACTATCTTGTTAAACTTAATCCAGTGCAAACTAATTGATATGGAAGTTACATATTTCACAATTAAATATCTATATTTTGAGAACAAGGATTTTTACATTTCCTTGTTCTTTTTTTATGCATGAAACTGCACAAATCTAAAGTTGCTTTTTGTGCATTCCTACGAAGTTTTTCAAAAGCCTTATTTAAGCCCATTTTTACTCAATAAAACAATCCGATTTAATACCTGAAATATCAATCCTGTTGTAATTGAGACAGCAGGATTGGGGCAAACTGTATCTATTTTATCTATAAAACAATGATTGGTGGTGAGTATGATGTTTCTCTTTTACTTGATTATTATTTTGTAACATTAGACGAAAAGAGTGTGATTATTATCTATTAGTAAGTTATTACTTCATTTTCTACCTATCTAAAATGTTTTCTACAAAAAATTTTGAAAATTAAGCAATTTTCGTTAGCTTTTGCAAATAATATTATTGTAAGGATTTTCCATTAAGTTTGTTACATATTCAAATGACTTTTTCAATTAAGTGATTGTTATTTGAGTAAATCTAAAGTTATCTATATATTGATAACACAGGAGGTATGAATTTGAAAGATGACAATATTATAGTGAGAAAGGAAAAAGATGATAACGGTTTAGATGATTTCTATTATGTAAAAGCAACCAAGTACGGTGACTATCTTGATTTGATGGCTTGTACAAATAGTGGTAGAAAGGGTTCTAAAAAACCTAATTGTAAAAAAGTATCTAAAGGTATGTATGTTAATACTGCAACCAATGAGTATATCAAAGCCAAGGAATATGTTAACAGAGGTGAGAATATCAGCTTGTTAAAGAAATCTGCTGACAACCTCTACAAACTTATTCACACTAACTTTTATAAAAACATTGGTTATCATTGTGTATTAACTTACAGTGAACCTCAAAAAGATACAGATGAAATCTATCGAGATTTCAAAATCTTTTGGCAAAAGATAAGATACCGTTATCCTGATATGGGTTACATCTCTATTTTAGAGCCTACTCAAAAGGGAGCTTGGCATATTCATCTACTGCTGAAAGATGTAAAAAACAACAAGATGTTTCTGTCGTATTATACGATTAGAGAATGTTGGACAAAGGGTTACTGCTATATATCTAAAATGCGAAAAAATGTCGACTACGGTCAGTATTTCCGCAAGAAAATTACAGCAGACAATGAGTTATTAGAACTCTATAAACCTGGAGTCAGATATTTCAGACATTCGAGGAACATCAAAAAGCCAGTAACTTTCACCGCTAATAAATATGAAATTACCACTCTGATAGACAGAGGTAATTATAAGTTAGCCGACCAGTATAGTTTAACTATTAACAAACTGGACTTTGACGGTGAAATTACTCTTAATAAAATATATTATAAAAAGTTCATCAAATCAAAAGTTTAGATTTTGTTTGTTGAACAGTAAAAATATAATTTTGGAGGAATATTATGTATGTATTCAAATTCAATTATAAATTAATAGGAAAGCAGTCAAAGTTTTATGATATGCCCATTTCACCCGAAGAAACAAGAGATTACGGAGAAGGATATAGTGTTCCTATAACTTCTTGTTATTTCACATTTAATTTTGACACCGAACCAAATGTCGTTAGTTTTGAAGAAGGTGTTGGCACGGCAGAATTTGAATTAAGGAACTCAGTTGGCGGATTTGATAAGATGGGAATTGGAAAAGATTATATGCTAATAGTAAAGGGTGACAGGATAGTGTATTTTCAAGAGCTTACTAATGAAGACAAGAAAGAAGGGAGTTTATATGATTAACAAACGGAGTGTATAGAAGGATCTCTTTATATTTGTTGACTTTAATATAAACACAATCTTTGTTACCTGAATTATAAAAGTTCGGGAGTTGGTTTATATGATTAATATTAAAGAACAGTCAGTTTCAAATTCAGAAAGCAATATATTGAGTATCATTGATTACATCAATGAAATACTTAACTATGCAGAATGTAATACAAATTATGAGTTTGTTATAACATATGACGATATGTCCTCTCTGAATGAAGCAATCAAAAAGTTAAGGAGGGTTGCAGGTGCCAAGAATGCGTTTGGTAAAAGACGCATTTGAACAGTTGAAAAAAGACGATCCCGACACGGATGTTACATTGTATGCATTGCGTACTATTGTAAAGTCTGGGCTCGTCCCAACTGTAAGGCTGGGAAGAAAAGTGTTAATTAATTACGATTCTCTTCTGGAGTATTTCCGTTTCGGTGATAAAACGCAAACAGCCACAGATGCTATTCGTCAGATTAATCGATAACAGAGAGTGCTAACACCACTCTCTTACATATTACAGAATAATTTTTTGAAATATTTTAAAAAAGTTTTTGCTTTTTTGAGAATTTTTTGCAATAATTAGTTTGGGAGTTATTTTCTTTTATAGAATTATAATGTTAAAAGGAGTGTTAGTATGGCAACTGCAAGACAAAAAGGCAGAGGATACGAAATCAGGGTATCAATGGGCTGTGATATGAACGGTAAGAAAATTGTAAAATCCAAAACCTGGATACCGCCTAAGAATCTCACACCAAAACAACTTGAAAAAGAGATTGAACGGCAAAAAGTTTTGTTTGAAGAAGAAGTAAAAACAGGAGCTTGTCCCAATAGCAATATAAAGTTTGAGCCTTATTCTAAAAGATGGTTACTTGAATACGGAAAGCAGAATTTAGCACCAAAGACATATAACCGTTATTGTGAATACTTAAAGAGAATAAATAAGGCTATCGGACACATTAAATTGCAGGATTTACAACCTCTCCACTTAAATGCTTTTTATAGAAATTTAGCGGAGGACGGAGTAAACCTAAAGGCAAAGCGTGATGAAGACGGTAATATAATAGCAAATGGAAAATTATCTCCAAAAACTATTGTAGAACATCACAGGGTTATTTCTAAATTTCTTTCGACTGCTGTAAATTACTTTCGACTGCTGTAAAATGGAATCTTGTAAAAGAAAATGTTGCAAGGCGAGCTGACCCTCCGAAAGTTCCTGCAAAAGAAATTGACTTTCTGAATGAGGAAGAAACAAGAAAAATGCTGACAGCATTGCAGGATGAGCCTATAACCTACAAAACAATGATTATGCTTTTGATTTATACAGGTATTCGCAGAGGTGAGCTGTTCGGACTTGAATGGAAAGATATTGATTTTGAAAACGGATATTTGGAAATTGTCAGGACTTCTCAATATATCGGCAATAAAACTCTGATTACAAAAGAGCCAAAGACAAAATCAAGCCGACGAATGATGAAGTTAAGTAATGATATTATAAAAATACTAAATTCTTACAGAGTGTGGCAAATTGAGCAGAGATTTAAAATCGGAAGTGAATGGCACGATACTGACAGACTTTTTACTCAGTGGAACGGACTTCCTATGTATCCTGATTCCCTTACAAAATGGTTTAACAAATTTTTGAAAAGACATAATTTACGGCAAGTTACCTTACATTCTCTGCGACACACCAACGCAACACTTATGATAGCAGAGGGTACCGACATCAGAACAGTAGCAAGCAGACTTGGACACTCTAACACTTCTACAACGCTGAATATTTATACTCACGCTCTCAAATCAAAAGATACACAAGCAGCAGAGGTATTGAACGATATTCTCGCAATCAGTTAAACAGCTCAACTCTTGATAAAACCCTCAAACACTCTTAAGCAATCCTATATTGCTCTATAAGGCTCACATACGGTCGTCAAGATTTTTTGCGAAACCGTTTCCACTGAAAAAATTAAACCCTTACAGAGCGTTTAAGAGAAAAATAGAATTTAATATAAAAAAACTGTGCTGTCAGCACAGGACAAAGTATCTGCCCTTGATTATAATTTAGTCAAGGGCAGTTTTATTTTTACAAATTATTTTGTTCAAAATCGATTACGATGATTTTGCTCTTGCTTTTTGATTAAGCCTTACAAACACTTTGCATTGTTCAATACACACTTCTTTTTGCTCTGCTGTAAGACTGCGAAATACTCTTAATAGTTCATCCTCCTGACGAGAAGAGGCTTTGTTGGTTCGACACCCCAAAAGATAATCTATTGAAACACTAAAATAAATTGCAAGAGATTTTAATGTAGTAAAATCGGGTTCACGGGTATTCTGAACATAACTGCTTACTGTTGAGGGAGCTATATTTAATTGTGAAGCTAATTCTTTTTGTGTAATGCCTCGTTCGTCAATTAAAATCCTTAATCTATCACCAAAATCCATTAAATCACCTCGTATATATCTTATATGGTATTGACAAAAATTTTTAGATAATAACACGAAATGCGTTGACAGTTTACGAAACGAGTAATATAATAAAATTAATATACTATATTGACACGGAGGTATGAATATGTTACGGCAACAAACAGAACAGCAAACAAATGAATATCAAAAAGTAAAGAATAAGAACAGCAAATTTTTTCAGATACTAAGTGTTATTCTGATTATTTTACTTTTGCTTGGCACAATAGGTTTTGTTGTGTTTAAGGGTGATTCAAAAGTAGAAAACGGACTTTCTGCATATGAATTGGCTGTAAAATACGGCTATGAGGGAACTGTGCAGGAATGGCTTGATTCTCTTTCAGGCAAATCTGCCTATGATATTGCGGTAGATAATGGCTATTCAGGCACTGAAAAAGAATGGACATCTGCACTTGAAGCTTCATCAAAGCAGGATGGTGCAAGCATAAAGACCGCTTCTTTTTCGTCGGATGGTGAATTGCTTATAACCTTGTCCGACAATTCTGTCTTAAATCTCGGCAAAGCTATAGGTGCTGACGGCAAGAATGGCGCTAATGGCAAGGACGGTACAAACGGAATTAACGGCATTAACGGTAAGGATGGCGTCAATGGTTCTAATGGCAAAGATGGCAAAAACGGAACTAACGGTAAAAATGGTGTTGACGGTAAAGATGGAACAAACGGTTTAAATGGTGCTGACGGCATTAACGGTGCTAACGGTAAAGACGGTGTAGACGGAAAGAACGGTACAAATGGTATTGACGGTGTTGGCATTACAAATGCAAGTATCAATTCTGACGGTCAGCTTGTACTAAACTTTTCAGACGGAAAAACTGTTAATCTTGACAAGGTTGTCGGGATGAACGGTACTGACGGCGTCAGTGTTTCAAATTCTGAAATCAATTCTAACGGTGAGTTGATTCTTACATATTCAAACGGACAGCGTTCAAACCTTGGTGTAGTTGTCGGTGCTGATGGTAAAGACGGACTTAACGGAACAGACGGTAAAAATGGCATAGATGGCACTAACGGTGTTGATGGTAAGGACGGAAAAGACGGCATTAACGGTGTTGATGGCAAAGATGGAAAAGACGGTAAGGATGGTACTAACGGTATTGATGGTAAGGACGGAAAAGACGGTATTAACGGTGTTGATGGTAAAAACGGTACAGATGGTATTAGCGTTATAAAGTCCGAAATCAACTCAAAGGGCGAATTAGTCTTAACTTATTCAGACAATGCAGTTGCTAATCTTGGCATTATAGTAGGTGCTGATGGCAAAGACGGTATCAATGGCGCTGATGGTAAAGATGGAGTTGACGGCATTAACGGCACTGATGGTAAAGACGGCGTCAGTGTAACTAACGCTGAAATCAATTCAAACGGTGAGCTTGTACTTTCCTATTCGAACGGGCAACGTTCTAATCTTGGAAATGTAATAGGTACAAACGGACTTGACGGCAAGGATGGAAAAGATGGCGTCAACGGAACTAACGGCACAGATGGTAAGGATGGTAAAGATGGCACAAACGGTATTGATGGTAAAGACGGTGTAAGTGTTGTAAAATCGGAAATCAATTCAAAGGGCGAACTTGTTTTAACCTATTCAGATAATACTGTTTCTAACCTTGGTGTTGTAGTTGGTGCTGATGGCAAAAACGGTATCAATGGTGCTGATGGTAAAGACGGTAAAAATGGAATAGATGGTAAGGACGGCGCTAACGGTAAAAATGGTCTTAACGGAAAAGACGGCAAAGATGGTGTCAACGGTGCTGACGGTCAGGACGGAGTTGGTATTCAGAATATAATAATCAATTCAGATAATGAACTCGAAATTACTCTAACAAGCGGTACACAATTAAATCTCGGCAATATTAAGGGTGCGGACGGCAAGGATGGTACAAACGGTGTTGACGGTAAAAACGGTGCTGATGGTAAAGATGGTACTAACGGAACAAATGGCACAGATGGTAAAGATGGTATCGGAATTACTGAAACAACAGTAAATTCTGTCGGTGAGCTTGTTATTAAATATTCAGACGGAACATCTGTAAATCTCGGTACAGTCGTAGGAACTAACGGACAGGACGGAAAAAACGGTACAAATGGTATTGACGGTAAAGATGGTATCAGCGTTACAAAGTCTGAAATCAATACTGACGGAGAATTAGTAATAACTTATTCTGATGGAACTTCTTCTAATCTTGGTGTTATAGTTGGTGCTAATGGCAAAGACGGTACTAACGGAACAAATGGCGCAGACGGCAAGGACGGTATCGGAATTACTGAAACAACAATAAATTCTGTCGGGGAACTTGTTATTAAATATTCAGACGGAACATCTACAAATCTTGGTACAGTTGTAGGAATTAACGGTCAAGACGGAAAAGACGGTCAAAACGGTACTGATGGTAAGAATGGTAAAGATGGTACTAACGGTAAGGATGGTATCGGTGTTACAAAATCAGAAATCAATACTGACGGAGAATTAGTAATAACTTATTCTGATGGAACTTCTTCTAATCTTGGTGTTATAGTTGGTGCTAACGGTAAAGACGGTGTCAACGGTAAAGACGGAGTTGATGGTAAGGACGGAAAAGACGGTCAAAATGGTGCAGACGGCAAAGATGGAAAAGACGGTCAGGATGGCAAAGACGGCATTGGCATTTCTAATGTAGTTATAAATTCAGACGGTGAATTGGAACTTGCTTTCTCCGATTCATCAAGTATTAACCTCGGCTGTATTGTCGGAAAAGACGGCAAGGACGGTATTAACGGAACTGATGGTAAAGACGGAGAAAATGGCAAAGACGGCATAAACGGTGTTGACGGTCAGGACGGCAAAGATGGTACTAATGGCGTTGACGGTAAAGACGGTATCGGAATTGCCAATGTAACAATTACTGATGATGGTGTTTTGAATGTTGAACTTACAAACGGAACAACACTAAATCTCGGAAGTATCAAGGGCAAAGACGGTATTGGTATTTCAAAATCAGAAATCAATGCTGACGGAGAATTTGTACTTACATATACAAACGGTCAATCAACTAATCTTGGAAAGGTCGTAGGTGCAGACGGCAAGGATGGAACAAACGGTGCTGACGGAAAAGACGGCAAAGATGGAATAAACGGTGTTGACGGTAAAGACGGTATCGGAATTGCCAATGTAACAATTACTGATGATGGTGTTTTGAATGTTGAACTTACAAACGGAACAACACTAAATCTCGGAAGTATCAAGGGCAAAGACGGTATTGGTATTTCAAAATCAGAAATCAATGCTGACGGAGAATTTGTACTTACATATACAAACGGTCAATCAACTAATCTTGGAAAGGTCGTAGGTGCAGACGGCAAGGATGGCACAAACGGTGTTGACGGTAAAGACGGTACAGGCATTGTCAATGTAACGATTTCTGCTGAAGGTGCTTTGAGCGTTGAATTATCCAACGGTACTGTACTTAACCTCGGTAACATTAAGGGTGCTGACGGCATAGGTATTTCTAAGTCAGAAATCAATTCAAACGGTGAGTTGCTATTGACTTATACAAGCGGAGAAACTGCAAATCTCGGTGTTGTCGTTGGTGCAAAAGGGGCTGACGGAACAGATGGAGCTGACGGAAAAGACGGAATTGGTATTAAGACTGTTACTTTGTCAGCTGATGGTGAATTGAGTATTCTTCTCACCGATAACACAGTGTTAAACCTCGGTAATGTCAAAGGCGAAAAGGGTGACACAGGAGAAAAAGGTGAAAAAGGAGATAAAGGTGCTGACGGCAAAGATGGTGTTGATGGTAAAGATGGCAGAGGTATTGCCGATATGGCAATTATCAATGGAGAAATTGTTATAACTTATACTGACGGAACAAAATCGGTTATCGGAAAAAGTGATGATGTTATTTTAAATGAAAGTGATACACTTAAATTCACTCTTCTTTCTGACGGAACTTATGCCGTAACAGGATGTTTGGTTGATAATCCAACAGAAATCACAATACCATCAAAATTTAACGGTAAATTTGTTACCAAGATATATAGTAATGCATTTGAGAATATTATAACTTTGAAAACTGTTAATATTCCAAATAGTATTCTTAGTATCGGCACCCGTGCCTTTTATGGTTGCAACACTTTAAAAAATGTAAACATCAGCACTGACAGTGAATTGCAGGAAATAGCAGGCTATGCTTTTTATGGTTGTTCTGCATTAACAGATATTTACTTCCCAACTTATGTTGATTATATCGGAGCTTACGCATTTTATCAGTCGGGATTAACAACAGCCGTTTTTGAGTGTCCTACGAATTGGAATTTGTTTGGTAAATGGAATAATGGTTATCCTGCACATTTATCTCCAACAGATTCAGCAAATGCTGCAAAAGCTTTATCAACAAATTATACTTCTCACACATCATCGGATTTTTACAAAAATGCATGGATACGAAGTGACTCATATTCTAACGGATCAATTGTTGGCACATATGAGCGTGAACTATAATAA
>ERZ1034976.3144-NODE-3144-length-10700-cov-5.118365_pt1 | contig 10700 bp, 4 predicted proteins | sample MGYA00520623_ERZ1034976 | MGnify/ENA primary metagenome ERZ1034976 (study PRJEB33766, sample SAMN09781774) | gut metagenome | biome: gut microbiome | host: Homo sapiens | place: Madagascar | study: EMG produced TPA metagenomics assembly of the PRJNA485056 data...
TATTTATAAAGTGGAAAAAGAGCTGCATAAGCAGCTTTTTTCTGCCTTAGAAGGCGGAAAAGAAGGACCTGAAGTCAAGCTTTATGAAACGTTTCATCTGTCTGCGCAGTATGATGCACCGGCTGTTTTCGGGGCGTATAAAAACAGTATGCTGCTGGAGCTGAAGGAATACAGTCCGATGCTGCACAGCATGTTAAAGTCCGCAGAGATGTCTTTTGAAGCAGATGATAAAGTTGTTCTGACGATGGAAGATATTCCACTGTATCATCAGAAAAGCGGAGAGCTTCTGCAGATTCTGGACAAGATCGTCTGTGAAAGATGCGGGGTACGTGCGTTTTTTGAAGTGGCATATGAAGAGCCGAAGGAAAGCAAATACCGGGAAGAGGACGATATCAAGATCGCACGCCGGATCGCGGAAATTGCGGGGAACCGTGCGGCTATTTCACAAACGAGTGACAGTGAATATGTGGATATGAGCGGTGTGGACGGAAATGAATTTGAGCACACTGCATCGCCTATGCAGGGAGCAGATGCAAAAATTGCTGAACAACCGCAGAAGCAGCCGGTGCAGAAAGCAGAGCCTGCACAGCCGCCGAAGAAAGAATTTAAAAAAGAAGGTAAAAAAGACTTTAAGAGCTTTCGCAGACAGGGCAGGCGTTCGGACAATCCGGATGTATTGTATGGCTATGATGTGGAAGGTGAGATCGTTCCGATGGATCAGATCCTGGATGAAATGGGTGAGATCACGATACGTGGAAAAGTGCTGAGTGTAGAAGAACGAGAGATCCGTAATGAAAAGACGATCGTCAGCTTCTTTATTACAGACTTTACGGACACGATGAAATGCAAGATGTTTTGTCCGAACGAAGAACTCCCGAATATCCGGGAAGGTGTTAAAAAAGGTGCTTTTCTGCTTGTCAGGGGACTTTGTGCCATGGACAGCTTTGATAAGGATCTGACGATTTCCATTAAGAGCCTGCAAAAAACAAAAGACTTTACCGTGACCAGAATGGATCACAGTGCAAAGAAGCGTGTAGAGTTGCACTGCCATACCAAAATGAGTGATATGGACGGTGTTTCCGATGTTATCGATATTGTAAAGCGGGCATATAAATGGGGACATCCGGCAATCGCGATCACAGATCATGGCGTGGTACAGGCACTTGCGGATGTATTCCATACGTGGCAGGATCTGTATAAAGGTGCGAAAGCAGAGGCGGAAAAGGAAGGAAAACAGCTTGACAGACAGGATTTCTTCAAGGTGATCTGCGGCTGTGAGATCTATCTGGTAGATGATCTGAAAAATATTGTAGTCAATCCGAAGGGACAATCCCTGATGGATTCCTTTGTTGTATTTGATATTGAAACAACCGGTTTTTCAAGTGTGACGAACCACATTATAGAGATCGGTGCGGTAAAGGTGGAAAATGGAAAAATCGTAGACCGTTTTTCAACTTATGTAAACCCGCAGGAGCCGATTCCATACCGGATCACCAAGCTGACAACGATCACGGATGCAGATGTCATGGATGCACCGACGATCGATCAGGTTCTGCCGGAGTTTTTTGCCTTTTGCGAAGGCTGTGTACTGGTAGCGCACAATGCTTCTTTTGATACCGGTTTTATTAAGGAAAATGCGAGGAAACTGGAGCTGCCTTATGCATATACTCATGTGGATACGCTTGCCATGGCACGAGTGCTGCTGCCACAGCTTGCCAAGTTTACACTGGATCATGTGGCAAAGACAGTCGGTGTATCTTTGGAAAACCATCATCGTGCGGTAGATGATGCGGAGGCAACGGCTGAAATTTTTGAGAAATTTATTCCGATGCTGCTGGAAAAAGGTGCACATGATCTGGATGCGGTTAATGAGCTGGGCAGGACAAGTACGGATTATGTCCGTAAAACACCGTCTTATCATGCCATTGTACTGGCGAAAAATGATGTGGGACGTGTCAATTTATATAAGCTCATTTCAGCTTCCCATCTGCAGTATTTTAACAGACGGCCGAAGGTACCGAAGAGCCTGATCCTTGAAAACAGAGAAGGTCTGATCCTTGGAAGTGCCTGTGAAGCGGGAGAGCTTTACAGAGCCTTGCTGCGCGGGGCACCACAGGCGGAGATCGCCGATATCGTGAATTTCTACGATTATCTGGAGATCCAGCCAAATGGCAACAATGCATTTATGATCGATTCCGATAAGTCAGATCATGAAAACATTCATTCCATGGAAGATATTCAGGAGATCAATAAAAAGATCTGCGATCTGGGTGAGGAGTTCCACAAGCCGGTCTGTGCAACGTGTGACGTGCATTTTCTGGATCCGGAGGATGAGGTATACCGCCGCATCATCATGGCGGGAAACGGTTTCAAAGATGCGGATTCCCAGGCCCCGTTATATCTGCGCACCACGGAAGAAATGCTGGCGGAGTTTGAATATTTAGGCAGTGATAAAGCGCGGGAGGTAGTTATTGATAACACAAACCTGATCGCGGATATGGTGGATTCCATCGATCCGGTCAGACCGGATAAATGTCCGCCTGTTATTGAAAACAGTGACCAGACGCTGACGGATATCTGCTACCGGAGAGCGCATGAGATCTATGGCGAGGTATTGCCGGATATTGTAGAAAAACGACTGGAAAAGGAACTGAATTCTATTATTTCCAACGGATTTGCCGTTATGTATATCATTGCGCAGAAGCTGGTATGGAAATCGGTGGAGGATGGGTATCTGGTTGGATCCCGTGGCTCCGTAGGTTCTTCCTTCGTTGCCAATATGGCGGGAATCACAGAGGTTAATTCCTTGAGTCCGCATTATTATTGTAAGAAATGCCATTATTATGATTTTGATTCACCCGAGGTTAAGGCATATGCCGGTAAGGCTGGATGTGATATGCCGGATAAGATCTGTCCGAACTGCGGCGAAAAGCTGGTCAAGGACGGTTTTGATATCCCGTTTGAAACGTTCCTTGGATTTAAGGGAGATAAGGAGCCGGATATCGACCTGAACTTCTCCGGTGAATATCAGAGTAAGGCACATAAATATACAGAAGTTATTTTCGGTTACGGACAGACATTCCGCGCCGGAACGATCGGTACGCTGGCAGAAAAGACAGCGTATGGATATGTGATGAAATATTATGAAGAACGTGGCATCCATAAACGCCGCTGCGAGATCGAACGAATCGCAGAAGGCTGTACCGGTGTCAGACGTTCAACCGGACAGCATCCGGGCGGTATTGTTGTACTGCCGCTGGGCGAGGAGATCAACTCCTTTACGCCTGTACAGCATCCGGCAAATGATATGACAACGGATATCGTAACCACACATTTTGATTACCATAAGATCGACCACAACTTGTTAAAGCTGGATATTCTCGGACACGATGATCCGACCATGATCCGTATGCTGCAGGACCTGACAGGGATCGATCCGACAAAGATCCCGCTGGATGATAAGGATGTTATGAGCCTGTTCCAGAATACAGATGCACTCGGTGTCAAGCCGGAGGATATTTTAGGCTGTAAACTGGGATCACTCGGTATTCCGGAGTTCGGTACCGATTTTGCCATGCAGATGTTAATTGATACGCAGCCGACCTCGTTTTCCGATCTTGTTCGTATCGCAGGTCTTTCCCATGGTACGGACGTATGGCTGGGCAATGCACAGACGCTGATCGAGGAAGGCAAGGCAACGATTTCGACTGCAATCTGTACGCGTGATGATATCATGATCTATCTGATGCAGATGGGTGTTGAGGCAGGACTTTCCTTTACGATCATGGAAAGTGTCCGAAAGGGAAAAGGTCTGAAGGACGAATGGATCGCGACCATGAAGGAACATAATGTACCTGACTGGTATATCTGGTCGTGCAAAAAGATCAAGTACATGTTCCCGAAGGCACATGCTGCTGCCTATGTTATGATGGCATGGCGTATTGCGTATTGTAAGGTAAATTATCCGCTTGCCTACTATGCGGCATTTTACAGTATCCGAGCGGACTGCTTTTCCTATGAACTGATGTGTCAGGGTAAGGAGCATCTTGAAGCCGTGCTGGCGGATTACAACAGAAGGAAGGATGAGCTATCCAAGAAGGAACAGGATTCCATCCGTGATCTGCGTATCGTGCAGGAAATGTATGCGAGAGGCTTTGAGTTTATGCCAATCGATATTTACAAAGCACATTCGAGATTGTTCCAGATCATCGACGGCAAGATCATGCCATCCCTCGGCAGTATCGACGGTATGGGAGATAAAGCCGCAGAAGCCATGATGGAAGCGGCAAAGGACGGACCGTTCTTATCCAGAGATGACCTGCGAAGCCGCAGTAAAGCACCGCAGAACGTTATTGATAAGATGGGCGAGCTGGGACTTCTTGGCAGCCTGCCCCAGTCAAACCAGTTGAGCTTATTTGACTTCATGTAATACTGCAGAGCCAGGCAGATTTATATAAAATTGCCCGTCAAGCTTGCTTGGAGAGGGCAATTTTTATAAATCTATATGGCGAGTAGCCATCATGAGCAAAAGGAAAGCCTCGAAGAGGCGATTTTGCGAATGGGGCTCTGCAGTATTAAGTATTACAAGTATACAAGCGTAAGCTTCGCGATATGCGAATGTCTGAGAGAATTGCGGGAGTGCGGAGCACGTAGCAATTCGTGGTATTACCATAATTAGAAGAGGCGATATGCGAATGAACTGTGATGATTGGAGGGATAATTATATGACAATATCGGAAAGGTAACAAAGAATCCGGAGATCGCCCGGAAAATGGCAGATCTGCTAATCCCGGTAGAGATTGGAGCAGTTACTGCGGTAGAGCGGGAAAAGTTCCTGCAACACAGAAGTACATCAAAATATGTGAAACTGGATATGTATCTGGAAGATGAAAATGGTCGTGTTATAGATACCGAAAACTGGAACCTCAGCTCATGCAAAATCGCCTGAGGCGATGAGCTGAGGCTACATCATGCATCATAGATGCATGACAATAAGCAAAATAAGTCCCAAAATAAAATAGTACAGGAAGAATTACCGCTTCGTGTCAGATATTATCAGGGAATGATTGATCAGGAGATTTTATCCAGTGGTATAGATTACATATATCTGAAAGAAACCTATATCATATTTATATGTACCTATGATCCGTTTAGAAAAGGCAAATATGTATATCATTTTCACATGGTATGTGATGAAGATGAAGAAATACAGCTGCAGGACAAGATGAACTGGATCTTTTATAATACAACTGCGGATCTCTCGGAAGCACCGGAAGGGATCAGAGAATTTTTGAACTATGTGCAAACGGAAATTGTTGAAGATGATTTCACAAGTCAGTTGGATCAGGAAATCAAGCGGGCTCGATTGAATGAGGACTGGAGGGCAGAGTATTTGAAAACTTATGTAAATGATATGGATATGCGACGGGAAGGGTATATTGAAGGCGAAATCAGTAAAGAAAAAGAGCTGATTAATCGATGGCTGAAAAAGGGCAAAGCAATCGCTGAAATTGCAGATGATCTTGGAAAATCTGAAGACTATGTAGAGAGTCTGCTGAATTCATAAGCCTTGCGTTAGCAACAATCTGGTTCTGGTGTATGTGTATAATATCGTAAATGCAATAAAAAATCCCGTAAGCATCGCTTACGGGATTTTCGGGTTGGGCTGTTATAAAACAGTGAACAGCTAATAGGGGAATCGAACCCCTGATTCCGCCGTGAGAGGGCGGCGTCTTAACCGCTTGACCAATTAGCCATAAGGCGTTTTTAAAACGTCCTTGACTATAGTATTATAAAACAAATGGAATTGCAAGCATTTTTTTCAAAAAGTTGAAAATATTTTTGGAAAAGAGATAAAAACACGCAAAAAAGTGGTTTACGAAGCGGGATTGACATGATAAAATAAAGTAATTCTTGGGGTTATCAATCAACGTGTGAGAGGGTATAGGTATGAAAAAAGAAGTATTTAATCAGATTGTAGTAGATAATATCGATTCGAAACTGATCAGTGTCATTTTAAGCAGTGGCATCAAGCTCAGTCAGGAACTGGAGATCGAAGGTAATCGTACCACACGTACTTCGGTTAAGTTTATTAAGATCGAGGATACGTATGTCGGGATCCGTAAGCATACAGATGTGACTTACGATTACAGCGGACAGATCAGCAAGGGTGATTCCAGAAATGCAGATTTCTACATGGGCTATGATGAGATCGTGGCACTTGAGTTCTATGATGAAGTAGCCAAGCAGATCGAGGATGGCAAGGCAGCGGAAGGAAAGCATGAGATCATTTCCAAGCCGAAAGGAAAATACGCACCGAAGGAAAGCGGAAAGAAAAAATCGGTTGAAGAGGAATTGTTTATCAAAACAGCCGGTGATATCTAAAAAGTAAATAAGAAAGAAAATCAATAAGAAATGGGTCTTGCCCATTTCTTATTTTATGTAGCGAGGATACGAAATCAAGCACAGGCGAAGCATGTATTTGATTTCGACCGAGCGTACAACGAGAAAATCAGATATGCTGCAAAGCAGCATATCTGGCGCGTAAGGAGAACCAAACATGTCAAAATTCAGTGTCAAAAAACCATTCACTGTACTGGTCGCAGTTGTTATGCTGCTTGTACTCGGTATCGTCAGCTTTACCAAGATGACGACGGATCTGTTGCCGAGCATATCCCTCCCGTACATACTTGTGATCACAACCTATCCGGGCGCATCACCCGAAAAAGTGGAAAGTGATGTGACACAGGTGCTTGAGTCTGCATTTGGAACTGTCAATGGTGTCGAGAATGTTACGAGTGTTTCCAATGAAAATTACAGTATGATTACGCTGGAATTTGCGGAAGACACCAATATGGACAGTGCCATGGTAAAGCTTTCGAGTCAGATCGACCAGATCGAGCTCCCGGATATGGCAGGCATACCGTCTCTTCTGGAAATCTCGCCGGATATGATGGCGACCATGTATGCAGCGGTCGATTACAGCGGAATGGATATTTATGAGCTGACAAAGTTCACGGAAGAAACGGTAACGCCTTATCTGGAGAGGCAGAGCGGTGTTGCCAGTGTAACGGAAACAGGACTTGTGGAAAAGACAGTCGAGATCCGCTTAAATGAGAAGAAGATCGAAAAAGTCAACAACCAGATTCTGGGGATCGCGGTGGACAAGCTGGATGACGCACAGGCAGAGCTTGACGATGCAAAGAAAAAGCTGAAGGATGCAAAGGCAGAGCTGAAAAGCAATCAGGAAAAGCTGCAGACAGAGCAGACGGATAAGACAAAAGAGCTGGCAGAATACAGTAAGATGCTGGATGAGGCAATGGCGACCAAAGCGGCATATGCTGCGCAGCTTGTCGGGCTTCAGGCAGATGAAACAGCGCTGAAAACAGAGCGGAAAGCATATGTGGAAAATAAGGTCGTCGAAAGCTACGACCAGATCAATGCGGGCTTTCAGACTGCAAAGGAAACACTGACATCGGATGAGACCTATCAGGCTGTTTATACGCAGATCTACACGCAGGTAAAGATCGCAGCTGTACAGCAGGCGGTGGCGCAGGCAGGTATCACGGATACGATCGATGCAACAAATGTAGATACCTATCTGGCAATGCTGGGAGATGCTGCTGCGGCGATCGAACAGACAGCGCAGGATACGGCAAAAGAAATGACAGAGCAGCAGATCGCGGAGCAGGCAGCACAGATTCCGGAGAATGTCAAGGATGCGCTGGACAATCCGGATAAGCTGAAAGCATTTAAAAAGCTGCTGGAAAGTCAGGGAAACAGTGATGCGGCAAAGCAGATGACCAAAGCAAATCTGCAGAAGCTGTATGACATTGTAGAAGTCAGGATCCCGCAGATCGATACAGAGCTTGCTAATCTGGCGATCGAGATCAAGGCTGCGGAGGCGGTTAAGGATAAGGTGGATGCATCAATCCAGCAGGCAGAAGATGCCTATGTAGATGTAGAGGCAGGCAAGATCACGGCTGCAGCTTCCTTTGGCGCATATACGGCGCAGATGGCAAGTGGCATGACTTCCATTGAAGACGGCGAAAAGCAGATGGAGGATGCACAGGATCAGCTCGATGACAGCAGGGAGCAGGCAATGGAAAGCGCCAATCTGGATGACCTTCTGACGATGGATACCCTGTCACAGCTTTTATCTGCCCAGAATTTCAATATGCCTGCAGGGTATATCAAAAATGAAGATGAGTCACAGGTGCTTGTCAAGGTTGGAGATGAATTCTCTGCAATCGATGAAGTGGAAGACATGGTGCTTTGCAAGGTAGACAAAGTAGGAGATGTCAGGATCAGTGATGTGGCGGATGTGACAGTCATTGACAATGCAGACGATAACTTTGCAAAGATCAACGGAAATGACGGTGTGATATTAAGTATTTCCAAGTCGAGCACCGCAGGTACTTCCGATGTGTCAAAGGCATGTAATAAAGCCATCAAGGAACTGGAAGAGAAGTATGACGGACTGCATATCACGCCGCTGATGGATCAGGGGGATTATATCAAGCTGATCATCGATTCCGTACTGTCCAACCTGATCTGGGGTGCACTGCTTGCAATCCTTGTACTGGCGATCTTCTTAAAAGATTACAAGCCGACAGTTGTCGTGGCATTCAGTATTCCAATGAGTGTACTCTTTGCGGTCGTGCTGATGTATTTTACGAATATTACATTGAATATGATCTCCTTATCCGGTCTGGCACTCGGTGTCGGCATGCTGGTAGATAACTCGATCGTCGTGATCGAGAATATATACAGACTGCGTAATAAAGGAATCAGTGCAGCGCGGGCAGCGGTGATGGGAGCCAATCAGGTGGCTGGCGCGATCGCAGCTTCTACCCTGACCACGATCTGCGTTTTCCTGCCGATCGTCTTTACCACAGGTCTGACCAGAGAGCTGTTTACGGATATGGCACTGACCATTGCCTACAGTCTGATCGCCAGCCTGATCGTGGCACTGACTGTCGTACCGAGCATGAGCGTGGTACTTTTGAAAAATACGAAAGAAAAGTCACACAGGCTGTTTGACAAGGTATTAAAGGTGTATGATAAAGTGCTCCGGTTCTGCCTGAAGGTAAAGCTCGTACCGCTTGCACTTGCGATCGCCTTGCTGGTGCTTTGTGTCGTGCGCGTGCTGTCAACCGGTATGATCATGATGCCTGAAATGGGTGGCAGCCAGATGAGCATGACCGTCAATATGCCTGACGAAATGAAAGTAACGGAAGGCTATGCGGTAGCAGACGAACTGATGGAGAAGCTGCAGGCCGTACAGGGCATTGAAACAGTCGGCATTATGTCCGGCGGCGGAAGCGGTGATATGATGCTGAGCTCCGGCAGTAATAAGGATTTTACCTTCTTCCTGTTGCTTGATGACGAGACCGGGAAGAATAATACTAAGGTGGCAAAGAAGCTGGAAAAGATGATGGAAGACTATCCACAGGTCGAATACAGTGTTGCAACCTCTAATATGGATATGTCCGCACTGACGGGAGACGGTCTGACACTGAATATTTACGGAGACGATCTGGATACGCTGCTTTCGGTCAGCGAGGATATGAAGAACCTGCTTTCCGGGATAGAAGGCTTTGAAAACATCGAAAACGGACAGAGCGACGGTGACAGACAGCTTGTCATTACCGTTGATAAGGATAAGGCAATGCGCCTCGGTCTGACAGTTGCACAGATCTACGGTGAACTGTCCGGCAAACTGACCGACAGTAAGGATGCAACAACACTGACTACGGCTGATGAAACCTATCAGGTGACGATCGTGGATGATACGGAAAAACTGACGGAAGATAACCTGATGGCATATATCTTTGAAACAACGTCGCAGGACGAAGACGGAAAGTCTGTGAAGGAAGAACATAAGCTGTCTGAATTTTCAAAGGTTTCCGAGGGTGCAAGTGTATCCAGCATCAACCGCGAAAATCAGGAGCGTTATATTTCCGTTACCGCAGATACGATGGAAGGCTATAATACAACGCTGTTATCCAGAACGGTAGAAGATAAGCTGGGCGATTATGACACGCCGGAGGGTTACCGGATCGAGATCGCAGGCGAGAGCACACAGGTCATGAGCATGATGCATGATATGCTTTTGATGATCACACTGGCGATCGTCTTTATCTATCTGATCATGGTAGCACAGTTCCAGAGCCTGTTATCACCGTTTATCGTGCTCTTTACGATCCCGCTGGCATTTACAGGCGGTTTCCTTGGACTGATGCTGACAGGAGAGGAGCTTTCCATGATCGCCATGATGGGCTTTTTGATCCTGGCAGGTGTCGTTGTAAACAACGGTATTGTATTTGTGGATTATGTAAACCAGTTAAGACTGGAAGGTGTGGAAAAACGAGAAGCACTTGTAGAAACAGGAAAGACACGTATGCGCCCGATCCTGATGACGGCGCTGACGACGATCCTTGCCATGATGACAATGGCACTTTCTAAAGATGCTTCCGCGGTCATGAGCCGTGGTATGGTCATTGTTTCCATCGGCGGACTTGCCTATGCAACACTGATGACACTTTTTATCGTACCGGTCATGTATGATATCTTCTTTAGGAGAGAACTGAAAAAAGTAGATCTGGGTGATGAAAGTAATCTGATGGAAGAATCCGCGGAGTAAAATGCTGTCAAGCATAAAACTGCGAGGATTTTCCCTTATTCAACTGTCAAACGAT
>ERZ1034976.3148-NODE-3148-length-10694-cov-15.706833_pt1 | contig 10694 bp, 10 predicted proteins | sample MGYA00520623_ERZ1034976 | MGnify/ENA primary metagenome ERZ1034976 (study PRJEB33766, sample SAMN09781774) | gut metagenome | biome: gut microbiome | host: Homo sapiens | place: Madagascar | study: EMG produced TPA metagenomics assembly of the PRJNA485056 data...
GCTTGCCGCTGCCCAGCACGATGCCGGTCTCCGGGGTCTGGCGCTTCTGGGTCACTTCAGCCACGGCCTCCATGTGGTTGGCTTCGCACAGGGCCGACAGCTCGGCAAGGCTGCGCTCGCAGTCCCACAGGCCCTGGTCCAGTGCCAGAAGGATGACTTTCGCCGGGGGTGTTTCGACTAAAATATCGTAAAGTTCGCTCAAAATAGTTCCTCTCTGTTGAATTGCTCGTTCACTCAACAAAATGTTGCGAAAAACGGGCAGAAAATGCTGCCCTTACCGGCAGGCAAGGGTGTTGTAATGTTCTCTTGTCAAAGCATAGCATTTGCAGGAGATCGGGGTGCCGTCGAATTTGTGGTATGCGGAGTCGTGGTCGTAGACGAAGCCTGCCCTGGTCATGACCCTGCCGCTGGCAGGGTTCTCGAATGCGTGTGCGCAGGCCAGCCAGTTACTGTCTGTATTTTTGAACCAGTATTCTACAACTGCACGGAGGGCTTCGGTGGTAAACCCTTTGTTCCACCACGCTCTGCCGATGCAGTAGCCCACTTCCCACACGCCGTTCGTGTGGTCGAAACCGGGCCAGGGGTCGCGCTCCGGTTCGGCGGAACTGGATGTGAAAATACTGATGGACCCAAACACCTGCCCGGTGGCCTTTTCCACAATGCCCCACTGGTAGTAATCTCCATTCGGGTAGAGCAGTGCCCATGCGGTCAGCAGTTCGCGGGTCTCTTCGGCGTTTTTGTGCGGCTCCCACCGCAGGTATTTGGTCACCTGCGGGTCGTTGGCCCAGTTCGTGTACATCATCCCGGCGTCCTCCGGGGTCAGGCGGCGCAAGATCAGCCGCTCCGTTTCGATCTCCTGTGTGCCTGCATGGCGCATGGTTCTTCCACTCCCATCCATAAAAGTTACGCATAGGATAGCACAAAATTGCCCCCGGCGCAAGCAAAAACCGTCCCATGCGCCGAAAAAATGCTTGACAAGGGCGAAAACTTCATTAAACTGAAGAGAGAACGAAAAAATCCCCGAAGGATCGGGGAGAGGGTTCAATGAGGTGCAAGATCGGTCTTCAGGATGGATTCCCAACTGCTTTTGCCATAAAGGAACCGAAGGATATGGACGGTCTGTGCAGCTTCATCGACATAACAAAATTATATCTGAATTTTTGTGCAAAGGCAAGCGCAATAGGAAAAAAGGGGCTTTTATTTATATGAACGATATTCGAGAATTCTTATCCCGCAGGCCGCTGCTGTTCGATGGCGGCATGGGTACCTATTATAAAGCGGCACCGGGCATTGAGTGCGAGCGGGCGAACCAGACCGACCCGGCCGGGGTGCAGGCAGTCCACCGGGAATATCTGGAAGCCGGGGCGGATGCCATCAAGACCAATACCTTCGGCCTGCCCCGGATGGCGGCGGCGCATATGCCGGGCTGGGAAGCGCTGGCCGAAGCGGGCTGGAAGCTGGCTGAGGCGGCAGCGGCACCGGTCGGTGCCTTCGTGTTTGCAGACCTTGGCCCGGCTCCGGAGACCGAAGCGCTCCCGGCGGCGCAGGTCTACACGGCGGTGGCTGAGCAGTTCCGGAAGCTGGGGGCAAAGAACTTCCTGTTCGAGACGCTGAGCTCGGATGCGGGCATTCTGGAGGCTGTGCGCACACTCAAGGCCGCGGAGCCGGACGCCTTTGTGCTCGTCTCGTTTGCGGTGCTGCCGGACGGCTACACCCGCGAAGGTCTGTATTGCAAAGACCTTGTCCGCCGGATGAACGAGAGCGGCTGCGTGGATGCGGTTGGCCTGAACTGTGTGTCGGCCCCCGGCGCGATGCGTACGCTGGCCCGGAGCCTGAGCAGTGCACTGCCGCTGTCGGTGATGCCGAATGCGGGCTACCCGGTCGTGACCCGGACGCAGGTGCGGTATCAGGGCAAGCCGGAATATTTTGCGCAGGAACTGAGCGGGCTGGCGGCAGACGGCGTGGTCCGCATTCTGGGCGGCTGCTGCGGCACGACACCGGCCCACATCGCGGCCCTGCGGGCTGCGCTGGACGCCCTGCCCGAAACGGCGGCTCCGGCGCGGACGAAAGAATTTTCCACACCGGAGGCAAAACCGGTGGAAAACGAGGACGCCTTCCTGCGCAAGCTGAACGCGGGCGAAAAGGTCATTGCCATTGAGCTGGACTCTCCCCGCAATGCAGACCTGACGGCTTATCTGGAGGGGGCACGGAAGCTTCAGGCGGCGGGCGCAGACCTGCTGACCATTGCGGACTGCCCCATCGCGCAGGCCCGGATGGATTCCTCGCTGGTGGCCTGCCGGGTGCACCGGGAGCTGGGGATGTGCACCCTGCCCCACATGACCTGCCGGGACCGCAACCTGAACGCCACCAAGGCGCTGCTGCTGGGGCTGTATGCCGAGGGGGTGCGGGAGGTGCTGGCCATCACCGGCGACCCCATCCCCACGGCAGAGCGGGACGAGGTGAAGAACGTCTATCAGTTCAACTCCCGCAAGCTGGCGCAGTACATCGTCTCGCTGGCAGGCGAGGGACGCGAGATGCCGTCGGCGATGACCGTCTTTGGTGCGCTGAACCTGAATGCCCGCAACTTTGAAGTGGAACTGCGCCGGGCGGGTGAGAAGCTGGAACACGGCATGTCCGGATTCCTGACCCAGCCGGTGCTGTCCGGGCAGGCGGTGGAGAACCTTCGCCATGCGCGGGAGGTGCTGGGCAGCCGGGCCAGGATCCTGGCGGGCATCATGCCGGTGGTCAGCCAACGGAACGCCATCTTCATGGAGAACGAGATCAACGGCATCCATGTGGAAGAAGACATCATCCGGCAGTTTGCCGGGCTGGACCGCGCCCAGGGCGAGGAGCTGGGCCTTGCCATCTCGCTGAAGATGGCGCGGGAGGCCCTGCCCTATGCCGACGGCTTCTATCTGATGACCCCCTTCAACCGGGTCGCCCTGATGGAACGGCTCATCGCCCGGCTCCGCACCGAGGTGCTGCAGGAGTCCTGAAGAGGGAACCGGCAAAACGATTCGATGAAAGGAGCGACAGTCTATGGCAGAACCGACCATCAGCATCATTGTCCCGGTCTATAAAACGGAAGCCTACCTCGAAAAATGTGTGGATTCCATTCTGGCGCAGACCTTCCGGGACTTTGAACTCCTTCTCATAGACGACGGCTCCCCGGACAACTGCCCGGCGCTGTGCGAGGAAGCAGCAGCGCGCGACCCGCGCATCCGGGTCATCCACCAGAAGAACGCCGGACTTTCCGCTGCGCGGAACACTGGGGTGGAGGTTGCGCGCGGGGAATGGATCGGTTTTGTGGACAGCGATGACAGCATCGCCCCGGAGATGTACGAGACACTGCTCACCTACGCCCGGCGGGACGGGGCACAGATCGCGGTCTGTGATTACCTGCTGGTGACGGAAGCCGGAGAACCGCTTCCGTCGTCGTATCGTCTGGAGGAAGACAAGGTGCTCGACCGTGTGGGGGCGCTGGAACAGATGAACCGGGGCCACTTCACAGTGGCATGGAACCGGCTGTACCGGCGGGAGCTCTTTGAAACGGTGCGCTTTCCGGTGGGGAAGATCCACGAGGATGAATATACGGCGCATCAGTTCTACTGGCAGTGTGAACGGATCACGATTGCAGCAAAGCCACTGTATTTTTATGTGCAGCGGGGCGGCAGCATCATCCATACCGATTCGCCCCGGAAAACGATGAATCTGGCAGAGGGCATTTTCCAGCGGGCCTGCTTCGAGCAGGAGCAGCAGCTCACCAGGCTTGCCATAGAAGCAGCCAAGACGTCGATGCTGGTGTTTGCGCAGGCCCACAGGCGGAAGGACCTGCAGCCGGCGCAGCGGCGGTGGTGCGCAGAGATGCGCGGCCGGATGAACGCGCTGGCAAAGACCCTGCTGAAAAGCGGGAGCGGCTCGCGGGCCGACCGGATCAAGTTCCGGCTGTTCCTCTGTTCTCCAACGCTGTACCGCGCGGCGCTGCTGACCAAAAGCTGGATGAACAAGATCGGTTTCTGAAAAAAGAGATTGACAAAACGCCCAAAAACGGCTATATTCTTTGTATAAATGCAATGAAAAAGAGTGTGCATCGCAGGCAGCTTTCCAGAGAGCCGGGGCAGGTGAAAGCCGGTAAGTGTGCGGGGATGCGCTGTCGCTTTTGAGCAGAGGCGGGGAAATCAGTAGTCGCCTCCGGGCCTGTCCCACGTTATCGGGGCATCAAGGGGCACAAAAATGCAAGGCGCTTTTGTGCAATTTGGGTGGTACCGCGGTGTAATTGATTTACAGCCGTCCCATGGAACGTTCCGTGGGGCGGCTTTTTTCGTCCCACGTCATCAACAGTTTGGGAGGAACCCCTATGAAAGAACTCGCAAAACAGTACGACCCCAGCCAGGTGGAAGACCGCATCTACCAGTTCTGGCTGGACGGCGGCTACTTCCACACGGAAGCAGACCCCGACAAGAAACCCTACACCATCGTGATGCCGCCGCCGAACGTGACCGGCCAGCTGCACATGGGCCATGCACTGGATAACACCATGCAGGATGTCCTCATCCGCACCAAGCGGATGCAGGGCTACGCTGCCCTGTGGGTGCCCGGCACCGACCACGCCTCCATCGCCACCGAGGCCAAGGTCGTGGAGGCCATGCGTGCGGAGGGCCTGACCAAGGAGATGGTGGGCCGCGACGGCTTCCTCGAGCGTGCATGGGCTTGGAAGACCAAATACGGCAACCGCATCGTCAGCCAGCTCAAGAAGCTGGGCAGCAGCTGCGACTGGGAGCGTGAGCGCTTCACCATGGACGAGGGCTGCTCTGAGGCTGTCAAGGAGGTCTTTGTCCGCCTGTACGACAAGGGCCTCATCTACCGCGGCAACCGCATGGTCAACTGGTGCCCCCACTGCAACACCTCCATTTCCGACGCCGAGGTGGAGTATGAGGAAAAGGACGGCAGCTTCTGGCACCTGCTCTACCCGGTCAAGGAGACCGGCGAGATGCTGGAACTGGCTACTACCCGTCCCGAGACCATGCTGGGCGATACCGCTGTTGCCATCAACGGCGATGACCCCCGCTATGCTCATCTGCACGGCTGCCATGTCATCCTGCCCCTGCTGAACAAGGAGATCCCCATCGTCTGCGACGAGCACGCCGACATGACCAAGGGCACCGGCGTCGTCAAGATCACCCCGGCCCACGACCCCAACGACTTTGAGGTCGGCCTGCGCCATGACCTGCCCATCGTCCGCGTCTTCACCTACGACGGCCACATGACCGGTGCTGCCGACAAGGCTGCGGCCGACGCCCTGTTTGCTGCCGGGAAGAACACCGTCAACGAGCCTTATGTTCTGGACTGCGGCAAGTACGCCGGCATGACCACCCTCGAGGCCCGCAAGGCCATCCTTGCCGACCTGAAGGAAGGCGGCTTCCTGAAGGAGATCGAGCCGCTGAAGCACGAGGTCGGCACCTGCTACCGCTGCCACTCCACCATCGAGCCGATGGTGTCCAAGCAGTGGTTCGTCAAGATGGAGCCGCTGGCAAAGCCCGCCATCGAGAGCGTGGAGAAGGGCGAGATCAAGTTCGTGCCGGAGCGCTTCACCAAGAACTATATGAACTGGATGAAGAACACCCGCGACTGGTGCATCAGCCGTCAGCTGTGGTGGGGCCACCAGATCCCGGCTTGGTACTGCGACGACTGCGGCGAGACCGTGGTGGCAAAGTCCGCTCCCTGCAGCTGCCCCAAGTGCGGCAGCGCAAAGCTGACGCAGGACCCCGACACGCTGGATACCTGGTTCTCCTCTGCCCTGTGGCCCTTCAGCACGCTGGGCTGGCCGAACGAGGACAGCGCCGACCTCAAGTATTTCTACCCCACCAATACCCTGGTCACCGGCTACGACATCATCGGCTTCTGGGTCAGCCGCATGATCTTCTCCGGTCTGGCTTACACCGGCAAGGCTCCCTTCGACACCGTCTGCATCCACGGCATCGTCCGCGACAGCCAGGGCCGCAAGATGTCCAAGAGCCTGGGCAACGGCATCGACCCGCTGGAGGTCATTGCCCAGTACGGCGCGGATGCACTGCGCTTCATGCTGCTGGACGGCTCCACCCCCGGCAACGATATGCGTTACAGCGAGAAGAAGGTGGAGGCTGCCCGCAACTTTGCAAACAAGCTGTGGAACGCCACTCGCTTCGTGCTGATGAACCTGCCCGAAGACTTTGAGCCGGGCCTGCCCGCCGACGACCGGCTGGACATGAGCGACAAGTGGGTCCTGACCAAACTGAACCAGGTGGCCGGTGCTATGACCGACAACCTCGACCACTACGAGATGGGTCTGGCTGCTGCCAAGATCAACAGCTTCATCTGGGATGTCTATTGCGACTGGTTCATCGAGATCGCAAAGCCCCGCCTGAACTCCGGCGATGCCGAGCAGGCCGACACCGCCCGCCGTGTGCTGGTGTATGTGCTGGACAAGGCCCTCAAGCTGCTGCATCCCTTCATGCCCTTCATCACCGAGGAGCTGTATCAGGCTCTGCCCGGCTCTGCCGAGACCATCATGACCCAGAGCTGGCCCACCTTCGATGAAGCTCACAACTGGGCCGGCGAAGAGGAAGCTTTCGAGAAGGTGATGGACTACATCAAGGCTGTGCGTACCATGCGCACCGAGATGAACGTCCACCCCGCCAAGAAGACCAGCATGATCATCGAGACCGCCGACGCGACCCCGTTCCAGAACGCACAGGTCTATCTGGCAAAGTTCGCTTTTGCCACCGAGGTGACCTTCACCGCCAAGTACGAGGGCAGCACCGACGGCATGGTGCAGGTCTCCACCCACGCGGCCCGCGGCTTTATCCCCATGATGGAGCTGATCGACCGCGAAAAGGAGCTGGCCCGCCTGAACAAGGAAAAGGCCAAGGCCGAAAAGGAACTGGCCATGTTCGAAAACCAGCTCAACAACCCCAAGTTCGTGGAGCGCGCCCCGGCGGCTCTGGTCGAGGATATCCGTGCAAAGCACGCAAAGAGCCAGGATAAGCTGGCCAACATCGAGCAGAGCATCCAGGCGCTGGGTTAAATACAATGGCAGAAACATCAAATCGCACCTCGCCCTGGCTCATCGCCTGGCGGGTCATCTTTACCTTTGCGCTCATCGGCTGCATCGTCTTCATCTTCTCGAACTCGATGCAGGTGGCGGCTGTCTCCGAGGGAGCCAGCGGACGGGTGCTGGACTTCATGCAGAAGGTCCTGCGCAAGCTGGGCATGCCCGGCGCGGCAAACCATCTCACGATGCACATCATCCGCAAGCTGGCGCACTTCTCGGAATATCTGCTGGAGGGCTTCCTGTTCATGCTCTGCCTGCGGGTCTACACCAAACATGTGATCAAGCATGTCTCGTGGCCCATCTTGGGCGGCCTGCTCACGGCGCTGACCGATGAGACCATCCAGCTGTTCGTGCCGGGGCGCAGCGGCCAGGTGACAGACGTCTGGATCGATTTTTCCGGCGTGATGACTGGCCTCATCGTGGGGCTGATCCTGCTGGGACTCATCCGGATGTGCATCCTGCTCTATAAACATCGAAACGAGGATTGACGCAATGACCATCGAACAGGCAAATCAATATTTTGCTGCTCTGCCGGAGGGGTTCGCCCCGGCGGAAGAACTGCGCGCGGCGCTGCCCGCAGCGGCGCAGCAGGTGGCCTATGTGGGCGTGGCCGGCACGGCGGGCAAGACCGCTGCCGCCGCCCTGACGGCAGCCGTGCTTCAGGCCGCCGGTTTCGTCACCGGTCTGTACCGTGCAGGCTGCGAGCCGCTGGAACAGCGGGTCCGCATCAACGGCGAGCCGGTGGCAGATGCTCTGCTCTGCGCCGCAGCGGAAACGCTGAGCCGTGCAAAGCCGCTGCCCCGCGCGGCGGCAGAGCTGGCCGCAGCAGCCGCCTGCTTTGGGGCTGCGGGCTGCAGGCTGGCTGTGGTGGAGCTGCCGGATGCCGGTCTGGCCGAAGCGCTCTCCCACATGCCGGTCTGCGTGGTGACCTCCATCGGCCCGGACGGCGTGAGCCGTTCGGTGGAGCGCTCGGCGGCTCTGGCTGCGGGCGTCATGCGGGAAGGTGCCATCTGCGTCACCGCACCGGAGCAGCCCAAGGCCGCGTTGAGCGAGCTCATCGTGGCGGCTGGCCGCGAGGACTGTGAACTGGTCGTGCCGGACCCGGACGACATCACCTTCCTCGAAGCTGAAAAATTCACGAGCAGGGTGGATTACGGCGGCTACACCGTGCCGCTGGCCTTTCTGGGCCGTCATGCGGCGGGCAGCGCGGCCATTGCAGTCGAGACGGCGCTGGCCCTCTGCAAAAAGGGCCTCGACATCCCGGACGAAGCGATCCTCGAAGGCCTTGCTGCCGTCGAGAACCGCAGCAGCATCCGGGTGCTGTCGCAGCGCCCGCTCATCATTCTGGACGCCTGCCGCACCCCGCAGCAGGCCATGGCCCTGCTCCGCGTCCTCAATATGGCCAAGGTGCGCCATCTGAGCGCCGTCATCGGCCTGACCGAGGAAGAAGGCGCTGAGGCGTTCTTCACCGCGCTGGAGACCGGCCTGACCCCGGATGAGCAGAAGAAGGACAAACAGTCCATGCCCGGCATGAGCGACAGCCCCTTTGATAAGGTGTTCCTCGTCACGCCGCAGGGCATCGACGATGCCCTGACCGAGCGCCTGCTGGAAAAGGCCCGGTATCACTTCGACGCCGAGCGCTGCACGAGCCTGGACGAAGCCATCGGTCTGGCCAGAGCCAACAGCCGCCGCGGTCTTCTGATCTGCGGCAGCGAAGCCATCGCGCTGGAAGCCGAACAGAAGCTGGAAGCCCGCTGAGCGACACCGTTTTCTAAAATCTACCCCGAAGAGCCTGTACACTGAAGCTGTGTACAGGCTCTTTTTTATGCCATCAAGGAGTTGATAACATGGCGACTGTGACCTTCAGCGCGGCGGACAATCTGCTCTATGCCTATCTGGCGGGCGAGATCGACCACGATGCCGCGCAGGACCTTCGCATCCAATTGGACGATGCGCTGCTCACCCGCACACCCCACACGCTGGTGCTGGATCTGGGCGGGGTGGGCTTTATGGATTCGTCCGGCGTGGGGCTCATTCTGGGGCGGCAGCGCTGTGCGCGGAGCCTCGGCGGGACCCTGCGCATCCAGCACGCCCCGGAACAGCTGCGCCGTGTGCTGCGGCTTGCGGGCATTCCGTGTGCGGACGAGCCCGGCCGGGAAGAACAGGAGGAATGAGGATGAAAGCGGAAAACACCACAAAAATTCAATTTGACTCTCTCAGCGTCAACGAGGCCTATGCCCGCGGCGCAGCGGCGGCCTTTCTGGCCCGGTACGACCCTACCGTGCCCCAGCTGGCAGACCTGAAGACGGCCGTGTCCGAGGCGGTCACCAACTGCATCGTTCACGCCTACCCGGACCGGGTCGGCCCGATTGTGATGACGCTGGCGGTCTATCCGGGGCGGCTGGTGAAGATCACGGTGGCAGACAGGGGCGTCGGCATTCCGGATATCCCCAAGGCGATGGAGCCGCTGTTCACCACTGGAAACCCTGAAGAGCGGTCCGGCCTCGGCTTCGCGGTCATGCAGAGCTTTATGGATAAGGTGCGGGTCAGCTCCACGCCGGGGCATGGCACCCGCGTCACCCTGACCAAGCGACTGGAGGAAAAGCCCTCTACATAAAAAAGAAAACGAGGGGATACGATGGTAACGGACAAGACCCGGCGCAGTGAATTTATCGAACAGAACCTGGGGCTGGTGCATTCCTGCGCCGGACGCTTCCGGGGGCGCGGCATCGAATACGACGATCTTTACAGCGCGGGCTGCATGGGGCTCGTCAAAGCCTGCGATGCCTTTGACCCGGAGCGCGGCGTCTGCTTTTCCACCTACGCGGTGCCGGTCATCCTCGGCGAGATCAAAAAGCTGTTCCGGGATGGGGGCACGGTCAAGGTGAGCCGGTCGCTGAAAGAACTGAATCTGCGGATCAACGCAGTGCGGGAGCATCACCGGAAGCTCTGCGGCACCGAGCCGACGCTTTCGCAGCTGGCGGAAGAGCTGGGGGAGAGCGTGGAGAACATCACACTGGCCGTTCAGGCAGCGCAGCCTATCATGAGCCTGACGCCGGAGAATCGGGATGAGCCGGACCGCCAAATCGACATCCCGGTAGAATCGCCCGAAGAGGCGCTGGCGGATAAAATCGGTCTGGCAGAGGTTCTGGGGACGCTTCCGGAGGAAGACCAGCGCCTCATCCGACTGCGCTTTTATGCGAACCGCACCCAGAGCGAAACGGCAAAGATCCTGCACACCACCCAGGTGCAGATCTCCCGGCGGGAGCGCAAGCTCCTCAAGCTGATGCGGGCAAAATTGCTGGAAGAGTAAGAAAATTGGATTTTCTTGAAAAAAGTTAAAAAAAGGGCTTGCTTTTTATCCGGGGATATGCTAAAATACATTACTGTCAGGCGGACGTCTGACAGACAAATCTCAACAAAAACGGATGAAAAAGTACGAAGTTCCACGAGTTCTTCCAAAAAATTCAAAAACTTCTGAAAAAAGTGCTTGACATTCAAAACCAAATCTGGTAAAATGTTTAAGCTGTCAGCCGCTGAGGTTGAGAGACAGGACCTTGAAAATTGAACAATATCGAAAAACTTGTAACGGAACCTATTTTCG
>ERZ1034976.3150-NODE-3150-length-10688-cov-12.015236_pt1 | contig 10688 bp, 11 predicted proteins | sample MGYA00520623_ERZ1034976 | MGnify/ENA primary metagenome ERZ1034976 (study PRJEB33766, sample SAMN09781774) | gut metagenome | biome: gut microbiome | host: Homo sapiens | place: Madagascar | study: EMG produced TPA metagenomics assembly of the PRJNA485056 data...
CGCTTCACATCACCATCAGCCAACAGATACAGTCGGCCGATGGTATAAGTATTCTTCTTAGCTATTCGCTTTACAACTATTTCCATACGCTAATTCATATTTTTCATTTTTGATGGGTCTTGATAAAAACTGAGTATTTGAGTAACTGAGTATTTGAGTCATTCTTCTTCACCTTGATATAGCCACGGTAGAGCCAGTTGTTCAACATTTTCATGGTGCCATTGGCATTCATCTTATTCTCCACGCGCAAGTTTTCAACCTGCTGATAGTTAAACTCCTCAGGCAGAAGTCCCAGGATGCTCGACGGTCCTCTCCTACTCTCCTGTTCCCCTTCTATCTCCGCCTTCTTGATGGCATCTCCGAAGAAACGCATCTTGCAGTAGAGATCGTAACGCTCGCTCCAGCGGATGAAATCCTCTATCTCCGGCTCCCATCTGTAGCCGTTAGCCACATAGAGCACGCAGGCTTTCAGATAGCCGATGACGTTGGCACGGAAGCTCAGGTTCTCGTAGACTCTATCCTGCGATAGACGTGAGAACTCCGCATTCTCATCCTTCAATACCTTGGCAAGCTCGAACGCCTCCTTGCATTCCACCAGCCCCGTTGCCATACAGAGATGATCAATGTAGGGTTTCAGGGCATTTCTGAATTCTTCATCGTAGGTGCCGTAGATGGGAATATCCTCGCCGATGTCACGCTCCGGGATGGTGCAGAAATTAATACGTGAGATAGGTCCGTCGGTCAATACCCTCTTGAAGTATTTGATGCCCTTCTGGATGGTGGTTGATGCATTCCAGTTGAAGCGGATGGTGACACGCTCGGTTACGCTCTGGGTTCCCACACGAGTCTGTCCATATTGATTACCAGGGTCGAAAGCAAGACACATGATACGGAACTGCTGCATACCGATACCTTTCAATGCATCAAACTGGTCAATCTCATTCAGTGAAGTGTAAAGAAAGTGTCCCTTGGCTTCAGCTGTACGCATCACGAAGGCAGGGTTGGTCATGTCGGCATCAATCTCCTGAATGATGAGGTTTTCCGGGCGCTTACGCTTGTCCTTGTTGGCACCTTTGCGCATCATTTCGTCCTTCCATTCCTTCTCACGTTTCAGGTTTTCCTGGTCACGCTTACGGATATCCTCCATGATGAAGTCGATAGGTTTCTGCACGCAGCTCTTTCCTGCACCCGTGCCGGCAAGCAGCACGCTGGATAGGGTTGCCTCATGCTCCACATTATCAATATATCTGAATCTCGTCTTCCAGAGATGGGTGGCAAGAGGAGGAAAGATGGCGCAAGCCACGGCTGGTTGATAAATCTCCGGTGTCCTGGAAATCAGCAGCTCCACCAGCTTCGGCAGCTTCTTCGGCATCGGTGGAGGGGCAGGATACTCCTCGTCGCCTTGAGCATTGAGATTTGAACCCGCCAGGCGTTCCGGGGATTTGCAATCCCCGGCAAGCAAGCTGTAACCATATTGTCCAGCAAGAAAGTCCCCCGCCAGGCGTTCCGGGGATTTGTAATCCCCGGCAAGCAAGCTGTAGCGAGCCGCTCCCTTTCCGTCAATCGTCAAGCCCGCCAGGCGTTCCGGGGATTTGCAATCCCCGGCAAGCAAGCTCTTAGCAGCCTGTTCCGCCAAAGCGTTCACCCGGATCACATCCCTAGAAAACGGCTTGGAGCTGTCGCCATATTTCGCATAGAAATCATGGATAAGCTGATGACAGTCAGGTTCCTGATAGTAGCTCGGCATCTTCTCAGCCACCACCTTCATCAGCTCCTCCTCACTCATCACACGAGAAGCGCCAGCACTCATAATAGCAAGCAGGGAGGAATGTCTGGACCCCACAGTATCGATATTCATCCCCTTCAGTCCCGCTGATTCCTGAAACAGGTCGAAGGCTATCAGGTTCTTGGCATCAGCAAGTCCTACTCCGCAGGCACTTTCTGCATCAGTTTGTCCTGCTGCTTTCTGGGCTGCCAGGAAGCCAGCATTCTGAGCATCTCCAGCAGGGCAGAGATGAGAATCATCAACACGATGGCTATCACCAGGTTGGGCAGGCTGAATAGCAGCGCCAGAAGGATTACTATCATTAGGTATTTGCCCCTGAAAGTCCCCCGCCAGGCGTTCCGGGGATTTGCAATCCCCGGCAAGCAAGCTATAGCGAGCCGTCCCCTTTCCATCAATCGTAAGCCCACGCTTCAGGAAAGCCTCTCTGCGAGCCTTAATCTCCTCATCCGGCAGCACCCCATACCACTCCTTCGAACGGTAAATCTCGGAGTCCTTATCCGTGATAAAGATGATTCGCTCCGGCGTGATGCAGCTCTTGTCATACGGAATCCCAGCCGCCTCACAATACGCCTTCTGCGTCTCCTCGATGGTCATGCCCATCGGCATACGGATGTCGATATGCAGCTTCTTTCTTGCCGAATACTCCAGATGCAGCAGCTTGCCTTTCCAGATGCTGTCGCTGCAGTTCAGCTCGCGCGCCTTCTCCAGCGCCTGCTCCACATACTCCTCGTCATCCACATCCACGGTGGTCTGGAAAAGGAAACTCTCAGGGTCCGCATCCTCGGCAGAACGGTGGTTGTTCCTGAACCTGTAGTAGTGGATGGCACGGATAGGCAACTGTTTCTTCAGTGCCTCTCTAGCCTTCTTCACCGCCTTCACATCGCCGTCACCAACGCCAGTTATCGGTTTCTCACCACGTATCTGTTCAATCACTCCCTTCAGCCAGTTTTGGGCTGTCAGGCTGTCGTAGACCGTCAGAGGCTGGGAAGAGTTGAGCCTTCCCATATTGCCCCTGCGTGCCGGATTCAATGCCATTACTTGTACTGTTCCCATGCCACTTCCTCCTTGAAATGCTTAGCCTTGCCCTTGATTTCCAGCACCTCTTTGTAAAGATACTTCAGGATATCTGACTTATTCATGTCCTTCGGGAAGGAGAAGGAAGCGAACACACGCTGAGGGGATGTTCTCAGGGCACCATGCGAGGTATGGATAATCTCGGTATATCTCTTCTCGCCCGTCACGGCATAAGGCTTGAAGTCGAGCTTGTCGCCACATTCGCCTCCGCTGCATACCATTCTGCCCGGAATCACCTTCGCCTCCTCTGCAATAGTCTCCGTATCGTTCCAAGGGGCCTTGCGGATAGCCACGTTACCACACTCGTCAGTAATCACACTGGCATCTACTCTCTGGGCGTTCAAAAGCGCCTCTGTAGCAGCCTCAGCAGCTGCCAAAAAACTTTTCTTGCTCATATATATGGAAGTTTTAGAAAGATATGTTATTAATCAAAAATCTGGTCATTGATGGTCAGGATTCTGCCATTGAAACGAACGTCAGTAGGTATAACCTCCGAGTTATCAGACAGCAGGAAAACACCATCAGCACAGTAGCAATACACAAACATCTTGTTGTTCAGACTGTTCTTGATGAATCCCAGCAACCACTTGGCAATCAACTTGTCACCACGCTTCTGCGGGTTCACCATGTCTGCAACCATCACCTCATCGCAGAAGTTATAATCCACGGCAACGTTTTTCTTTCTGCGGCTGGAAGTCATCATTTCCATATCCAGGAAGAAGGTTCTGAATTCAACTTCCTTCTTTGGCTCCATCACGATATGGAAGTTTCTCAACTCGCCCTCTGTGTCAGCCACGATCTCAAAGAGTTCCTTAGGTGTCTTGTCGAAAATACGATGCAAGTCGCTCATGTTGAAGAAGATCTTGCCTCCTACCATCATCACTCTCATTTTTCCATATTGAGGATGCTCGAAATAATACGGTTTCATTTCTTTCATCATTATATATATTAACTTGGTTGGAGCTGCGACCATTCGCCAAATCCCGTACCCCGGAAGCGGTACCAATTTTCCATATACGGAAAAGCCCCGGAACCCAGACCATGTCGGTTCTGAATTCCGGGGCAAAGATACGGCAAACAACCGAAACAAAACTGGTACGTACCAGGTACGGTCGTACCGGTTTTTGGCTATTTTTTAACGTCTGTTAATGATATCATGTATTAAATCTTCAAATTCAAACGTTTTTTTCATTCCTAGAGATTCATTATACTTCGTTCTCAAGGTAGCAGAATCCAAATGCCAGAAATCACCAAAGAAGACCCACACATTAGAAATTCCCAATGTATCAGCTATTCGACGGGCTAAATATCCTCTTGCATACCAGGTTAGGTTGTTAGGTTGAAAATTCTCATCCAATACATTAATTCGCACCAATCCCGCAAGAATCTTCTTTGCTTTCTTGCTTTTAAGTTGTGCAGGTAAAGCAGCAGAACGACCCACATATCCAGAAATTGGGGTTTCTGCTTTTTGAGACTCCTCATCTACCACTTCAAAATCAGCATCATTGAGATTATCTTCTGAAGAAGAACCAGATGATTTCTTCCCAGAATTACCACCGAAGATGTTATTACCAATATGCCAACCATGTGCATTTTCTATATTAATTGCAATCTTGATTGTCATAGTTCATTAGTTTTAAAAGGTTATGGGCACTTGTAGTCATCTCCAACGCAGAATTGTCGTTGAAAGAGACAACGATAACTACACTTAGGCTGATTGCCCCCGTCTTGGCAAGAGCAATCAAGGTTCTGAGAAAGAACCTTGTCATCATGTTTTTCATATACAAAATTTCATGAAAAAATGACCATTACTTACCTCACAAGTTAGTGGAGTTGGCCCCTGCGATTTTCACAAGGTGACGTTGCTATCGGGGACATAGAACGGCATAAAGCTCAGACATGTCCCCAAATACATAATGAATGTTCCATTGTTTTTAAAAATTAGTGTATGTTTATCAAATCTCTTGTCGCTCATAGCTGGTATGAGACGACATATTATATTTATTTGATTCCTTGCGTTACGAATTTACGCAAATCTATCTTCTTCCTAATCAAGTCTTCAACATCATCAGCCGAATCACCATATATTTTATGGTATTTTTCTTTCATATCATAGAGCTTTTTTAGCCATAGCTCCCGTTCCTTAACATGTTTCTGGTAGTTCTCTACCGCCACAGTTTCCTGATGAAGATAGTAACCTATAATATAGCAGAATTTGTTAAGTGTATTATGAGATACAGAGGAATTCATATCTCTCAGTTTTCTGACAGTAGGATTTGCTATATCAAACTCCATTTTCATCAATTTAAGAGGAGAGATATCGTCAATGATCATCTGGTCAAGAAGTGGTCCCACTCTCTCGATCTTCTTTATTTTCATATACCTGTCGGCGTATGATTTATCATATCTATTACCTCTTGCCATAGTCTATTATATTTTGAGTACAAAGTTACAGAATTTTTTCGATATTTGCAAGAGTCGTGAAAACATTTAATAATGTATATATTTTTTTTAATGATTCTCAGAAAAATATATAAAATAGGGGAAAAAGTGAGCAATTTTAGTGCAACACTTTCTCTCCTCGTCTTTTATGGATGGGCAGGTAATTCCGTTACCATTTCCACGGCTTTCGTAAATGTTATGAGGGGTGGAATTTTTACTCCAGCGCCACGCTGAAACCCGTAAGGCTGATCTTTTTTCTTACTGAGTCCACCTTAAAAAGTAGTTTTAGGTTCTTTATCCTACAAAACGCCATTTTGATTATCAGATGGTTACATTTGAAGAAATGATCAAAAATGACCTTTTCAAGTAGGCTCCTTACTCAAGTTTAGCAAGTGAGCTCAACACCCCATATATGATGTATTTATTTACTCTATGCTCAAGTTTAACAAGTGAGCTCAACACGCCATATATGATGTATTTTTTACTCTATGCTCAAGTTTAACAAGTGAGCTCAACACGCCCTGAAAGGGCAGAAGCTCCTAGCCCAGGGCATCGCCCTGGGTATGATGTGTGCAAGCCTGTCGCCCTGAAAGGGCAAAAGCTTTCAAATTACTAGGCAAAAGCTTTCAATTACTAGGCAAAAGCTTTACAATATCACGCAGTCCACCTAATCCCGGAATACGAAATTCTCATCATATTCCACATTATATAATTGCAAGAACGCTCTATATTCCTCTACAAACGAATGCTTTGTGTGATGCTCTTTCTGATTGGCAATGTATTGTAATGTTTTATCTACAACTGAAATGAACAAGACATGAACATGATCTCCTACACCACCTGCCTTTATCTCGGCACATCCCGTAGTTTTAACAAGTTTGCCGATATAATTATGAAGTCGCTCCAAATCATTTTCACGGATTTTTGGGCTCGTGGTTTTGATGTGGAAAATCAAATGTATGTAAATTTTTGACAATGATTGTGCCATAATTGTAAAGCTTTTGCCCTTACAGGGCGTTGGTTTATAGGTCATTAATACCCAGGGTGTTGCCCTGGGCTAGGGGCTTCTGCCCTTTCAGGGCGTGTGGAGCTTACTTGCGAAACTTGAGTTTAGTTAATATTCAATGTATCCAATTCAAATTGTGTACGAACTCGTACACTTTTGAATAATCAGGAAATAAAATGTAGATTCCCCCAACTTGGGGGGAAATTTATAACTACCTGGGAGTAAGCAGCATAGGACTTTTTGATATAATAGAGATCGTCTTAGATTTGCCCTTATCCTTTCAGCTGCTGTAACTGACTCTCCGACAATCCAGTTATTTCCATCACCGTGGCAGCATCCATACCATTTGCCAGCATCTTTCTGGCAATTTCAATCTTTTCTATCTCATTGAACATGAGTAGTCTCAGTTTCTTATCAAAACGATAAAGCATCATCACTTTCTTGAAGGATGAACCTTCCTTGTATAAATGTGCTGTCTTGGGCATCTTCAACAAAGGATACATATAAGCAGACAATCTGTAATAACCAATATTGTCAAGGTACTGTATGGCTTTGTTTCTGTCACAAATCTGTAAACCTCGTGATTCAAGCAAATTAACGAGATTTTCCGAAGATTCAAACCGTTTTGTAAAGGGAATAAGATTCGCCATATTCAAATGTGTATAAACAAAAAACGCCTCGCACGATTTGAGCATTGTTAAGAGGCTTGGCGAGGACTGACGCTGCAAAAATACGAATAATTATTGAAATCACAAAATTTTCCGCAAGAAAAATCTCGCAAAAGTGAATATTTATGTTTAATAGTATAAAAACGAGCTGTAAAACCATGGTCTGCTTACAAAACAAGAAAGAAGAAATGGGAATTACCATTCAAAAAAGAGTTTGACGCACCAATTCCTGGGCATCAAACTCTTTATATTTTAGAATCTACGAAGTTTATTTTACGGCAACCTTGATGGCATTATCACCGAATTTTGCGATGACCATGGTGTCTGATACAGCGCAGGAAGCGGTACCATCTACGGCAGAAGATGAACCGACGAGTTTTCCATCAGTAGCATAGAACTTCACCACTTCGCCATTATCAAGTCCAGAGAGGGTGATGATACCATCATGGGCAGAAGCCACAACGCCACGTGTTTTTACCATATTGATATTGGTACTATTATCCAAGTTTGCATTAATCCAATACAGAGTTGCCTCCGCCTTATCAGATGCTTTATATCCATCTGCTGTAGCATAAACTGAAATATTATAGGCAGCAGAAAGAGTAACCTTGCCTTCCTTGCTATAAGCATCAGAAGCCATATCAGCATCCGTTATCGTATAATGATACTCAGCTCCAGCTGTTTCGCTAGCGAACTTCAACTCTCCAGATTCGTAAGAGATAGATGGTGTAGAGCACTGAGTAACTGGCTTGTTATCATCTCCTGTTTCGTCTGGATTCCAGGCATAGATATATTTATAATCAGGTCCAAAGGCATCTTTATAACCCTGTAGGTATTCTGTTGGAACCATAATTATACTTATCGTTGGTATTTTTAAGTATGCGTAATTTGAATTACATTTTTTACCTTTAAAATAAACAGTTTCAAGACCACTGCAACCATAGAAGCAGCCCCAACTAAATGAAATAATAGATGAAGGGATGGTGATAGAGGTCAAACTAGTGCAATAAGCGAAGCAATTCTCACCCAATGAAGTAACAGATGAAGGGATGGTGATAGAGGTCAAGCCACGGCATTCCCAGAAGCAAGAAGCACCCAATGAAGTAACAGATGATGGAATGGTGATAGAGGTCAAAGCTGCGCATACATAGAAGCATTCCTTACCCAAAGATGTAATTGACGAAGGGATGGTGATAGAGGTTAAGCCACGGCAACCAGAGAAGCAAGACTCACCCAAAGATGTAATTGACGAAGGGATGGTGATAGAGGTTAAGCCACTGCAACCTTTGAAGCAAGACTCACTCAATGAAGTAACAGATGAAGGGATGGTGATAGAGGTTAAGCCACTGCAACCTTCGAAGCAAGAAGCACCCAATGAAGTAACAACATACTCTACCCCATCATTACCCTTAACCTTCTCTGGAATAATAATATCACCAGAATATTTTCCTTCCATTTTAGGAAGAAGCGTAGCAGTTTTCTTAACAGGATCCAGCACATAACGTAATCCATCTATGACTTCTGCCATCGCACTACTCGTAGTCATGAGCATCAGAACTACCAACATAACAAAGCCTTTAAAAAGACTACTGGTTCCTCTTTTACTATCCAAGAACCTTTTTCTTAAAGTAAAATCTTTCATAATCTTACATTTTAAATTATATTTTATATATATGAGGCAAAGCCTCAACTACTATATCATTTTAGAAATATCCTTCTCCTATTTTAGGAATGACTTCAAATTTTGTCTCTTCGGGCAAAGATTCTTCTTTTCTATATTTATAGACCTTTTTTGCCAGTTTATTATCAGCTAGCCAAGGAGCCAGAAAAATCCACATCTATCTTCTTGCAACCTTCAGGTAAGATGACACACTCACCTGTGTTAAAGGTCTCATCCTTGCTACAACTGGCAAGAACAAGCAATAAAACGAAGGCTACCAGAGCCTGTACCCCGAACCGATAGTGGGGGGGGGAAATGAATCGTTTGATACTCATAGAGTTATATTATTTTAGAGTTCTACTTTTTCTATATTCTCCTTCAAAAGTACAACAATATTTCGAAACATGCAAGAAAATCGGGAGAAAGTTTTATAAAAAGTTGCTGGCAAGGGGAGAATGTTTATAAGTGCGCGAAAAATATAAGAAAGATGAATTGATATCCGATTATTAGGATTCTTTTGTATCTACCTTCCGCAGTAAAATATCACCAAATCTACATTTTAAATGAATACCAGCCACTCTCCGAATTTTCTTCCGCCAACACGTTTCAGCAAGCCTTTCTTCTGCAATTTTGCTATAATGAATTTTACTCCACCAAATGATATTCCATCTATGGAATCTGCAATTTCCTCTCTGGTTGCTTGCGGATGAGCCATTATGTATTTTAGAACTTCTGCCTGTATAGGCTCTAATGCCTTTAGGATAGTATTACTATCCTTTAAACTGTCCTTTTGGGTAGCGACATCTGTCTTTAGGATAGTATTACTATCCTTTAAACTGTCCTTTTGGGTAGTATTTCTATACTTTAAACTGCCATTTGGGATAGTTCTCGGTATCGCTACCTTAAACTCTTTTCCGTTTACATCGTTTTCCAACCGAATCTCCGGATATTCGGCAAGAATACGCACGATGCCAGACCCAATACCTTTATAATATAAGGCATTGGTGGCAAAAGTGGCCATATATGGATTACGTTGATATGTTTTACCATTGCGTATATCCTCTTCTGTTAATCCACCAGCCAAAGCTCCAGGACTGATAACCTCCACTCTGTTGTCAAAGACGAAAAGGCGGATGGGAGCAGGACGAAGCAAATCACGATGCACCAGTGCATTTTGAACAACTTCTTCCAGAACTTCTTCCGCTATCTCCAGCTTTCCTAACGTATTGAATGAATTTGTCTTCCACACCAAAGAGGATTACTCCACCTTTGGTATTGGCAAAGGCAATCATCTCCTTTGCTATTTCCTTCTGCGAAGTAAACGATTCCTTAAACTGTACTTTCGTGGTCTCGCCACAAAGACACAGGTCTTTAAAAATATCTTCTGTCATAATGCAATTCTTTAATGCTTGTTTCACTTAGAAATGCCTGCTGGATATTTGTACGTTTATCTCTGCCTGCACATATCTTCCTAATGGATGCAAAGATACAAAAAATATTCAATAAATCATTCGTTTTTAATGAAACATTCCGAAACCTGCAAGCATTTTAATGGATTTTTTCGAACGCCTCTTCATTTTATTAATAAAAATCTCTACCATTAGAGATTTAGCAAACTATTCTGCTGCAACATCATACCCTCGTAAAATCTGTCGAGCCTGTCATAGCTCATAAATTCTACTCTATCCGAGATAGGCTTGAAATAATCATGGCTCAACCTGGCTAAAATCTGCGTCATCAGCGAATTGAAAATCGGCGGCCGAAGGGAAAGCCAAATCTGCGTGACATAAATGCAAAAAATCTGCACAAATCCTTGATTTTGCGAGAAAGAGCAATCGGTCAAAGCAGATTCCTCAGATGATGCAGATTCTGTCAGCGATGACTATCGTAACGAGATGAATGCAATAGAAATCTATAAGAAAAAGTTACTTAGCAAAAAACAGTCAAAAGAGCGTTTTTTGACTCAATTACTCAGTTACTCAATTACTCAGTTTTATTTCTGACCCCCTATATGCCAATCTTGATTATAAATCGTAAGTATATAAATTATAT
>ERZ1034976.3152-NODE-3152-length-10687-cov-10.802765_pt1 | contig 10687 bp, 5 predicted proteins | sample MGYA00520623_ERZ1034976 | MGnify/ENA primary metagenome ERZ1034976 (study PRJEB33766, sample SAMN09781774) | gut metagenome | biome: gut microbiome | host: Homo sapiens | place: Madagascar | study: EMG produced TPA metagenomics assembly of the PRJNA485056 data...
GTATGATTCTATTGAAGATATGATTTGTTTTAATTCTGAAAATGAGCCACCCAAGATAATTTTAGAATAGAACATATAAGTAAATAATTACACACAATATTTAATTATTTAAGGAAGTGGTTTCTTATGATAGAAAGAATATCTTCTTTACATGAGTTTAATAATGATTTATTAAACTCATTTCATGTTGCTTTAAAAGCAACATACATGAAATATCTTGATGAATCATTATCTGAAGATATGATAAATGATGATGGTTACATTGAGGTTTACCACAACGGTTATGTATTAAGTTTACATGGTAAATTTGGTGCATTATTCGTAACTGAAATTGGTGGTTCATTCATACCTGTTATAGTAAAAGAAACACGTATGAAAAGATATTCTGAGTTATTAAATGATTTTATAACTTATCATAAATTAGGACACTTCTACACACATTTCGATGAGTTGACAGGTGAATTTAAACCAGAATTTGAAAAAACTCATAAAATGATTATAAATCATCAATGTGATTTATATGCTGTTCAAAAAATGGGTTTAGAAAATGTTATTGAAGCATTAACCGAAATGATTATTATTACTGGTATAGATTCAGATGAATCTTTTCAATTGAAATGCCGAATAGAAATGTTATTAAATAAAAAGAGTATACAATAAAAGTATACTCTTTTTATTTTTTTATGAATACCAACGAGGAATTGCTAAATATAAATCAGCTATTATATTTAATTTCTTTTGATATAGTAATTTAACTAAAAGTTCATCTGCTTGTATATGTGCTTTTTCAGTATCCATTTCACCTTTTTGTACTTTATTATAAATATCCATTAAATCTAAATAAATTGCTTCATCATCTGTAGGGTCAGAATTACAAATAAAGAATAAATCTGTGCTATCTTTACCTATTATTTTATATCTCTTTGTACATTCAACACCATTATATTTATAATTAATAACAACGTGGTCTCCTAAAGCACATTCAACATACATAACTCTGTCAATCATAACAGGGTCTATTATATAATCTTTTCTATATACTGTAAAACCATCTCTCATAGCTTTTGCTAATATATAAGATTTACCTTCAAATTCATATTTAGGTAAATGAAGTATGTCATCTTTTCTTACACAATATCCCATATCATTACCCTCCTTTTATTAAATTCATTACATTATTAAGATGTTTCATATATCTAATTATTAAAAAATATAATTAATATAACCTTCTAATAAAACAATATTGAAAGGAGATAAATTATGAATATATTTTTCGATCCCGATTTTACAAATATAGCGACATTTTATAATAATATTTCAGATTTAATACAACGAATTTGTCTTGGAAAAGAAGATGATGCAATGCTTAAATCTAATATATCAAATATTTGTTTTATAGTACTGGATACAACAGGAATAGTTGTAAATGTAAAAAATATGGATGACAAAAAAATTATGCTTGAAGCATCTAATATAAGAAATATAGATTTACTTCTTTATGTTGCATCTGAAACTCATCAATTAAGTAATAATATAGTGGCTTCAGGTAATACTGAGTATAGAAGTATCTATGAAAAAGAAATAGATAAAAAATTATATGACTTAGGGTTAAATGATTTGTATGTAGAACATGACTGGGTATATGAAGATGAAATGATGGTTGATTATTTATCATTTGGATTGAATGACTACAAAATAGAATTATGTATGAAACGTATAAAAGATTATATTGACAATCATTTGGTTTGGAGTGATACTGAACTAAATAATATCAATTCATAAATATTTATTATAACAATATTGTAAATGGAAAAAAAATTTCATTTGTCAACCTCTTAAATTTTATTAATGAACGGAAATAAGGAGATAGGGAAACCTATCTCCTTATTATTTTTAAAAAACATCTCTATAATAATTAGAAAAAAAGGAGGTTTATAAAATGAGTGTAGATTTTAATTATCCTCAAAATTTAATGCAATATAATGAATCTATTATTGCTAATCAAAGTCAATATGAATTTTTTTATTCATTCCCTGAAATAGATCAAAAAATGCACACATATAGAGTATTTGTAAATGATTCTATATTAGATTCTTCTAAATATGATGTAATTTTTGTAGAAAATAAAGGATTGAATATAGTTCTTAAAACTGCATGTAGAAAAGATGACGTGGTTCATCTTAATATATTTATGCCTTTAACAAGATTTAATGAATATTCTATTTGTATAGCGGCAGATTTAGAAATACCATGTGCTGCTAATTTATCCACTTATACACTTGATTATCCAACTTATTCAGAAAAAACAGATAAATTACAAATAATTCATTCACGTTTAGGATTTATTGAAAAATCGAAATATACAATTATTGGAAGTAAAATACGTTTTAATAATATAAAATTCTTAGCAACTGATAAATTATACGTAAAAGTAATCCAAGACGGTGGTATTCTACTACAATAACATAGTAGTAAAATATTAATTTCAAAAAGAAAGGAGATAAAATATAATGGATAATAGAAAGATTTATATAAATCGTGATGATATATTAACTGGTTCTTCTGATCCTAATGGTGCAATTACATCTACTTTCCAAGGTCAAATGTATGTAGACAGTAATTATAACTATTATGTTGCTAAAAAAGCTGGATCTACTGAATGGAACTATTTATTAACATCTAAAACAGAAATAACTTTCGAACAATTGATGAAAACTATAAATAGTAAAATAGATAATGTATCAATAAAAACAGTAGAAAATAAACAAGTTTTAGTATTTAAATCAAACAATCAAACTGTAATAGAAGTTCCTTTAGGGAATGCCGACGCATTTGATGGTATTACTGCTGAAAATGATGCAGATGGAAATAAAATAATTAAATTCACTTCAGGTGGAGTAGTTAAACATACTATCAATTTAGGAAGATTAGATGATAAGTTTGATGGTGCTGCTATAACTACTAATGAAACTGAATCTGAATATTATTTGGAATTAATGAATGGTGAAGAAACTAAAGTAAAATTGAAATTACCAGCTACAGGTGGTGGTGGAGGCGGAGCTTTACTACCAACTTTAACTACTGACTTCCCAGAAACTTCAATGGGTTCTGTAGATGAGACATATGAAATAACTTATTTCTTTACTTCTCCTAATATAGGTAAAGGTACTGCACATTATATGATAGATGACGAGGAAACAACTGAGTCAATACGTCAAGGTGATAATAAAATAAATGTTGGTCCTTTTACAAAAGGTGAACATATTGTCAGAATATCTGTTGTTGACGTTGCTGGTGCTTATTCTAACCAATTAACATTTAAAATCATATCTGGTGGTCTTGAAGTTACATCTACATTTGATGATAGTAGCGACCTTGAATTAGATAATAATGTTGTTATAGATTATAACATCACTTCTATAGATCCAGATCAGACTTACAATTGTGATTTAACTTTAGATGGAGTTGTTACAACTTTAGAAGGAATAAAACTAGGTGCACATACTTGGGAAATAGGAGCACTTGAAAAAGGTGTTCATACTGCAACAATTAAAGCATATAGTTCTAAATTAAAATCTAATGAATTAAGTTTCTCATTAGTTGTTACTGATACTACTTCTCTATATGTATCAACTACATTCAAAGATACTCAAATAACTGTAGGTAAAGTTCCAGTTATAGATTACCGTATATCTATGAAAGATATGAAAAAATTCAATGTTTATTTTTATATAGATGGAGCTGAAACTATGCAAGCAGAAGCTAATCTAGGTACTAACTTCTGGTCTGTTGGTGAACTTGCTTTAGGTAAACATACTTTAGCAATTAAAGCAACTACATTAGATGGATTAATTGAATCTAATACTTTACAAATACCATTAGAAGTTGTTTCATTTAACTTTACACCATTAGAAATTGTAAATGATGGTTTAGTATTTAACTTCGATGGTCGTGATAACAATAACAGTTCTAAAACTAATGATGTATGGAAAGATAGAACAGCAAACAATGTTGAATGTAAACTTCATAACTTCAACTTCACTGGAAACGGTTGGCAAGGAGAAACATTAAAATTCAATGGTGATGCTTATGCAGAAATAAACTACAAACCATTTGATAATGCATTAAAGAATGGTATGACATTAGAAATTAAATATAAAGTTGAAAATATAGGTGACTTGGATGCAAGAGTTATGGACTGTGCATTACAAAAAACACCATTTACAGGATGCTATATAGATACTCAAAAATCTGTATTCCATTCAGCATTAAAAAGTATATCTGTTGATGCCCCTGAAAATAGATTCAACACAATGTCATTTGTTGTTGATAGAAAAACAGGATTAATGGCAATATATGCAAATGCAATATTAACTAAAATGGCATGGATAGCTTCAAATGAATCATTTGAAATGGCTAAAACTATATTCTTAGGTGGTAGAACTGATGATTCATTTACTACTAAATATATAAACAGTTCTCATGTTTCTATAGGTGCAATAAATGAATCAGGTGAATTTGATCCTACTGATTTCTATAAAGTAACTACTAATGATCTAATAATTGGTAGTGGTTCATTTACTATAGAAGCAACAAATACTACAACTGTTATTGATTCTGTGCATTACTATAATGGTGAAAGATATATAGGATCAATAAGAAATATAAATACAAATAAATATACAATAGATATGCCTGCAACTGCATCAGGTATGAAAATATCATATCGTAAAAATGATGATACTGTTGCAACTACTGCAATAGCTGCAAGTATAGTTAGAAAATCAGATGATGATATACTTAATTCATCTTCTTGTGAAATACAAACTATAAGAATGTATAATAGAACATTAACTAGTGATGAAATAGTTAATAATTTCATTGCTGATGAACATGATCCAGATGCTCAAATGGAATTAAGAAACTTAAATTATGATGTAGATGGTATGCCTACTATGTATTTCTATGGTGATACAACAGGTATGTCTAAAAAAGATAAAATACAATTAAGAATAAAATATTTGGATCCTAAAGATCCATCTAAAAACTTTGATAAATTAAACTGTAAGGTTCAATGGCAAGGTACTTCTACACTTGCATATGCAGTTAAAAATTATAAAATAAGATTATTTGATGAAACTGATATAAAAACTAAAGAATATCGTAAAATAAAAGATGAATGGTTCCCTGAAACAGTATATACATTAAAAGCAGATTATATGGATTCAACTCATATTCACAATACTGGTCTATGTAGATACTTTAGTGACTTATATGATGAACCTAATCCATCTCAACAAATGCAACCAAAAGTAAGAAATCAAATAGATGGTTTCCCTATGTTACTATATATAAATGGACGTCTTGAAGGTATATATAACTTTAACTTAGATAAAAATGCAGTAACTTTAGGATACGAACAATTCTTACCTGCAACAGAAGTTCATAATTCCAATGGAGAATATGATGCATATATTGCTGGTGGTGGAACTTTAGAACTAAATGACTGGCTTAAAACATTTAAAGATGTTAGAGAAGTTGTAGCTCCTGATTATGTCGAATACAATAAAAAGAAACATGTTAAAATTAATTCATTGGCATTATCTGAAGATTTAGATGATTCAATGGATAAATTAAAAATAGCTCCTAAAGGAACTGTACAAGGAGATTTATTAGTTGAAAATCAACATGTAATGTCTTATGAAGGTGCAGCCAACTCAGATGTCGGTGCAGCTGCATTTGCATCAGATAAATGGGAAGATATAGCTTCTGAATTTGAAGTAAGATATCACCCAGATGAAGATAATGTAATAGATGCTGATGAAAAACTACTTGAAGGTAAACATCCAGAATTAGTTAGACTTGTGCATTGGGTTAAAAATTCTGATGATGCAACTTTTAAAAACGAATTTGATCAATATTTTAATTTTGAATATACATGTAAATATTTCTTAGCAGTATTCTGCTTTGGTATGGTCGATAACTTTGGTAAGAACATGATGCTTACAACTTGGGATGGTAAGGTATGGTATCCTCAATTCTATGACCTTGATACATGTTTAGGTGTAGACAACTCTGGTCTATTAAGATTTGGTCCTGGTGTTGATTTCATAGTTGATAGATCTATTCGTCATGCTAAAGCTGATGATTATAATGGTGGAAAACAAGATACAACAAAATCAGGTGATTACAATACATCAAATTCTGTATTATGGACTAAGTTCCAAAGATGTTTTGAAAAAGAAATAAAAGAAGAATATTTTAACTTAAGAAGAGGATTATTTACTCCAGAAAAAGCTATAGATTCATTAATAACTAATGGTGTAAATAAAATAGCACAATTACAATGTAATAAAGATGCTATACAAAAATATTTACCATATGGTGATGAATATTTGCACATGCTTAATGGTTCAATGGAAGGATTCTTAAGAAAATGGTTAGTTGAAAGATTTATTTATATGGATTCAATATATGAATTTGGTAATTATACACTTAAACAATGTACTATTCGTGCAAATAAAATTGGTATAATTAAATTAAGACTAAAAAGTTATTCACCAATATATACAAGAATAATATTCTCTGGTGAAACTGGTAATACTGAAAAACGTTTAGTAACATCTGATGGATTTACAGAGTTTACTGGTGAAATTAAAACTGATAGAGATAATGAGGTTAAAGTATATGGTGTTGATAACTTAATGTATATAGACGGTATTAAAGATGTATTACCATCAATATTATTATTAAGTGAATGTGAAAAATTAATTGAACTTGATTGTTCTGGTTCTCCTAATATGCGTTCATTACAATTAGCAAATAATAAACTATTGCAAAAATTAATTTGTAAAGATTGTATTTATTTAGGTGATAGTGATAAAGGTGGTAACCCAGTGTTAACATTAAGCGGATCTGAACATCTTAAATATTTAGATGCATCAAATACACAACTATCTTCAGTCGTATTCGGTGAAGGTGGTGCATTGAAATATTGTAATATATCAAATACAAGACTAAGAGAATTAGAAATGAAAGGACAACAACATTTACCTGCACTTGAATTAGGTAACTGTTCAGAATTAGCTTCAGTAAAATTAAGCAAATGTGATAAATTAACTTCATTAAATTTACCAGCTACAAATATATCAACTATATCTATAGATGATTGTAAAGCTCTTGAAAAAATAGATTTATCAATTACACCAAACTTAAATACAATAGATTTGGTTGGATGCCCTGGATTAAAAGACTTAAAAGTTACAGGTGTTACTAATAATAAAGTTACTGAATTAGACTTATCTTACTGTGCAAACTTAGAATCATTAGACATGAGTAACTGTGGTTACATTACTAGTGTAAGATTTGCAAGTGGTTTTAATAAATTAACTTCATTTAAAGCTGAAAACTCTGGTATAACATCATTCAGATTCGGTACTGAAGCAGTTAACACTTATTTAGATTTATCTAGATTTGATTTAGACAGTGTAAGTTTCTATAACTGTACAAATGTTGTTGATATAAGAGGAATCAACTTTACAGGTACAAACTCTTCTCCATTCTACAATTGTAAAAACTTAACTAAAGTAGTTGGAGATGTTAAATTAGTAGGAAGTGCAGATTATGCTTTCTATGGTTGTGAGAAACTAGAATCATTCCCTAATTTAGATTTAACAGAAACAACTTTATTAAATTATACATTTATGGGTTGTAAATTGATGAATAGAGAATTATTTGAAAAAATAATGGGACAATTATCAAGTGCAAGAACACTTCATCATACATTCAATGGATGTATTGGAATAGTTTACTCAGTTGATGAAGCTTTCCCTGATAATTTATTAAGTAAATTAACAAATGTTGAAGAATTTTCTCATGTGTTTGAAGGATGCGAAAATATGAAGATAAAACAAATACCATATAAATTCTTCCAACCAATGAGTTTATTATTAAGAATAAAATATCCATTCTGTGTAAATACAGTTTATGGTATAATTCCAGATGATATACTTCAATATAATACTCTTCTTGAAGAAGTTAATGGATTATTTGATCATCAACCAAATATGACAGGTAATATACCTGCATCATTATTCTCAAGATGTCCTAAATTAACTTCTGTTAGAGGTACATTCTTAAGTTCATATGGAATTACTGGTGAAATACCAGCAAGCTTATTTGCAAATAATAAAAACCTAATAAATGTTTCAGACTGCTTCTCTGGTGCTAAAGGATTAACAGGTTCTGTACCACCTGCATTATTCGCTCAAAACTCTAAACTACAAAATGCAAGATGGTGTTTTGAAAATACTAATCTATCTGGAACTGTTCCTGAAACTTTATTTAGTAACTGTCCTGAAATTCAAGATATTGGTTATTTATTTAGTAATACTAAAATATCTGGACCATTACCTGCAGGATTTATTAAGAACAAAAAATCACTTATTAGTATAGATAGATTATTTGAAAACTGTGCTATAGGTGGAGAAGAAGACAATTATAATGAATTCCCAGCAGATTTCTTCCAAGGATTATCTGCATTGCAATCTGCAAACTATGTATTCAGTGGTTGTAGTAAACTTAAATTTACTTTACCATCTAAATTATTTAATGACTGTATAAACTTAAAGAGTATAGATTATTTATTCTATAATTGTAAAGGTATACGTGGTAAATTGGCTGAAGATGTATTTGTAATTTCAAACGGTACTGTAACTCCATACACTAATGCACAATCAGTATTAGATGGATGCTCAGGAATAACTAGTAACTTACCAGCTAACTTTTTATTGCCATTTATAAATGTTAAAGATCTTAGTGGATTCTTTAGTGGATGTAATAATATAACTGGTGAAATACCAGCAGATTTATTGAAACAATGTACTTTACTAATATATGCTAATAGATTATTTAAAGGAACTGGATTAGGTAAACATAGAGTTGATGCTAATGATCCATACTTTATAGATGTAGAATTCTTTAAAAATAATACTGCATTAGAAGAAGTAAATGGATTATTTGATGCGGCAGATGCTCCAAGAAATCTAATAGGTTCTATTCCTGGAGAATTATTTAGATATAATGTAAACTTAAGAGATGCTGGTAATATGTTTGCTAACTGTACAGGTATAACTGGTGAATTAACTGGTGCACACTTCAGATATAATAGTAAATTAACTAGTGTTGAAAATGCATTCTGTAACAGTTCTATCAGTAGTATAACTAGTGACTTATTTACTCTTAGCAATAACCCATTAATGAACAATTTTGCAACAACATTCAAAGGATTGTCAAACTTAACTGGTACAGCTCCTGCTTTATGGGATCTATATCCAGCTGCTTCTAGAAATGAATGTTTCAAAGATTGTACTAGCTTAGATAACTTTACTAGTATACCAGATAGCTGGAAATAATAATTATAAAAGAATAAAGAGAATATATTCTCTTTATTCTTTTTCTTATATTTCGACGATTGGAACATTTGAATAAATAAGATGAATTCATTTAAGGAGGTGTAATGTATATGGATATACGTTATATTAGGAAAAATATGCAGAAACAATCTGTAAATGATATGATGAACGTTTTAAAAGATTTAGTTATTAAATCTGATATAGCAACAATCAATAATTTTTCCAAATTAAAACAATATCATACAGGTGAAAAAGTATACATTAAAGAAGGTAATATTCATAGAGTATATGTATGTAAAGTTGCAAATTCAACTGTTGGTGAAATAAAACCTAATGAATGGTATCAATATATTGAAGGTGATTCACAAAGTAATAATATCAATCCAATTGATATATACGAAGAAACTACAACTGTAGAAAAGAAAGGATATCTTGATTACCCATTAAATTATTCAAATTATAATTCAAATAATACAAATATAGCAGTATTTAATTCAGTTCAACCAAGACTTAGATATGGAATTGATTTTACTGTAACATCAAACGGTGTTGTAAAATTCTTAAAATCACTAAATGCTGGCGAAAGACTTATATTTGAAATAAGAAAATTAAATGGTAAAGTATTTAATAACTTATTTAGAGAAGTATATGTAGAAGAAACATACACACCAGTAAGAAAAACTAAAATAGTTCCTATAACTTATCATGGATATAGAGAATCATCTAAATTACAAATATTCAATAAAGATGGTAAACTTTTAACTAAAGGAATTGATTATACATTAAATAGAAATAAAATAATTATGAAAAACTGGGTTAATGCTAAAGAAAATGTACACATTACTATGTGGAATAAAGTTATGATAAAATCAACATCCCACGACTATATAATTGATGAGGATGGTACAGTATATAAACTTGGTGTAAATGATATGGCTCAATTATTATTGACAGAATGTGGTGATGTGGCAATAGGAAATCCATATATAGAATTAGTATCAGATGATGGGCGTTTATTTCATTGCTCACCAACTAGAGATAAGCAATTAAAATTAACTCAAGTTGAACCTGATGTTATATTATCATCAGATGAAAAGAAATATAAAATATCAATAGATTCAACTGGAAAATTATATTTGAAAGAGGTTGATATTGATTTTCATAAAGATATCTATATAATATCATTAGATGCACAATTATACCAATTAGTATCAAATAATGGTGAATTGGATATAAATAAAGTAGTTAATAATACATTATTAATTCAATCTCTT